>Ga0207997_1000349_pt1 | contig 23313 bp, 23 predicted proteins | sample AntAceMetag02UKN_FD_184777 | JGI IMG/M metagenome (GOLD analysis project Ga0207997, IMG submission 184777) | Saline lake microbial communities from Ace Lake, Antarctica - Antarctic Ace Lake Metagenome 02UKN (SPAdes) (version 2) | ecosystem: Environmental > Aquatic > Non-marine Saline and... | reverse complement strand
TCTTGAAATTTTGGGCAGAATATATTAAATCGCATTCAGATGAGGATTGGAGTTCTCAGCAGAAAGTTTTGATTAACTCTCAATTACAGAATTAAAATGGAACCTATTCGTATTGATTTTCGCGATCAAATTTCAAGAAATAAAAGAAAGTCTGTTTTCTTAATGTTTAGTGTATTTGTTATTTTAGTTTTATTAGGTTATGTTATATCTTTGGCTTTTAGTCCAGGGTATTTTTTTATTATAATGATTATTGCAATTGTTTTTTCAATGCTTTATCTTTTAGTTAGTTATTATAATTCACATAAAATTGCAATTGCAAGTGTTAAAGCGACTAAAGCTTACAAAGATGATTATAAACAATATCATAATTTGGTTGAGGGTTTGACTTTGGCTTCTGGTTTGCCAAAGCCTGAACTTTATATTATGCATTCTAAACAAATAAATGCTTTTGCTTCTGGTAGAGATCCTCAGCATGCAGTAGTTTGTGTTACAGAAGGTGCTCTTGAAAAACTCGATAAAAATGAACTTGAGGGTGTGCTTGCGCATGAATTAGGACATATTGCAAGTTATGATATGAGGTACATGACTTTGGTTGCTGTTATGGTTGGAATGATTGCAATTATCTCTCAAATTTTCTTGAGAAGTTTATGGTTTAGTGGTGGGGGAAATGATAAGAGTAAAGGAATTTTTATTTTAATTGGAATTGTATTGGCTATTGTTGCACCTCTTGTGGTCTATTTAGTTCAAATGTCAATTTCTAGGAAAAGAGAATTTGCAGCTGATGCTTCTGCTGTTAAATTTACAAGATATCCTGGAGGTTTAATAAAAGCTTTGAAAAAGATTAAAGAAGATTCTACTCCTGCTGAGAAAAAAGTTAGCAAGGCTATTGCACCTTTGTTTATTTCAAATCCTTTTGGAGCTATGGGTAGAACGCACCCTGATATAAATACCAGAATTAAGATGCTTCAGAAAATGTAGTTTTTCTTTTTCTGTCTAAATAGGGTTTTAGATTTAATTCTTTGTATAAACTACTCATCTCTGTGATATGCCAAACACTGTATATTCCAAAATGTTTTGCGATTTGTTCTCCAGAAGGGTATCTTCCTCTTTCTTCCACTTCTTTTAGAATATATTTTTTAAATTCATCTTTCCATAATTCAATGCATTCTTTATCTGGTTTTTTTGCGTTTTTTCCTTTCATATTTTTTAAAGGAGGAGGAATTCTAAGTATTTTATATATATTTGAAAGACTTTTAAAATAAGAATAAATATCTAAATGTAACTCTTTCAAGATTTCTCCATATCTTGGCTTTCTTTTTTCTTTCTCATATTTTTTAGAGACATAATCTACTATCTTTTGTCTTTTTACAATTCTTGAAATATCTTCTCTATTAATTGAATATTCTCTTATGAATAAGATATTCTTGTTGTTTTTTATATTTAATATTCTTTTTAACTTATCATAATTGATAACTGATATATTTTTTGGATAGTCTAAATTTTTATCTGCTTTATTTGAAGTCGTTATTATTATCGCTTCATCTAGTTTTTCTTTTTCTATAAATCTTTTAACTTGTTCAATGTCTCGGGCTTTTAATTTTTCTTCTTTGTTATAGGCTTTAATTTCTATTCCTATTTTTGCTTTTTGCTTTTTAACTAAGATATCTATCCCTCTTTCGTGGATGCCTCTTGCTGAGACTAATTTTAATTCAAATTTATCTAGATTTTTTATTATTAGTTCTAATAATAATTTTGCTTTAATTACCTTAAGATTCTGGTTAGCATGAAGTTTATATTTAGTCTCAGCTTTTTCATACAATTGATTAATTCCCTTAAAATAACTGTCTAATTTAATTTTAAATTTACTTTCTATTTCTCTTCTTGAAGGAAAATGCTTCTTTTTTGTTTCTTCTTTTATATATTGAATAAGTTCTTCTCTAACTTTTTTATTAATTTTTCTTGGTCTCTCTTTTGGATTTAATAGAAGATATTTCATGTTTTATAAAAGAGTTTTAACTATTTATGTCTTTCTACACTTCCCAATAGAGAAGAGAATTTAGGTTTTAGAAAGAATGTAAATTTTATAAACCATATTTCTTTTAATTAATTATGGGATTTATAAGAGGTTTTGCATTAGTTATTATAAGTGTTTTACTTTTTGTGTTTTTATTAGCAACAGGATTTTTTATTACTGTTAGTTCTTCATTGTCTTATGATAATGTTCAGCCAAAAATATCTTTAATTGCTACAGAAATCATACAAGAACAAATAGGAGAGATTACAATTATAAATACACTCACACCTTATTTAAAAGAGTATTGCAATGAAAATTCTGAAGTAGTTCAACAATTTGAAGGATATGTTTTTGTTTTTCCATGTGATATTATAACACAAGGAACAGAGAGCATAGTTTCTTATTCTGTGAATTATCTTGTAGGAGATTTTTATTATAAAGAATATAATTGTGAATTTTGGAATTGTTTTGGAGAATCAGAAATTCCCTTATTTTTGGTTTCTGAAAAAGCTAAAAATTATTGGGGAGCTTGGTTTTTTAAAGCATTTTTAATCTCTCTTATTTTATCTGCAGGGGCAATTTTATTATCTAAAAGAAAGTCAAGAGGATTTACTTTAACAGGTGTTTTAGTAATTTTTTCTTCTTTAATTGTTTTACAACTTAGTAAGATAGGTGCTTTTGTTGCTAAATTAGTTTTGTTTCCTATTTCATCTGCATTATCAGAAGAAACTTCCCAAAATATTTTGGCTGATGTGATTGTACTTTTCTTTTCAAATTCAAATACAATTTTTGTTTGGATGTTTGTTATCGGACTTGTTCTTATTGTAGCAGGGATTATTCTTAGATTATTTAGGGTAGGTTTTAAAGTATCTGCATTTTTCAAAAAAATTGAATCTAAAAATGAAGGAAAGATTAAAGAATCTAAAGTTGTTAAAGAAGTAAAAGTTGAGAATACTAAGAAAAAGTAAACCTTTTCAATATGCTCATGAAGATACATTTCGCATAGGTAATTCTTTCATGGATGCTCATGAAGATACATTTCGCATAGGTAATTCTTTCATGGATGCTCATGAAGATACATTTCGCATAAAGAAGAAATAGTTTTATAAAATACTTTTTCTATTTTCTTGTTATGAAAGAAAAATGTATTGTTATGTTTTCAGGAGGATTAGATAGTAGACTTGTGATTAAGATTATGCAAGAAAAAGGATTTGATGTTCTTGGAGTATTTTTTAAATTACCTTTTGAAACTGGTTGTTGTAATGAAGAAAGTTCATTTAGTTTTTCACAATTACAAGGAATAAAACTAAAGATTTTTGATTGTACAAAAGGGAAATTTTTGAGTGAATATTTAGAGGTTATTAAAAAGGCTGAGCATGGGAGAGGTGCAGGAGTAAATCCGTGTATTGATTGCAGAATTTTTATGTTAAAAAAAGTAAAGAAGTTTGCAGATAAACAAAAAATTAAATTCATTGTAACAGGAGAGGTGGTTGGACAAAGGCCAATGTCTCAACAAAAAAAACAAATTGGGATAATTGAGAAAGAAGCTGGATTAAAAGGAAGAATTATAAGGCCTTTAATTGATTTTTATAATTTTCAAGGAAGATCTAGAAAACCCCAGATAATATTAGCTAAAAAGTTTAAGATTAAATATCCTAATCCTGCAGGGGGTTGTTTGCTTTGCGAAAAAGTTTTGAAAAATAGATTAGAAATCTTATTAAAAAGAGGAATGAGTGAAGAAGAAATAAATCTTGTTGGGATTGGAAGACATTTTATGTTTGGAAGTAATTGGGTTGTTCTTGGAAGAGATGAAAGAGAAAATAAAATTATTGAATCAAGTAAAGCAGGAAAAATAATTGAATTTGATTATCCTGCTCCAAGTGCAGTTATTGTATTCCCGCCCACCCACCCAAAGAAAAATGCTCGCTCTTTTCGAGCTCGAGATAATAAAAAAGTTGTTAAGACGAAAAAATCTTTAAGTGATATTAAGGAATTAGAGGAAAAGGTTAATATGTTGATAAGAGCATATTCAAAAAAAGGAAGTTTGAAAGATAGGAAGAAGTTTGATAAATGGAAATTATAAAATGAAACATGTATATGAATTTACTAATCAGAGAAAGTTAACTAAATCAGAATTTCTTAGATGGTTTCAGAAGAAAGTTTTGTATAGTATTCGTAAATTTGGGATGATAAAGAATGGAGATATTGTTGTTTATGAAAATAAAGGGGATTTTAGAGGTGTTGTTTTAGAAGATGTTTTAAAGATGTTTTCTGGAAAGGGAAATGTTGAGATTGTTAAATTGTCCACCTCAAGCTTCCCACCCACCCCCCCGAATAAGTTAGCCTCATTGAGTAAACAATTAACTAAAAAACATAAGTTAACCAAATTTAATAAATTAAAAATTGTAATATCTTCTACACTAGATACTGAATCAGATAAATTAGTTCATAATTTAATAAAAGGGAATGCGAAGAATTTGAAAGAGTTTGGGCCTGTTGTTGGCAAAATTATTAAGCCATTGTATTTATTTTTAGATGAAGAAGTTTTGCTTTATGCTAAGTTAAAGAAATTAAAATTCAAAAAGAAAGTTGAGAAAAAAGATAAAATCTCAAATTTTATAGAGGAGTTAGAAGTAAAACATCCTGAAATAAAACATGCAATTATTAATAGTTATTTAAAGTTGTATAGTTAGAAATTATTTTTCCTTTTTATCTTTATCTTCTTTTTCCTGCTTTTCTTTTTCTAATCTTTTAACAAAACTACTTAAGAAGTTTTTGTGGTCGGCTTTTGTTTTTACTTCTTTTACTTTGTATAATGCAGCATTACCGTGCATTTCTTTTTCTGTTTTTACTTTTGTTCTTAGTTTATCATTTATTTTTTCTCCTAAGAATATTGTTCCTTTAGAAGCATTTGCTGTTTTTTTTGCAGTTGTTACAAGAGTTCCCATACTCATAAATTGCAATACTCCTTTCTCTTTTTTAGCAATAATTGTACCATAATTTAATCCAATTCCAAAATCTATTTTATTTTTGTATAATCTGTTTGCTTCTGTTAAAGCACTTTCTATTTTTTGAGCAACTTCAATCGCTGTTGTTTCATTATTGAAAGTTTTTGTATTTACAGGAGCAAATATAAAAAACAAATTTTCATTATTTTCATAAATATATCCTTTTTTCCCCTCAACTAAATCAACTATTTTTTGTAAAGATGTTTCTTCAATTCCTTTTTTAGAACCAATTTCCTCTAGGTTTTTTATTTTTAAACAAATAATACTTACATTTTGCTTATCCCCTTTGATAGATAAAGAAATTTCTGCTTTATTTGTTGTATTTAATAGGGAATCTTTTATTAAGGGAGTTGCTTCTTCTGACTTTTTTCTTTTTGTGATGTACCCTATAAAGTTTTTTTTGTACCCTTTTTTAAAGAATAAGAATGCAACAAAACCTAATATCGCTATTAAAAAAATCCAGGCTAAAGGATGTCTGACAAAACTTCTTTTTGAAATTTCTTTTACATCTATTGTTTTTCCTGTAAGCATGACACTCTGGCTTATTCTTTCTTCTCCATCGCTTACTATTTCTACTTGATACTCTCCTTCAGGAGCTGTTAAAATATATTCTTGTTCTCTATCAACTTCTAAACAAACATCAACATTTATAGATTCGTTTCCTATTTTAATTAGAATAGATTTGTTGCAGTAAATAACATTTCCTTTATTAAGAATTGTGATGGTTCTGTTTATTAAATTTATTTTTATATCTTCTTTCTCAATTATCTCAAAAGAAGCTTCTGAACTTATTCTACTTGAGAGAGCAACTATCTGCCATTCTGCTGCAGGTTCATTATAAGCTATTGGAAATTCTAAGAACTGATCTGTAGCTTTTTCTAATTGGTCTATAATTTCATTATCTTGATTTTTTATAGTAATAATAGAGGTTGCTTCTATAGCCACTCCTGTTTGGTCATGTAAGATTGTTTTAACTTTTAGGTCTGTTCCAGGCTCTACATTTGAAGTGTCAAAGACGATTTCTAAATTTGTAGGAATCTGAGTTATTAATAGGTTGTAATTAACAAATCCTTTATTTGTTTTTTCTCCAGATAAATCATTTTCATATATATTTAATTGCACTAAATATTGTCCTGCTGCTGAATCTTGTGGTAATGAAAAATTAAAATAAAAATATCCGTTTTGAACAGTATCAATAAGTTCAACGACTGTTTCATTATCTTTTATAATTATTAATTCTGCAATTCCTAATGGCACTGCCTCACCATTTTCTTTAATTGCGTTTCCTTCAAGGATTATTGTTTCTTTTGGTGCTGCTTCTGTTTTGTACTCTTTTAATGCTATATTAATTAGGTTAGAGATTGTGAATTCATTTGTTGGGGGAAAAGCTTCTAATCCTAAAATCGGTTTTATTACACAACTTCCTGATTTTTCAACACGTTCCTTATTTAATATTATAATCGGTTCTAATAATTTTACGTCTCCTGCAGATAATTTTATATCTGTTTGATGCACTGTTTTTTCAATCCCACTACAAATTAGATTTAGTTTGAAAGAACTTTCTATTTTCTCTAGTGCTGTTATCTCTATGGCAATGTTAATCGTATCTCCGAGACTGTACATCTCATTTGGTTGTTCAGTAATTATTACATCTGCAGATACTATTGATATAAAAAATATAAGAATCACAACTGAAAATATTACCTTCCTCATTTTAATAATTTAAGATGAATAGGATTTATAAATATTTGTAGGATTTAATAATGTTTAAAAATAAGCTTTGTTTTAACAAGACATGGCAAAGAAAGAAAGCAAAGTTACTCCTTGGGAAGTTTCTGGTGATATTGATTATGAAAAGTTGATTAAGAAGTTTGGAGTGAGAAAATAGAAAAGTATTTAAATATTAAAGTATTACTTTTAACATGAAAAAAGAAAAGAGCGTGATAACATTTAAGGGAGACAGAGATACTTGGATAGATTTTGTTTCAAAAATAAAAAAACAAAGGAAAAAAGTTTGGGAAGTTTTGGAACCTTTGATAAAGGAATATATTAAAAAATGATTTCTTATGAAAAAGATCCGTTATTGAATAGTAATTCTAAAAACATTTATGCCTGCTTGTTTAATCCAAAGAAAGATTTACAAGGAGAAATTTTTGCTCTGAGAACTCCAACAATAAAGATAGTTAATAAAGATAAAATAATAAGTCTGACTAAAGAAAAATATGGTAGTTTTAATAAAGGTTTTTTATTATTTGTGAGAAAATTAGAAAAATATTTGGGAATAAAATATGCGTTAGTTTATAGGGCAAAATATAGATATCTAGAATTGTTTAATAAAAACAAAGGAAATATTATTTTCTTAAGGGTAATCAGTCTATGTTTATCTGAAGATGTCAATGAAAGTATCAAGTTATTTGAAAGTTTTGTGATTGAAAATAATTATTTAAAAATGAATAATCTCAAATTGCCTGTAAATAATTTCAAAAATAGAATTTCGTATTTGACCGGGGTGATTGCAGGAGATGGACATCTTAATAAGAGGGGGGATTCTTTAATAATTGTTGATGGCCAATCTAACGAGAAGAAGTTGATTTTATCTAAGAAATATATAAACTTAATTAATAGTTTATTCAAAGAAGAATTTAATATAGAGGGTAAAATTAATAGGCAACGTACTTGGTGGTTATGTCGGATAGAAAGTAAATGGTTATGTAGGTTTTTTAATTATTATTTTGAAATCCCTTTTGGTAAAAAAGCGATACAATCAAATTACCTAAATTATTATTTGGAGACAACCAAAGATTTTTTTGGAGGGGCCTAATGGATACTGATGGTTTTGCAAGAGAACAAGCAAAACAAATTTCAGTAAAGAGCAATTCTTTTTTTCTAATAAATCAATTTGAAGATTTTTGCAATAAAAACAATATAAATACTATTAAAAGAAAAGAAAAAAATGGATTTACATTAAGAATTTTAACCGGAAGTTTTCTAAAATATTCAGAATTAATAGGTTTTTGCCATCCAAGAAAAAAAGAAATTTTACTAAATTATCTTAGAGAAGGGCCAAAATATAAAGTACTTAAAAAAACAAATGGTGAAAATCACAAGTTGTTTAAACATTTAAAACCCTATAAAGAAAATGTTTATGTTAGCTTTAGTAAAAACAACATGAAAACAAATCCCAAAGAAATTCAAGAACTTTTAGCTGAAATTTCTATTACTTTTGAAGTTAAAATAACAAAGATTAAAAGAAATAGATACAATGACCATTATTATATTTGTTCTAAAGAGTTTACTAATTTTGTAAAAAATAATGCAATATATGATCTTCCGTGGCAACCTTTAAATAATAATGAAATAAATCTTATATCAGAGAGGTTGATATTATGAAACAAAAAATTGATCCATGGAAATCTTTTGAAATAAAAGATTATAATAAAATAATGAAAGATTTTGGCGTAGAAAAAATAGATCTTAAGAAGTTGCAAAAAAAGAATATTTATTTTACAAGAGGACTTGTGTTTGGGCATAAGGATCTCCAAAAAATTCTAGAGGCAAAAAAAAAGAAAAAACCTTTTGCAATGATGACTGGTTTAATGCCTTCTGGAAAATTTCACTTAGGACACAAAGTAATAGCAGATTTAATGATTTATTTCCAAGAATTAGGAGCTGAATGTTATGTTGCTGTAGCAGATATTGAATCTTATTTAACTAGGGATATTTCTTTAGAAGAAGCTAGAAAAGCAGCAATAGAAGAGTATTTAGCTAATTATGTTGCTTTGGGTTTGGATTTAAAGAAAACAAAATTCTATTTTCAAAGTTCTGGTTCTAAAGAATATATGAATTTAAGTAAATTTGTTTCTAAAAAAACTACTTTTAATGAATTAAAGTCAATTTATGGGGATTTAACTCCAGAGAAAGTAACTTCTGTCTTTATTCAAGTAGCAGATATACTTCATCCACAATTGTCTGAAAATGGGGGTTCAAAGCCTGTTGTTGTTCCAGTTGGTGTTGATCAATTACCTCATATTAATTTAACAAGAGATATAGCTAATAGGATGAAATCTAATTTTGTTTTGCCTTCAGCAACATTTATTAAAATTATTTCTGGTTTGAAGGGGGGAAAAATGTCTTCTTCTGATCCAAATAGTGCAATCTTTTTAAGTGATTCTCCAGCAGAAGTTGAAAGAAAAATTAAGAAGTATGCTTTTTCAGGTGGGAGAGCTACATTAAAAGAACATCAAGAAAAAGGTGGAAATCCAGATATTGATGTTAGTTTTCAATATTTAAAATTCTTTTTTGAGCCAAATGATGAGAAATTAAAAGAAATTGAAGAGAAATATAGAAAAGGAGAATTGCTAACAGGCCAATTAAAAGAATATACTATTAAGAAAATAAATTCTTTTTTGAAACAGCATCAGAAAAAATTAGGAAGAGCTAAGAAAAAAGTTAAGAGATATATTAAATAGAAATTGAATGTGGGTAATTGAAAGAATAATTATCTTAGGAATTATTTATTAGAAAAGAAAGTTAATTATGAAAGTTTTTAAGAAAAAATAATCATTAATTTTTAATAGTCAGAAAGATATTCCGAAATCTAATGCTCCTTCCCATTTAAGTGGGTCAATGCGCATACCGCTGCTAAAGTGTCCTGTTCTTACACCTACTCCTATCTCAATTGATAGAGGTTTAAATGCTTTTTCATTTATCATTTTTAATGGGTCGGATTTCTCGCCATAGTTGTGATATGAAAGACCAAAATTAAAAAAACCTTTAGGACTATCAACATACTTCTCTCTCAAATAAAATAACCCCCCCAAAGCCACTTTAACATGATTTTTTATATATATTTCATTAGGGAGTTTATAATTTCCTTTTGACAATGAAGAATATACTCCAAATTGAGAGATTCTGCGGTCATATCTTACACCCAAGCCAAAATCTCCTGGTTGGAATGTTAAATATATTGTGTTTGGGTTCTCAATTTTTGCTATCTGCCCTTTTGCTTCATTCATAGGCAGAAAACTTGCTATTGTAATAGGTATTACTCCATATAATAAATTTTTAAGTGTTTTTCCTATTTTATTTGCTAGGTTTTTCATGCATTTTAGATTTTATTTAAAGTATTTAAGCATTATTATGCTGAAGATTAATTTTAAAAACCTAATATTCTTTGTTGAATTATGAAATTTTTAAGTCTACATGTGGATTACATTCGTTTTAAACCTTTGAAAAAAGCTCTTAAGAAAATACAAGATATTACTGAAAAAGAAAAACAAGGCGAAGAAGTAAAAGAGGCTTTGGCTATTTTAACTGCTGTTGAGAAAGTTGATTCTAATGTTGATGAAGTTGTTAAAGAATTTGTTAAACATGTTAAAGATATTGCAGGTCAAGTTAAAGCTGATAAAATTGTTTTATATCCTTATGCTCATTTATCAAGTAATTTAGCTTCTCCTGAATTAGCTATTGAGGTTATGAAGAAAGCAAATAAAGAATTAAGAAAAGATTTTGAAGTTGTTCATGCTCCTTTTGGGTATTATAAAGAATTTGAATTAAAGGTTAAGGGACATCCTTTATCAGAGTTGAGCAGAGAAATTAATGTTGGAGATGAAGGGAAAGAGGAAGAAATTGATCCTAGTAGATTATTAAGGGAGATTTCTAAAACTAAATTAGATAGTTCAAAGCTTAAAGAGAATGATCATAGAATTTTAGGGCAACAAATGGATTTGTTTAGTTTTAATGAAACTGCTCCTGGGATGGTGTTTTGGCATAATAATGGTTTGGTTATAAAAGATGAATTAATTAATTTTTGGAAAGAGGTTCATAAAAATGCAGGATATAGAGAAGTTTCAACTCCTCAAATTTTAGATAAAAGATTATGGCAGATTTCAGGACATTGGGAAAAATATAGGGAAAATATTTTTTTAACAGAATATGAGAAAAGACAATTTGCAGTAAAACCAATGAATTGTCCAGGAGGATTGTTAATTTTTAAGAATAGACCAAAAAGTTATAAGGATTTACCTTTGAGAGTAGGAGAATTAGGAGTTGTTCATAGACAAGAACTTTCAGGTGTTTTAGGAGGTTTATTTAGAGTTATTCAATTTACCCAAGATGATGCCCACATATATTGTACTGAAAAACAATTAGAGATAGAATTAATTAGAGTAATGGACTTAGTTGATTTATTTTATTCTAAATTTAGTTTTGATTATGAAATTGAATTATCAACACGTCCTGAGAAAAGAATTGGAAGTGATAAAATGTGGGATAAAGCTGAAAATGTTTTAGAAAAAGTTTTGAAAAAGAAGAAAGTAAAATATAAGATTAGTAAAGGAGAAGGTGTATTTTATGGTCCAAAAATAGATTATCATATTAAGGATTCTTTAGGCAGGACATGGCAATGTGGAACAATTCAAGTTGATTTTTCAATGCCTGAAAGATTTAATTTAGAATATACTGATAAAGATAATAAGAAAAAGAGACCAATTATGATTCATCGGGCTATTTATGGAAGTTTGGAGAGGTTTATGGGGATTTTACTTGAACATTATAATGGTAGGTTGCCAACATGGATTGCTCCTGTGCAAGTTAGGGTTTTGAGTTTTACAGATAGAAATGAGATTTATGCAAATAAAGTTGTGAGAGAATTAGAAGATAAAGTTCCTGGTTTAAGAATTGATTCTGATTTTAAACAGACAACTATTCCCTCAAAAGTTAAAGACGCAGAGATTATGAGAGTTCCTTATATTGTAGTAATTGGAGATAAAGAGGAAAAGGAAAATAAGTTGGCTGTTAGAATTAGGGGGAGCAAGAAGATTGAGAATCTTTCTTTTGAAGAATTTGCTGAAAGGTTGAAAGAAGAGATTGAAGAGAGGATCTAATTATTTTTCTCTGTAGACTAATTCTCCTCTTAATGTGAGAACTTCAAAAGGAAGATTTTTCTTTGGGTCTTCATATTTTCCTTCTTTAGATTTTAGGTTATGATATCTCATAAGGACAATTGCATTTCTTGAAGGATTTTGATAATGGTTGTTTTTTTCATTTTTAAATGTATGAGTAATTTTAATTTTCTTTTCAATCTTAGTTTCTTCATCAAATTTTGTTATATTTTTAGATACTTTGAATAGATTCTCGTCTGAAAAATCTACATTTCCTCTTGCAATATGTCCTAAAGTTCTTTTGAATTTTGACCTATGAGTTACCACTCTTTAAAATAGATTTTATAATTTATATTAATTTATATACCAAATACTTATAAACAAAAAATTTCTATTTGATTTATGAATTTGCACTTTTATCTTGAGAAATTACATCATTCAGAAGAATATCAGGATTTTATGTTAGAGAATCCAGATGCTTACATATGTTCTGGGTTTTTTGTAATGGACTTTGAAAAAGCAGACTATCAAAGGCATCTTGATTTTTATGCTCCGACTCTGAAAAAGATTTTTAGTTTTAAATTAGAAAATGGAATTGAAAAAGTTCCAATAGACACTTTTGATAAGAGCACTCCAAGAAAACTTTCTGTGGATTATGATTTTGAATTAGATGAAATAGAAAAAATGATTAGAGAAAAAATGATTGAGGAGAAAGTTAAGAGTAAAATTCAGAAGATTTTGCTTTCTTTGCAAAATATAGAAAATAAAGATTTGTTGACTGCAACTGTTTTTGTTTCTGGTTTAGGTATGTTAAAAGTGAATATTGAGCCTGGTTCAAAAAAGATAACTGATTTTGATAGGAAGTCTTTCTTTGACATGATGAAGATAATTAGGAAGAAGTAGGTTTTTCAACAATGAAAATTAAATTTGCACTGTGAGGAATCTTTTTAATAACTTTGAATCCTATTTCTTTTAATAAATTTTTAAATTCTTTTTCTTCATACAAATAATAATATCTTTTACCTTTATCTCTCCAATTTATGAACTTCTCTTTTTGTTTTCCTTTAAATCTTTTAGAATCTTTATTCCAGACTTCAATTTCTGCTTTTGCTTTTGCTTTTAAAATTCTAAATAGTTCTTTTAATGTTTTTTCTCTTTTTATTTTTGTTTCAATGCAATGAATTGCTGCTGTGCAAATCGCAGCATCAAAGTAATTATTTGGAAAATCTGTTTTTTCAATTCTTGAAACTTTTGTATTTATCTTAAATTTAAGTTCCTTGGCTCTTTTTTTAGCTAATTTAATCATTTCTTCTGAAAAGTCAACTAAATATAATTCTCTTTTTTTTGATTTTTTTGATTTTAGAAGATTTCTTCCTGAGCCACTTCCAAAATCAAGTATTTTTCCTTTAGACGAATTAATAAATTCTGTTGCTGCTTCTGAAGGATTTATTTTGAATTCGTGCCATTCAGGTGCTATGTTGTTCCATGTTTGTTTTTGGGTCATGTTGATAGTAAGTATTTTAAGGTTAAAAATTCTGTGATTTTATGTTAAAACCAAAGAAAGGAGAAGTTAGAAAACCAACAAGAACAATTTCAGGAATAACTCCTGTAGCTGTGATGTTGCCTCCGCGTAAATGTAATCATGGTATGTGTGTTTATTGTCCTAATTTAAATGTTCCACAGAGTTATACTCCAAAAAGCCCTGTTGTGATGCGTGCTTTAGAGGTAAATTATGATGCATATAAGCAAGTTAGAAATAGATTAAAAGCTTTCAAGGCAATGAATCATCCCACAGATAAAATAGAATTGATAATTATGGGGGGGACTTTTTTAGAATACCCTGAGAAATTTCAAGATGAATTTATTAAAGGGTGTTATGATGGGTTGAATGGGGTTCATTCTAGTAGTGTAGCAAAATCTCAAGAGAAAAATGAAATTGCAAGTCACAGATGTGTAGCACTTTGTGTTGAAACAAGGCCTGATGTTTGTTCAAAACATATTAAAAAAATGAGAAATTGGGGAGTTACAAGAGTTGAGCTGGGAGTTCAAATTATTGATAATGAGATTTATGAAAAAGTTAAGAGAGGGCATACTGTTCAAGATGTTATTGATGCAACAGAAGCATTAAGAAATTCAGGATTTAAAATTGGATATCATATAATGCCTGGTTTGCCTGGAAGTAATATAAAAAAAGATTTAAAATTGTTTAAAAAATTGTTTTCTAATGAAAAATTTAAGCCAGATCAGTTAAAATTATATCCTTGTCAAGTTATGCCTGGTTCTGAACTTGAAAAAATGTATTGGGATAGAAAATATGTTCCTTATCCTCGAGAAAAGATAGAAAAAGTTTTGATTGAAATGTTAAAAGTGGTTCCGAGATATTGTAGGGTAATGCGTGTAATGCGTGAAATACCTCCAGAGTATCTTGTTGCAGGAACAATTAGGATTGATTTGCGTAAAGAAATTGAAAATGAATTAAGAAAAAAGAAAAAAAAGTTGAAGGAAATTAGATATAGGGAGATTGGGTTTGCATTAAATCGTGAAAAAGAGGTAAATTTAGATTTAAAGTTAAAAATTACAAAATATAAAGCTGCAAAAGGTGATGAATATTTTTTAGAAATTGTAAATAAAGATGATATTTTGTTTGGATTATTGAGATTAAGAATTATAAACAAAAAAGCAATAATTAGAGAGATTCATGTTTATGGACAATCTTTGAAATTAGGTGAGAAAGGCAAGATTTCTCAGCACAGGGGTTTAGGAAAATGGCTTATGAATGAAGCTGAAAAAATTGTGCGCTGCTCAGCGTACCCCAAGGAGGGGCGAGTACCTCTTCGAGGCCCCAAGGCACTGAGTTCTGGGGCAAAAAAGGAGAAAATCAAGGAATTAGCTGTTATTTCTGGAATTGGTGTGCGAGAATACTATAAAAAGCTAGGATATTCTTTAAAAGACACTTATATGGTTAAAAAACTGTGATTTTTTCTAAGAAATCGTTTGCTACTTTAAAAAGATGACGAAAGCTTTATAAATAAATAACTATCTGAATATATACTTTAAAGAATATATTTTAAAAATGACGAATTATTCAGTTTTAGAGAAAAAAGCAGATTCAAAACAGCAAGTGCTTTCATATGATCCAATTAAAATTGGTTTTTTCCACTATTTCTTTGATATTAGTAGGGCAGCAGGAGTTTTTAGAGTTGATGATGCGAATATTAAAGCATTGCAAGATCGTTATCCTAATTTTGAGCCTGTTTTTATTGCTGGAGATTTTAGGGATGGTGTTTTTGATAAATATGAACAGAGAGAAATGAACTTAAATTATCGAAGATTGTTTAGAGATTTTAAAGCGAAAAAGATTTCCAAACAACTTGAATATTTAACTGAAGATTTAGATGCAATTATTTTTGAGAATCCTTTAAGAGGAATAAATTCTATTGTTACAAAAGGGATAAAGGATTTTTCTGAGAATTCAGATAAACAAATTATTTACCGTAATCATGATTTTATTATCAATTATCCAGATGATCATAAGAGATTCTTAAAAGATTTTAATTCTCTTAGAGATATCTTTCCTAAAAGCTCTAATGTTATACAAACTGCTTTAACAAGTTCAACAAAATACAGGATAGAAGAGTTTCTTGATGATGATGTTTTTATTTTTAAGAATTCAGTTGTTTGCGAAGATTATCTTAGAAAAGATGATGGAAAAGATGAGGAACTTGAAAGATTGTTGTTGGATAAAGGAATTCTTAAGCCTGGAGAAAAACCTTTGCCTTACGCTATAAGGGCAGATAAGAGGAAAAATGGTGAAGAAGCATTGACTATTACTAAAATGCTTAATGATTATCATGGAGGAAATTATAAATTGATTATAACTGCTTCAAGAGATATCGAGTTTAAAAGACCAGAAGAGAATATATATCAAAGAAATTTAGAAAAATTTGCAAAAGCACATGATATTCCTTATTCAATAGGAGAGGTTTCTAAATATATTGATGGGAAAAATTTTAGCATAGGAAATCTTTATCATATTTCTGATTTAGCTATAACAACTGCAATACAGGAAGGGTTTGGATATGCTTATATAGAACCGTGGATTTCTGGAACTCCTTTGATTGGTAGAAGGATTAGAGAGGTTTGTGAAGATTTTGAGAAAAATGGACTTAGATTTAACCATTTGTATGATAGTTCTTTTTTACCTGATGGAAGAAATTGGGAGAAAAGAATGAAAAGATTTGATAAATTATTAAGAGATAAAGGAGAACTAATTGAAGTTGTTAAGACATTAAATCTCCCTTCTAGAATAGATAAGGCAATAAGATATTTAGGGGATAATGTAAAAGCAATTGGGGAAGCTTATGATCATGGAGTTGTTATCGATGATGTTATAAAAATGCTTAAACTTCCAGGTTACGAAAAGCTTGAAAAAGTAGTATAATTTTTTTAATTCTAAAATTTGAATAATCTTTCATAATCTTTATGGTTCATCCAGTCTAAAATAACTGAGATAATCTCTATTTTACTAGGTGTTATTGTATATATCATTCTCCAAGCAGAAGGCAGATTATAAATTCTAAGATTGTTGATTTCATATTTTTGTATTAATTTTTTAGGAATTAGTTTCTTTTTTACATTTTCCAGCCAGAGGATTATTTTTTATGCTTTCAATTGCTCTTATTAGAGCCCTTTTAATTGGATCCTCATTATCCATCTTAGTAAAAACCTGTTCTAATTCATGGTTAATAAAAATAACTTTATATTTCATAGTTTAATTTCTGGCCTATTCTTAATTTTCTCATAAAATTTTGGGTTCCAAATGTATGTGACTATCCCATCTTTTTCAATGACGATTCTATAAGTTTCTTTTAGATATTCTATTATTACTTGAAATGTTTGCCACATTACTTTTCTTGGAAGTTTTCTAAATAGTTCTGTTTTTTTATACTCTCCACTATTCTCATCAATAAATTTTTCTACCATTAATACTGTTTGTAATGTAGGGCTTCTTGCATTAGAATTTCTTTTTAATAATTGCATTTTAATTTCTTAGCTTAATAATATCAATTGATATTACTATATAAATCTTACCCTTTATTTTAAAAAATAATAGTATATTTTACACGTAAACGCCTCCCTAACTCACGACCTTGCACGAAGTTGAATTGGGATTATACTTCTACCATAAAATCGCTCGGATTTGAATACACAGAGAAAATTTTAATTAATTTTCTACTTGTTAATTATTTCTTCACATTTATTGATAAAGTCATAGGCATCTTTTTTTATTTTTTCTGAAATTGTTTTTGTTGTTTGTTTTGTTATGCTATATTGAGCTATTTCTCTTTTATGTTTTGCATCAGATAGCTTTTCAATTTCTTCTTTATGAAACCTTGCTGATTTAAGCAACATTAAAATATCTTTATCTAAAATTTTCTTTTTAACAAAAAATTCTTCTAATATGCATAAAGTTGCTGTGTGATTTTTACTTCTATAGCCTATTTTAGCTAATAGTGAAATTGCAGCAGTGTACATTGCATAATATCCAGTAATTACAACCCATTCATAAGTTGAATAATTTTTTGAAATATCTAACTTTTTTCTAAATGCTTTGTTATCTTGAATTTCTGATAATATTTTTAGTGTTGTAAGATTGTCTTTTGCTTTTGCTAAATATTCTTCTGCTAATCTTTTAATACTTTCATCTTTAACTAAGAGTTCTCTTTTTAGGTAAAATTTTATAGGTCTTTTCATTTTAGATATGCGTGATAATAAAATAGCTCATAGCCCTTAAAGATTATTCCATAATCTACTAAATCCTTCCAAAATACATTATTTTCTTTTTTAATTTTCGAAAATTCTGTTTTTGACATTACAACCGGGGTAAATTCGAGATTTGTTTTATATCTTAATCCTTTTAATTTACTTTCTACTTTATTTTTATTAGGACTAACACAAAGAATATCTACATCACTTTGTTTTACTGGATTACCCTTAGCATAACTTCCAAATACCATTAGAAAGTCAATGTCTCCCTCATCTATTGTTAATAACGCCCTATAGATTCTTCCATAGCTTTCTGAAAATTTTTCTTTTTTTTCATCTGAATAAAGAATAAATGCAATTTTGATTTTCTCTTTTGTAGAATTTAAAGAATAAACAAGAGTTTTTCCAAATTTTTTAATAGAAAGTAATTTTTTTTCAACAAGTTGTTTTACTGTTCTATAAACAGGTTCATAAGATAGCTTACTTCTTTCCATTATTTTTTTTAAAGTTATTTCCTTTCCTTCTGGAAAAAAGCTTTTTAACACATTAAATTCTGTTTCTGATAATTTTTCTACACTCGCCATTTTTCTATATTATTGGTTAAACAATAATATTATTGGCATACCAATATTTATAAATGTTTTTATTAGAAGTGATTCAAACTCCTTTCGTTCGAATCAATACGCCCCCACCGAACTATAAGAGAAAAGTCTTAAATCCCAGACAAACTATATCAAAACGATATTAAATTCATATCTTTTGTTATTTTATTAAGTATTGTTGTAAGATTTATATCTCTATAAAGAGAATTAATTAGATTTTTCATACTGCAACAGCAAAGTATTTTTATCCTTTAACCCTACAAAACAGAAAGATTTATAAATATGTAGGGTTAAAGATTACTATGGTTAGTGTAACATATAAAACTATTAATGGGAAGAAATATCTCTATGCAGAATATTCTTTTAGATTGCCTAATGGAAAAATTAAAAAAATATCTAAATTAATTCAAAAAAAAGAGAACAAAGAAGATAAGGTAGTTAAAGATTATTTTTTGAAAAAACAAGTTGAAGCTTATCAAAAATATGCTCTTGAAAATTATAAAAAAGATATCATTTTTAGTGAGGAGCAGATAAAGAAATTAGAGCAAATGAAAGTAGAGTATAGAGAAATCATGAGGAGATTGACTAAAAAACAAATAAAAGATATTTTAGATAGATTTACTGTTAATTTTACTTATGAATCTAATGCTATCGAAGGCAATTCATTAACTCTTAAGGATGTAACATTAATTTTAGAGGAGAAGATTGTTCCAAAAGATAGGGATTTAAGAGAGGTCTACGAAACAAAGAACGCAAGAGAAGCGCATGAACTTTTATTTAATAATAAAATCAAGATAAATATAAAAGATATTATTAAATTACAAGAGATTATTGTTAAGGATACAGGAGTTAGTACAGGTTTTAAGAAATTGCCCAATTATATTCTTATGAGAAATTTAAGAACAATTCCTCCTGAAAAAGTTGAAAAAGAAATGAACAATTTAATTGGATGGTATGAAGAAAATAAAAATAAGATTCATCCATTAAGATTAGCGACTGGGTTTCATGCAAGATTTGAAGCAATTCATCCTTTTGAAGATGGAAATGGGAGAACAGGGAGAATTTTATTGAATGCCATACTCTTAGAATGCGGTTATCCTCCTTTGATTATAAGAAAAACAGCAAGAGTCGCATATTTTTCATCATTAGAAGCATTTGATAAAGGATATAAAGGAAAATTAGAGAGATTTTTTCTTGATAAGATAAAGAAGACTTTTAATAATTTCTTTAAAGTTTATGTTAGATATTTATAAGGTTTTTTTAAAAAGCCAACACAAATACAAAAAAAGTAGTACGCCCCCACCTTGCTCGCGACCTTGCACAAAGTTGAATTGGGATTATTCTTTTACCATCCTAAAGGATGACTCACCTTTGTTGAGCCTCGAAATCACTTGGATTCGAATATATAAATATTGTTTGAATTTAGCGAACCTCAATTGGGCTAGAGCCCAATAAACGCCCCCACCGAGATTCGAACTCGGGTCACAGCCTTTCTTCACTTCCTTAAAGGGGAGAAGACGAAACAAAGTTTCAGTCTGAAAGGGCTGCATTCTTGGCCACTGAACTATGGGGGCCTGAGAGATGTTTACATCTGATAAAAATAAAAGAAATTAGTTTTTAAAGATAACTTATTTTCCTTTTTCTGGGATAATTATCCAAGCGAGAAGATATGCAATTATTCCTAATCCGAAAAGAAGTAAGGTTGCAATTGCCCAGATTAATCTAACAATAGTAGGATCTGCGTCTAAGTAATTTGCTATTCCTGAACATACCCCTGCAATCATTCTATCTTTTTTGCTTCTGTATAGTCTTTTTTTTGGCATTTTATTTTTGTAATTAAACCACTTCATAGATGCTCGCTGACACAGTCGCTTTGCATAATGAGCCTACTCGGATTTGGACCGAGGACCTCTGGCTCTCTTAGACGAATCCAAAAGAGAACAATCCTTATGGACTGCATTCATATAAGACCAGCGCTCTGACCAGACTGAGCTATAGGCTCATAAGAGATTTATATTTTTAGGATATTTAAAAGTTACTTAAGAAATTTTATTACCTGGAAAAAGAGTCTTTAACATCTTCCTTAGATTTTCATCAAGAAAGCAAATGTCTTCAGCTGCTATTTTTTCCATGAATTTTGATAAAGAACCTCTGCCTGAGAACCCTGTTTCACTGACTTTCTGCAACAACTTCTTTTTTGTTTCAGAATCTAAATAAATTTTAACAGGTTGTTTCATCTTATCCTCTCTTCTTATAATTAATATAAGGATTTCTCTTTTATAAATCTTATTATATATTATATATTTATAATAAAGGGTAAGTAAAGACAGTTTATTTTTTCCTACGAAAGTAAAATGTAAGATAAATGTAGGAAAAGTTTCCATTTTTGTTTCTTACCGTCGGTAAAATTAGTTTTTACTTTCTTTTTTTTAGGCTTTGGGCCTAAGTTACTTTCTTTTGGGACCAAGTTAGTCCCTAATATATAATATAATATAATTATAATATTATATTATGACAAGCGTTTGGTATCTTTCTGTGAAAAAAAAAGCAATAGTTTTCAAAAAATATCCTATTTCAAAATCTAAAAAACCAGTTGGAAAAAAAGTTAAAAAAAGATGAGGTTAGAGAGGGATTTTCACAAGATTTTAGTAATCACTCTAGTGCTAACTTTTTCAATTAGTTTTGTTTTTGCAGCAGTAATTACAGATGATATTCATTTGAATCTTCAAACAACGTATGCGAATGGTTCGATTGAAGCAGGAACCTTTGCTTTTGTTTTTAATATTTCAACAAATTCTAATTGTAGTGTTGTTGGAGATGTTATTTATACTAATTCTACAACCCTTACAACTGACACGCGCGGGATAATTTCATATTATCTTCCAGATGTCACTCTTGACTATGATGAGCAATATTATCTGTGTTATTACAGAGATGGTGCTTTAAAGGACTCCTCAAAGATTGCCCGAACCCCTTATTCTTTTCGGGCACAAAATATAACTCTAAGCGGAGTTGAAATTGATCAAAATTTGGATATGGGTGCCTACAATATAACTACAACTGGTACTGGTTTTTTTGGTTTTCTTGGAAGTTTAGCAACTAGAATAACTAAATTATTTGTAGTAGATATTGACTTTACTGGGCATATAAATGGAACTGGAAATATAACAACTACTGGGAATGTCACAGCTGATTACTTTTTTGGGGATGGAAGTCAGTTAACTGGAATTGTTGCAAGTGAGTCAGATCCATTATGGACTGCGAATTATTCTGCTTACAATGATTCGTGGAGCCAAGACACAACATATTCTCATCTAACAAACTTTACAGATGATATACTTTGGACAACTGGTTTTAATGCTACTGGTGATGCACGGTGGTTAGGTGTGGGTTCTGAATCAGACCCTTATTGGACTGGAAATATGAGTGATGTTGCATTTACAAACATCTATGAGACATTTGATGAAAATGTAACTTTTGCAAAGAATGTGACTTTCGCAGGTTCTATTTTGGCTGGAACAGATGATTATAGTGGGGCAATTCTTAATGAACACACTACTTCTACTATCCCTACTTTAGTGCCATATAAAGGAGAAACAGGATATGGTCTTGGATATGGGTCAGAGAGTTTACATTTGATTGCAAATAGTGAAAATGTTGTTGAGATAACAGATTCTGGAGTTATTTTTAATGAAAATGTTACAAGTGGTGTTGCTGGCTCTTGGGGGCTTGCTAATGTTCAATCTACTTCAGCTATTCCTTCAATTCTCCCAAATAAAGCAGAAACAGGTTATGGTTTAGGATATGGAAGTTCAAGTGTTCATCTTATTGCTGGAGATACTAATGTTTTAGAAGTGACTTCATCACAGATAATTGGCTGGAAACCTGCTAATTTTACAGATAATGTGACTTTTGGGGGTATTTCAGGTGATATTCTTTCAGGAAATTTAGCAGGAAGCGGAGCTATTCTTAATGAAGATACTTCATCTTTTAATCCGACCCTTGTTCCAAATAAAGGAGAAACCGGTTATGGAATAGGTTATGGTTCTCAAAGTCTTCATTTAATTGCAAATGAAGCAAATGTTGTTGAGATTACAGACACATATATTAATCTTAATGAAAATGTGAGTGTTTCAGGAAATGTGACTGCTGATTACTTTTTTGGAAATGGTTCTCAATTGAGTGGGGTTTTAACTTCTTATTCTGAAACAGACCCTTATTGGACAGCAAATCAAACAAATTATTACAACAAAACATATCTTTATAACATAACAGAGATAGATGATTTTTCTTTATCTCATTGGACAGATGATTTAGGAGATAGAGGTTACACACATTTAACAAACTTCACAGATGATATTTTATGGACAACTGGATTTAATGCTACTGGTGATACAAGATGGTTGACTTCTTCATTTACAGAATCAGACCCTAAATGGACTGCGAATTATACAGCTTACAATGATTCATGGACTAGTACTGATTCAGAGATTTGGAATGTAATTGCAAATGATACTTTTGCTTATATTGATGAACCTTTATGGACTGCTAATTATTCAGCTTACAATGATTCTTGGAGTTCAATTACAAATTCTTCTTATATGTTAAACACAGGGGATGATGTTACAGGAGATTATAATTTTAATGGAGGGTGGCAATCAAATGGAGTGAGCATTATTGATGGAGATATATACGCACAAACAGGTTATTTTTACAATATTACTGGGTTGGATGTAAATACTTTAAAGATAAATGGTTCTTTACTTCCTCAAGTTGGTTTTAGCAATCAATTTGATATTGGCTCTTCTTCTTTAAAATGGAGAGATTTATATTTAGGCGGGAAAATATATGCAGCAGACTGGACAGATGTCAGCATAACAGAATCACAAATAAGTGATTTACAAAGTTACTTAACTTCTGTAGCATATACTGATTTAACAGGCAATCCTTCAGATGTAATTGGAGCAGGAAGTCATATTAGTTGGAGTACAGATACTTTAAATGTTGCTGATGATTGGTGGAATGCTGATGGTGATATAAAT
>Ga0207997_1000348_pt1 | contig 23425 bp, 22 predicted proteins | sample AntAceMetag02UKN_FD_184777 | JGI IMG/M metagenome (GOLD analysis project Ga0207997, IMG submission 184777) | Saline lake microbial communities from Ace Lake, Antarctica - Antarctic Ace Lake Metagenome 02UKN (SPAdes) (version 2) | ecosystem: Environmental > Aquatic > Non-marine Saline and... | reverse complement strand
ATACTGGAGATGTCCAAGCCGCTATTAAAGGAATAGAAACCTTGGATGAACTTCTGGGTCAGATTATAGATTTAACCTTAAAGGAAAATTGGGTGGCCTTGATTACCGCTGACCATGGTAATGCTGAAGAAATGATTAATTTAAGAAGTGGAGAAATAGATAAAGAACACACGACTAATCCAGTGCCCCTTATTATTGTTGATAAAAACAAAGAGAATAAAAGCCCTTTATCAGTTCCCCCAGATTTAGCTTCAATGACACCAGTGGGTGTTTTAGCAGATATTACCCCGACCATTTTAAAAATTATGAAATTAGACAAGCCCTCAGAGATGACGGGTATTTCCTTAATTTAAAATTAAAAAATAACTTTATGGAAATAAAATATTTTATTCAAAACTTTGTTTTAGATGACAAGAGTAAAAAATTTTTAGAAGAAAAAATTAAAAAATTAGAACATTTTTCAGACAAAATTTGGGAAGCTAAAGTAGATGTAAGTTATAGTCCAGACAGAATAAAAGAGCAGATTTTTAGATTAGAAATTAATTTAAGAATGTCAAACAAAATTTTAAGAGCAGTAATTCGAGCTGAAAATCTGCAAATAGCAATTGATCAGGTAGAAGAAAAATTAAAAAGACAATTAAGAAGATATAAAGGTTTTGGCCAGACGAAAAAACGTTTAACCCAAAAAAGGATAAGAAAGATAAAAGAAGGATAAGAATATTTTAAAAAGAAAAAAGAGCGGTTATAAAACCGCTCTATTCTTTTTATTATTGTCTGTTTTTATTATTGTCCAACCCCCATTAGGTCTCGGACAATTGCTTTGAAGCAAGGTAAGACGATTATGCTGAAATCAGCTGATAATAGTCCATCCCCATTTTTCAATCTTAGAACGAATTTTCTTAATTCTGGATTAAGAACATTGATCTTCCTTTCTACACCAAAGCCGGCTTGATCAAGATTTTGAAGTATCAGCCACATTCGGTCTTGATTGTCTTTAAATTCAACAATAAAGTCCATAGCAATTAACAGGAGCTGAGCAATTGGTATAAACTGGTTAAAAACTTTTTCACTTTCAAAAACTTTTTCTCTATTAATCCAGAGACTAAACAATTCCTCAGATTCCCGAGAGTGATACCTACTAAATCGTCTTAGTAGATAATCAATGGTCGACTCTTTTAAAAATGTTTTAACAAATCTGATAATGATTTGAAAAAAACATACGGTTGGATTTTGCTCAATTTGAAATTTATCAAAAGGCAAAATGTCCATTTTACCAACGTATATATCGTTGATAAAAACTTCATCTCTTCTTATACAGATATTCATTTTAGAACTCCTTTTTTAACCATATTACTTGTTCCATGTTGGTCAGTTCATGGCTTGCACTGTCTTTTTTTAGACAGAAATTAAGAACTATTTTTAGTATGGCAGATTTTTGAAAAAAGTCAATCCCTTGTTTTTTCATTAGAATTTGTTAAATTAATATCATGTCTTTTTTATCTAAAATTTTTGGTGATTCAAATAACAAGGAGTTGAAAAAATTCCAGGTTTTGGTTGATAAAATTAATGCTTTAGAACCAGAATTTGAAAAATTAAATGCCAAAGAATTAAAAAATAAAACAGAGGAATTAAAAAAAGCTTTGACTCAGGGTCAGAGCAAAGAAGATATTTTGCCTCAAGCTTTTGCTTTGGTTAGAAGAGCGGCTCAGATAACATTAAATCAACGGCATTTTGATGTTCAGTTAATTGGAGGAATGGTTTTACATCAAGGCAAGATTGCGGAAATGAAAACAGGGGAGGGAAAGACTTTGGCGGCGACCTTACCAGTATGTTTAAACGCTCTTGACAATAAAGGAGTTCACGTAATTACGGTTAATGATTATTTATCTAAAAGAGATTGTGTCTGGATGGGTCAAATTTATCATATTTTAGGGTTAAGTATAAGTTGTATTGTTCATGATACTGCATTTATTTATGACCCCGACTACCAATCAGATATTAATGAAGAGGAAAGAGACAAAAAAAGGGATGAAATAGGAACCTTTAAAGTAGAAAAAACATATTTAAAACCAATTAGTCGAAAACAGGCTTATCAGGCAGACATTACCTATGGAACCAATAATGAATTTGGTTTTGATTATTTAAGAGATAATATCGTTCATAATTTAAATGATGTTGTTCAAAGAGAACTTAATTATGTTATTGTTGATGAAGTAGATAGTATTTTAATTGATGAGGCGAGAACCCCTTTAATTATATCTGTCCCTGCTGAAGAATCAGCTGACTTGTATTATAAGCTGGATCAAATAGTCAAACATTTAAAATCAGGAGAAGATTATGTGGTTGATGAAAAAACAAGGTCAGTTAGTTTTAGTAAAACAGGCAAAGAAGGGTTTAAGGGAACAATGATAGACTTAAAGGGGCCAGAAAAGATAATTGAAGCTTTAGGAGAAGACCCTTGGACAAATAATAATTTAAGCTTAATTCATCATATTGACGCGGCTTTAAAAGCAAAAACACTTTTTTTAAAGGATCGGGACTATGTGATTAAAGACGGTGAAATAATCATTATTGATGAGTTTACTGGTCGATTAATGGTTGGCCGGAGATATTCTGAAGGTCTTCATCAAGCCATTGAAGCTAAGGAAAAAGTAGCAGTTAAACAAGAATCAAACACATTGGCTACGATTACATTTCAAAACTATTTTCGTTTTTATAAAAAACTTGCTGGAATGACAGGAACGGCTTTAACCGAGGCTGAAGAATTTCATAAAATATATAATTTAGAAGTAGTTGTTGTTCCCACAAATAAACCCATGATTAGGCAGGATACAAATGATAAGATTTATCAAACCAAAGAAGGGAAGCTTAAGGCCATTGTTAAAGAAATTAAAGAATGTAATGAAAAAGGACAACCAATTTTAGTGGGAACCGGAGGATTTAGCATTGGAGAGAAAACTATTGGGGCGATTGAAAAAAATAGAATTATTAAAAATCTTTTAGAAAAAGAAGGCATTAGTTGTCAGGTTTTAGACGCAACTAATCATGAAAAAGAGGGACAAATTATTGCTCAAGCTGGCAAGCTAGGAGCAGTGACTGTGGCTACTAACATGGCTGGTCGAGGAGTTGATATTGTTCTAGGGGGCAATCCAACTGACAAAGAAGAACAAAAAAAGGTTTTAGAATTAGGTGGCTTACATATTATTGGAACAGAAAGACACGAAGCAAGAAGAATTGACAATCAATTAAGAGGGCGAAGCGGAAGACAAGGTGACCCTGGTTCTTCCCATTTTTTTATCTCATTAGAAGATGATTTAATGCGTATTTTTGGTGGGTCACGATTAGCTCCAATAATGAAAAGATTAAAAGTTCCTGAAGACATGCCCATTGAAAGTAAAGTAGTTTCTAATTCTATTGGAGCGGCGCAAAGAAAAATAGAAGGCTTTAATTTTGATACTAGAAAACATCTTTTAGAATATGATGATGTTTTAAACAAACAAAGGGAAACAATTTACCAGCGAAGGCGAAAAGTTTTAAAAATGGACTTAAAAGAATTAAATCAGGAAATTCTTAAAATGATTGAAGAGGAAATAAAAAGAGTGGTTAATTTTCATACAACCAATGAAGATAAACATAATTGGGAGATTAAAGAAATTGTCGAAACAATTAAAAATATTTTTCCAGTTAGTGAAGATTTAGAACAAGAATTAAAAGATAAGTGTAAATCATATCAAGAAAAAGATTTAAAAGAACAAATAACAAAAGATTTAATAAAATTGGCCATTCAATCCTATAATCAAGTTCAAGAAAAAGTTGAAGAAACTAAAAGAGATTGGGATGATCCAGAATTAAACAAAAGTTCTTTAATGGAAAAAATGGCTAAGTCTATTTTATTACAAAGCATTGATCGATATTGGGTTTATCATTTAGAAGAAATAAATAATCTTAAAGGAGGAATTGGCTTAAGGGCTTATGCTCAGCAAGACCCTTTAGTGGCTTACAAGAAAGAATCTTTTAAAAAGTTTCATGATTTAATGCAAGTAATTAATAAACAAGTTGTTTATTCTGTTTATAAAATTGCTTTAATTAAAAACGTTCCTCCCCAACCGAAAAGAAATATAGAATTAAGCGGAGCAAGTAAAACAAGTAAAGAAAATAGAATTATAAATAGACCAAAGGGGGCAAAAAAACCAGGGAGAAACGACCCTTGCCCTTGCGGTTCTGGAAAAAAATATAAAAAATGTTGTTATCCAAAATACGGATAAAAATTAATTATATTATTAATGTAGTTTATCCACAGTTTTGTGATTGATTTTTCTTTAATTTATGTTATCCTGTAATATAAAGTATTACTAAGTATTACAAATAAGAACACCTATATGAGACAAGTTATTAATATTTCTTTGCCAGAAAAAATGGCCAAGATAGTAAAAAAAGAAGTTAAGTCTGGAGATTATGCTTCTGTAAGTGAATTTTTTCGTTATCTTATTAGAGAAAGAAACAATTATAAGTTAGTTGAGGATTTAAAAAAAGATCGTCAGATGTTTGAATTTGGAAAAGGAAAAACTTTACGTTCTTTGCGTGATTTAAGATAAATCAATCTATGAAAATTCTTTATTTGCCAAAGTTTATTAGACAGTATAGAAAATTGCCTTTAAAAATTAAAGATTTAGCTGAAAAAAAAGAAAAAATTTTTCGTAAGAACCCTTTTGATAAAATATTGAATGTTCATAAGCTTCATGGAGAGCTCAATAGTTTTTGGTCGTTTTCAATAGATTATAATTACCGAATTATTTTTGACTTTCAGGACAAAAGCAAAAAGATAGTAAGGTTTTATTTTGTTGGTAAACATGACATTTATTAATAAATAGTTTTATATTAAACAAGAAAATATCTCTTGTCTTTTTTTATATCTTTGTTAAAATATTAAGACATATAAGTAAAACCTTATTTTTTTATGGAAAGAAACAGACTTTGGACAATTTTTACAATAATTATTTTACTCACTTTATTGTGTTTTTTAATTGATTCACCCGTTTTACCAACTTGGGTTCCAGGCCATACATGGTTTTCTAAACAAAATATTCATCTGGGTTTAGATTTACAAGGAGGAACTCAATTGATTTATCAAACCGATACCACAGAAATGCCCGCGGAACAAAGGGCCACTGCCATTGAAGGGGCCCGTGATGTTATTGAGCGTCGAGTAAATGTCTTTGGCGTTGCCGAGCCTATTATTCAGACAACAAAAGCAGGCAAAGGATGGCATTTATTAGTTGAATTACCCGGAGTTAAAGATGTTAATGCAGCGATTAACATGATAGGAGAAACTCCTATTTTAGAATTTAAAGAACAAGGCTTGCCCAGAGAAATTACCACAAGTGAAAGAGAACAGATTAAAAAATATAATCAAGAGGTTTTAATTAAAGCAGAAGGTATTTTAGAACAAGCTTTAAAACCAGGAGCTGATTTTACTGCTCTGGCAAAAGAATATTCAGAAGACACTGGAACTAAAGACAATGGGGGAGACGTAGGTTGGTTTTCCAAAGGAATGTTAGTTCCAGAATTTGAAACAGCTGTTTTTGAAAATTTAGTCATTGATGAAATAACCCCAGAATTAGTTAAAAGTATATTTGGTTATCATATTATTAAAAAAGTTGATGAAAGGATTAAAGAAGATACAGGATTAGAAATAGAAATGGAAAAACCAGAGGGAGTTAAAATAGAAACAGAACCAGTTAAAGAAGTTAGAGCCAGTCATATTTTAATTATGACTCAGTCTGAAGAATTACTTCAACAACAAGTTAATTGGCAATACACGGGCTTAACAGGAAAGCAATTAAAAACTGCTTTTGTTTCATTTGATCCCCAAACCAATGAACCAGAAGTTTCTTTAGAGTTTAATTCAGAAGGAGCCAAATTATTTGGAGAAATTACCAAACGCAATGTTGGTAAACCAGTAGCCATATTTTTAGACAACATTCCTTTAAGCATTCCCATGGTTAATGAAGCAATTCTAAGTGGCAAAGCAGTTATTACTGGAAGTTTTGATTTAATAGAAGCTAAAGAATTATCTCAACGTTTAGCCGCGGGAGCTTTGCCTGTTCCTATTAAATTAATCAGTCAACAAAATATTGGTCCAAGTCTAGGGAAAATTTCAGTTCAAAAAAGTTTTATCGCTGGAGTTTTAGGTTTTTTAATTATTATCTTTTTTATGATTGCTTATTATAAAAAGAGAGGAATAATTGCTGCTCTGGCTTTATGTATTTATGCTTTAATAGTTTTAGCTTTTTTTAAATTAATTCCCGTAACTTTAACTTTAGCTGGTATTGCTGGTTTCGTTATATCTTTAGGAATGGCCGTTGATGCTAACATTTTAATTTTTGAACGCATTAAAGATGAAGAAAAACTAGGCAAGCCAACCATTGCAGCTATTCACGATGGATTTAAACATGCTTGGACAGCCATTCGGGATAGCAATATTACTACTTTGATTGTTTGTTTTATCCTTTATTATTTTGGGAGTGGTTTAGTGCGTGGATTTGGTTTGACATTGGGAATAGGAATTTTAGTAAGTATGTTTACGGCTATTGTTGTTACTAAAACATTTTTAGAATTAGCTGTTAAAGATTAAAATATGTTTGATTTTGTTTTTCATAAAAAAAAGTTTTTTACTATCTCAGGGATTCTTTTATTAATCTCTATTTTATCTTTAATTATTTTTGGTTTAAAACCGGGGATTGATTTTACCGGAGGGACCATGCTGGAAATAGAATATCAAGAAACAAGCTTGACTAATAATGAAATTAAAGATGTTTTCTCAAATCTTGATTTAGGAGATATTAAAATTCAGTCAACTGGAGAAAAAGGTTACGTGATTCGATTAAAAGAAATAGATGAAATAACTCATCAACAAATATTAAAATTATTAGAATATCCAGAAGAAAAAAAATTTGTATCAATTGGTCCAGTTATTGGTAAAGAATTAACCCAAAAAGCTAAATGGTCTATTGGATTATCTTTAATTGCGATTATTTTTTATGTTGCTTGGGCTTTTCGCAAGTTGTCTAAAATTTCTGGTAAAGGTGAATCTTGGCGCTATGGCATCGGAGCATTATTAGCTCTTTTTCATGACGTGATTATTCTTTTGGGCTTTTTCTCTATTTTAGGTGCTTTTTGGGGAGTAGAAATTAGCACGAATTTTATTACGGCTGTTTTAATTGTGTTAGGTTATTCAGTTAATGACACGATTGTTATTTATGACCGGATTAGAGAAAACTTGTTAGTTTATCGTTTTAAGGATATGGCTAAGACAATTAACTTAAGTCTAAATGAAACCATTGTGCGGTCTTTAAACACCTCTTTTACCACCCTTTTTGCTTTGTTAGCGATTTATTTGTTTGGGGGGGCATCAATTAAATACTTTATTTTAGCCATGATGGTTGGCGTTGGGATTGGGACCTGGTCTTCTATTGCTATTGCCAGTCAACTATTACTTTTTAAAAGGAAGAAATAATTAGTTTTAAAAATATGAAAGTTGCTTTAATCCATGATTTTTTAACCCAGTATGGAGGAGCGGAAAAAGTTTTGGAATCTTTTCATGAAATTTGGCCTCAAGCGCCAATTTTTACTTTATTTTATAACAAAAAAGCAATGAAGGATAAATTTGCTGATTGTGATATTAGGGTTTCACCAATTCAGAATTTACCTTTTGGAGCAAAAAAATATCGTTGGTATTTACCTTTAATGCCCAGCGCCATTGAAAGGTTTAATTTAAAAGAATATGATTTAGTGATTTCAGATTGTTCAGCTTATGCTAAAGGAGTAATTACTCATCCTCATACTTGTCATCTTTCTTATATTCATACTCCGACTCGCTATTTATGGTCTGATTCTCATGAATATATAGATTCTTTAAAAGGAGGAGAAAAATTAATGAGCAAGTTTGCCGCTCCTTTTTTAACTCAATTAAGGATTTGGGATAAATTAGCCGCTCAAAGACCAGATGCTTTAATTGCTAATTCTAAATTTGTGGCCAAAAGAATTAAGCATTATTATGAAAAGGAAAGCATTGTTATTTATCCACCAGTAGAAATAGATAATTTTAAAATAAGCAAAAAAATTGATAATTATTTCTTAGTGGTTTCTCGTTTGCGGCCTTATAAAAGAGTAGACTTGGCTATTAAAGCCTTTAATAACTTAAAAATGCCTTTAAAGATTATTGGCGGAGGAGACAGAAAGGGACTGGAAAAGATAGCGGGGCCAAATATTGAATTTTTAGGCTTTGTTTCTGATAAAGAAAAAGCTGAATATTTATCTCATTGCCAAGCTTTGATTCATCCTCAAGAAGAAGATTTTGGTATTACCGCAATTGAAGCAATGGCTTGTGGTCGCCCGGTTATTGCCTATCAGTCAGGGGGAGTCTCTGAAACAATTATTGACAATCAAACCGGAATGTTATTTAAAGAACAAACCTGGGAAAGTTTAGCGGAAAAAGTAATTAAATTTAATCTAAAAGATTTTGATCCAGAAAAAATCAGAAAGCATGCCCTAGGTTTTAGTAAAGATAGATTTAAAAAAGAAATTTTAGATTTTGTGAATTCTTATGTTCAAAAAGGTAGATAAATTACAAAAAACAGTAATGGGTGGAGCAATGATTATTGCTCTTTTTTCAATACTAAGTCGTATCCTTGGTCTTTTAAGAGACCGTTTTTTAAGTAGTACTTTTGGAGCCGGTCAAGTTTTAGACGCTTATTACGCCGCTTTTCGTTTGCCAGATTTAATTTTCAATACCTTGGTTTTAGGAGCTCTTTCTTCCGCTTTTATTCCAATTTTTATTAAATATTGGCGCAAAGACAAAGAAGAGGCTTGGCAAATTACTAATGGAGTAATGAATTTATTATTTTTAATTGTTTTTGTTTTTTCAATTTTGTTTTTTTGTTTAGCTCCTATAATTGTTGATTACATGGTCCCGGGTTTTAATATGGAAACAAAGGCTCTTACAATTACTTTGACTAGAATTATGCTTTTAGGGACATTGTTTTTTACTTTAAGCAATGTGGCTGGAAGCGTTTTAAATTCTTTTAGAAAATTTTTAGCCTATAGTCTGGCTCCAATTATGTATAATTTGGGTATTATTTTTGGTATTTTAGTTTTAGTTCCGAAAACCAGTTTAGGTTACGCTGGCTTAGGATGGGGAGTGGCTTTGGGAGCTTTACTTCATTTTTTAATTCAATTACCAGCCTTGAGAAAAACTGGGTTTCGTTGGAAACCAATTTTTATTTTTAAGCATCCAGCCATTAAAAAAATTAGTATTTTAATGTTGCCCCGTTGTTTTGGATTGGCTATTTCCCAGTTTAATTTTATTGTTACCACTTTAATTGCCTCAGGAATTACAATTGGGGCTGTAGCCATCTATAATTTAGCTTTTAATTTAATTAATTTTCCTGTAAGTATTTTTGGCATTTCATTAGCCATTTCTATTTTCCCATTACTTAGTAAAAACTTTGCCGAAGGAGATAAAAAATCTTTTGTTAAATATTTTTCCAGGACAATTCGCCGCATCCTTTATTTTATTATTCCTACCACTATTTTGTTTTTTGCCCTTAGAGCCCAAATTGTTCGTTTAGTCTTAGGGGCAGGAGTTTTTTCCTGGCGGGACACTGTTTTAACGGCTCAGACCTTAGGTTGGTTTTCTGTTTCTCTTTTTGCTCAAAGTTTAATTCCTATTTTTGCCAAAGCTTTTTATGCTACTCAAAATACAAAGACCCCGGTTAAAATTGCAATTATTGCTTTTATAGTTAATATTATCGGTTGCTTAATTTTAGGAAATTTATTTGGCATTGGTGGTTTAGCCTTAGCTTTTTCAATAGCTTCTATTGTTAATTTTGGTTTACTTTATATTTATTTTAATAAAAAAATATATCCTTTACCGAACCGAGAAATTATTTTTTCTATTCTAAGGATTGTTGGTTTATCAATAGTCATGGTTGCAATTATACAAGGAATTAAATATTTAATCGGGCCTTTGGTTAATATGCAGACTTTTATGGGGGTATTTATTCAAACGCTGGCCGTAGTTTTAGGGGCGATATTCTTTTATCTTGGGGCAACTTTAGCTTTTAAATTTGAAGAAGTAGAGGTTATTACCCAATATGTTTTAAAAAAAATTAAGGATAAAAAGGCATTGCAATTTATTAAAAAAATAATAAATTAAAATAGCCTAATATTTAGATAAATATGTCAAACTTAAAAATTAGAAATTTTTGTATTATTTCTCATATTGATCACGGGAAATCAACCCTGGCTGATCGTTTCTTAGAATTGACCAAAACTATTACTAAAGAAAAAATGCAGCCCCAATATCTTGATCGTTTACCATTAGAAAGAGAAAGAGGAATTACCATTAAACTCCAATCAGTAACCATGCACTATACTTTAAATAATCAGAAATATATTTTAAATTTAATTGATACGCCAGGTCATGTTGATTTTTCCTATGAAGTTTCCCGTTCTTTAGCCGCAGTGGAAGGAGCTCTTCTTTTGGTTGATGCTAGTCAAGGTATTCAAGCCCAAACATTAGCTAATCTTTATTTAGCCCAAGAACAAGGTTTAAAAATTATTCCTGTAATTAACAAGATTGATTTATTAGGAATTGATTTGGAAAATATTAAAAAAGAAATGGTTAATTTATTAAAAGTTAAACCAGAGGAAATCATTTGTGTTTCAGCCAAGAAAGGAACTAACGTAGAAACAATTTTACCAGCTATTATTGAGAAAATTCCAGCTCCTCAAAACAATTCTAATCAACCATTACAAGCATTGATTTTTGATTCATGTTTTGACGACTACAAAGGAGTTATTGCTTTTGTCCGTATTTTTAATGGTTCATTAAAGGCGGATCAGAAAATTAAATTTTTAGCGACTAACATCGAAACAATAGTTTTAGAGGTAGGTATTTTTAATCCAGATTTTAAAAAACAAAAATATTTAGAAGCAGGACAAATAGGATATATTATTACTGGATTAAAAGACATTGAAAAATGTCGGGTCGGGGATACGATTGCCTTGACTGGTCAAGAGTCTAAAAGTTTGCCTGGTTATCGAGAACCACAATCAATGGTTTTTGCCGGTCTTTATTTAAAACAAGGAGGCCAGCCGCAAAAATTACGTCAGGCTTTGATTAAATTAAAGCTAAATGACGCTAGTTTGGTTTTTGAACCAGAACATTCTATGGCTTTGGGCTTTGGTTTTCGCACTGGCTTTTTAGGCCTTTTACATTTAGATATTGTTCAAGAAAGACTAAAAAGAGAATATGATTTAGACTTAGTTATTACTTCTCCTAGTGTGGCTCATCAAATTTGGTTAAAAGGGCAAAAAGAAGTAAAGACAATTCACTCTCCAAGCGAATTTCCAGACCCTAGTCAAATAGATAAAGTTGAAGAACCTTTAATGAAATTGGCTATTATTACTCCTCAAGAATATTTAGGGGCAGTAATGGACTTGTTAAATGCTGCTCCGCAAGGAGCCAAACCAAGGACTAATTTTGTTTCTCTAGAATATATTGGAGAAGAATCTTCAAATTCACAAACCAGAGTAATTATTCATTGTGAAATGCCCCTGGCTTTGCTTTTGGTTGATTTTTATGATAAGCTAAAAAGCGTTAGTAGGGGATATGCTTCATATAGTTATCAATTTTTAAAGTATTATCCAACAGAAATAGTTAAATTAGATATTTTAGTTGCTGGGGAAAAAGTTGAACAATTAGCTACTTTAGTATACAAAGATTGGTCTTATCCGGCTGGAAGGAAAATTGTTCAAGCTTTAAAACATATTTTACCGCGTCAGATGTTTGAGGTAAAAGTTCAGGCGGCTATTGGGGGAAAAATTATTGCCGCTGAAAAAATTGCTCCAATGAGAAAAGACGTCACGGCTAAACTATATGGAGGAGACGTAACCAGAAAAAGAAAGCTTTTAGAAAAACAAAAAAAAGGAAAGAAAAAAATGATGAAATTAGGAAAGGTTAATATTCCTCCGGAAGCTTATTTAGCGATTATGAAAAGATAAAATAATGAAAAAGAATTCAATTTTTAAAAAAATATTTTCTTCCAAACCTTTAACATATTTATTAGTTCTACTTTTACTTTTTGCTTTTATATCTTTAGGACGAGAAATTAATCGTCAAATTCATTTAAGAGGGGAGTTGGTTAGTTTACAAGGCCAAGCGATTAGTTTAGAAACAGAGAATCAAAGGCTTTTAGATGAATTAGAAAAAATACAGACAGATTTTTTTAAAGAAAAAGCAGCTAGAGAAAAAATGGGCTTGCGTAAAATAGGAGAGAGAATGATTGTTATTGTTTCTTCGGATAATCTAGAACAGGAAAAAGAGTCAAATTTAAAATATTTTAGTAAAAAGATTTATAACTTTAAGGCCTGGTGGGATCAATTTTTTTCCAAAGAGGATAATTTAGAAAAAGAATAAATTGAAAAATAATTATTAAGATAATTAATAAGAATGGATTACGTATTTTTAAAATGGCTTAATAGTTTTGCTGGACAATGGGAATGGTTAGATATTTTAGGTCTTATTTGTGCTGAATATTTAATTTTTGCCATCCCTTTGATTATTGTTCTTATTTACTTTTTTTCTAAAAATAGAAAAAAAACATTATCAATTATTTTAAAAATTGTTTTAGCCTTAACTTTGGTTTATGCTTTAACCTATTTAATTAGTATAATTGTCGCTCGGCCCAGACCTTTTGTTAATAATAATGAAATTTATCAATTAACTAAATTATTTGCCAAACCAACTGATTTTTCTTTTCCGTCTTATCATACCGCAACGGTTTTTGTTTTTGCTTTTGTTGTTTTGCTTGATTGGAAAAAATTTGGTATAATTTTATTAATTCCAGCTTTGATTGTTGGTCTGGCTCGAATTTTTGCTGGAATTCATTATCCAATAGATATTTTAGGTGGAATTTTAACAGCTTTTATCGGGGTGGTTTTAATTAATTTTATTTTAAAATATTTTAAATATGGAAACACTTAAACAATTGTTAGCTAAACCAGAACGCTTGGCCCCGGGTCATCGTACTTGTCAGGGATGTGCTATGCCCATTATTGTTCGTTCTGTTTTAAGGGCGACTGATAAGCCAGTTGTTATTGCCAACGCTACTAGTTGTTTAGAAGTGACAACTACTCTTTATCCTCAAAGTTCATGGAAAGTGCCTTGGATTCATAGTCTTTTTGAAAACGCTCCGCCTACCATGAGCGGGGTTATTGCTGTTTATGAGCAATTAAAAAGAAAAAAAAAGATTAAAGAAGATGTTAAATTTATTGTTTTTGGAGGAGATGGTTCAACCTATGACATTGGGTTACAGTCTTTATCAGGGGCATGGGAAAGGAGAGATAATTTTTTATATGTTTGTTATGATAATGAGGCTTATCAAAACACGGGTAATCAACGTTCTTCTGCTACTCCTTTGGGAGCGATAACCACTACCACGCCTTTGGGAAAATTTTATAAGGGGAAATTAAAATCAAGAAAGAATATTATGAAAATAGCCGAAGCTCATGAATTGCCTTATTTAGCTCAGGCCGGGGTTCATAATTGGGTTGATTTACACCAAAAAGCAAAAAAAGCAATAGAAATTAACGGACCCACTTTTTTAAATGTTTTATCTCCTTGTGTTGCTGGTTGGAAATATGATTCTTCTTTAACCATTGAAATTGCTAAGTTAGCAACTGAAACTTGTTTTTGGCCTTTGTATGAAATAGAAGATGGAAAATACAGATTAAATTATAAGCCAGCTAAAAAATTGCCAATTAAAGAATTTATAAAAAGCCAAGGGAGGCTTAAACATTTGTTAGAACCAAAAAATAAAAATATTCTAGATAATTTACAATCAGAAGTTGATAGACGTTGGACTGATTTATTAAAAAGAGTAGAAAAAAATTAAAATATAAACATAGATAACAATAAAACTAGATGATGGTCATCTAGTTTTTGTCTTCTTTGATTAAATAGCAGGAGCGGGAATTGAACCCGCGACACGTGGCTTATGAGTCCACTGCTCTACCACTGAGCTATCCTGCCATGGTTGCGGGGGTAGGACTCGAACCTACAACCTCCAGGTTATGGGCCTGGCGAGCTGCCAATTGCTCTACCCCGCGTTATTATTAAAGTGTTTTTATTATATAATAAAATTAGAAAAAATACAAGAGCTCTTTGTAGAAATAAAAAATGCCTGGGGAGGGACTCGAACCCTCATGGAGAAAACTCCACACGATTTTGAGTCGTGCGCGTATACCAATTCCGCCACCCAGGCACATTTTTAACAGAAATTATCTTAAAATTAAAATACCTTAATTTATATACAATAAATATTTAATTTCAAGGTTCTGCGAGCAGAGCGAGCAGGTTCTTATAATTAAATTACATTATTATTTATATAATGAAATATTTAATTTCAAGGTTCTGCGAGCAGAGCGAGCAGGTTCTTATAATTAAATTACATTATTATTTATATAATGAAATATTTAATTTCAAGGTTCTGCGAGCAGAGCGAGCAGGTTCTTATTTGCACTCTTTGTTACTACACTTTATTTGGTCTCCTTTTTTGACCATAATGCTTTTACACTTAGGGCATTTTTCATCAGTTGGTTCATCCCATACGGCAAAGTCACATTTGGGCCAATTTGAACAACCATAAAAGAATTTTCCTTTTCTGGTTCTTTTTTTCACAATTTCTCCGTCACATTTAGGACAAGGAATATCAATTTTTTCATGATTATTTCCAGACGAATCAGTCAAAGACTTTGTGTATCTACATTTAGGAAAGCCAGTGCAAGCTAAAAATTTTCCAAAACGTCCCATTTTTATAACTAATGGTTCACCACATTTAGGACATTTTTCGTCTGTTTGTTCATCTGTAAATTTTTTTTCAATTTCTTCTTCTTTCATTTGTAAATTTTTTATAAAAGGTTGATAAAAATTATTGAGCATTTTTAAATAATCTTCTTTTCCTTGGGCAATTTTATCTAAATCGTCTTCTAGTTGAGCCGTAAACTTATAGTCAACAACGTTATAAAAATGTTTTACTAAAAGATCATTAACTAAAATGCCTATTTCAGTTGGTTTAAATCGTTTTTGCTCTTTTTGAACGTAATTTCTAGTTTGAATGGTAGTAATAATTGGAGAATAGGTTGATGGCCTGCCAATTCCATATTCTTCTAAAATTTTAACTAAACTAGCTTCATTATAGCGGGGAGGGGGTTCAGTAAAATGTTGGTCAGGCTTTAATTGTTTTAATTCTAAAATTTGATTGATTTCTAAGCTTGGTAAATAGTTTTCTTTTTGTTTTTCAGGATAAACCTTTAACCATCCATCAAATTTTATATTTAAACCATTGGCCCGTAAAAGATATTGTTTTGCTTCAATATCAACCGCGGTTGAATCAAGAATCTGCTTGCTCATCTGTGAAGCCATGGCTCGACGCCAAATTAGTTCATATAGTTTTAATTGATTGTTATTTAAATCTTTAGCTATTTTTTCAGGAGTATTTTGACAATCAGTAGGACGAATGGCTTCATGAGCTTCTTGAGCTATTTTTGATTTTGTTTTGTAAACTTGTTTTTCAAAATATTTATCACCGTATTCTTTTTTAATAAAAGATTCACTTTCTTTTAAAAATTTTTCTGAAAGAGTTAAAGAGTCAGTGCGCATATAAGTAATTAAACCAGCAGCATTTTTTTTATTTAAAGACACCCCCTCATAAAGTTGTTGAGCAATTACCATTGTTTGTTTAACAGAAAAGCCAAAATTACTACTAGCTTGTTGTTGAAGAGTACTGGTAATAAAAGGAGGGCGAGGGGATTTATTAATTTCTTTTTTTCTAATATCAATTATTTTATATTCTGCTTTTTCCAAATCTTTAATAATTTCTTCAACTTGGTTTTCGGTTTTAATTTCTAATTTATTAAGTGTTTTATTATCTTTTTTAATTAATTTTGCCCAAAAAGTTTCCTTTTTATCTTTTAATTCTGCTTCAATAGACCAGTATTCTTCAGGTTTGAATTTTTCAATTTCTCTTTCTCTTTCAACAATTAATCTAACAGCGGGTGATTGAACTCGACCGGCGGAAAGGCCTTTAACTAGCTTTTTCCACAATAAAGGAGATAGCTTATATCCCACTAAACGATCAAGAATGCGACGAGATTGTTGAGCATTAACTAGATTTATATCAATTTGTCGAGGTGTTTTTAAAGCTTGTTCAATTGCTTCTTTGGTAATTTCATGAAAGCTAATGCGTTTGGTGTTTTTAGATTCTAAAATATAATCTAAATGCCAAGCAATGGCTTCTCCTTCACGGTCTTCATCACTAGCCAGATATATTTTATCTGCTTTTTTTCCTAATTTTTTTAATTTATTTACTATTTTTCTTTTAGTAGTGGGAATAACATATTCTGCTTCAAAATTTTTTTCAGGGTCCACTCCTAGTTTTCCTCTGGGTAAATCTCGAATATGCCCATTACATGATTCAACTAAAAAATCATCGCTCAAAAAGCGAGTGATAGTCTTTGCCTTAACCGGACTTTCCACTATAATGAGATGCATGTAATTTATCTTTTATTAATATTATATTTATATATACCCAGCTTCCATGCTTGCCCTTGAATGGCGAGCCAACTTCGCCCCGGCAACATTAATAAGATTTTATCTTTTGATAACGAAGGGTAGGATTGTACAATAATTTGTTTCTCTTTTATACTATAGTTTTTTCTATGTTTTATTTTTATATCTAAGCATTGTTTTGCTAACCGAAATTTTCTTTCTAGATATAAATCAGCACCAGTGTATAGATAATCTAAAAGTGTTTTTGCTGAATTACAGCGATAGGCGATGCTGAAAAGATAATGTTTCCCATCTTTTGATTTTGTTCTTTGTCCGACCTTAGAATAGATATCGAAATTAGAAAGAAAATAATCTCGAATAAAGGTAATAACTTCTTCCCCTCCACAAACGCTTAGATTTGGATAACCATTATTATCAATTGAAACGCTCCCATCTCCGTCTACAATACCACGAATAAAGTCCTTAATGTATTTGGAGGGAATATCTGGTATTTTCTCACATAGACTTTTTCTATATGAAATACCTAAAATTTTTAGATTATCAACCAGTCTTTGGCTGGTAATACTTAGATAAACAGCATTTTTAACTACAGAAATAGTATGTTCAGAATCAAGTTCATGTTTTATTTTTTTTATGATATCTATATCCCCTTTTTGAACACCAAATTTTAGAGAGTCACTATATCCTTTATAACTTCCTTTAACAATACAGCCATCAGCTAAGATAAAACCGAGAATATGAGCCATATTAGGAGACCATTTTTTAAAATAAGATTCATTGATTTTTAGCTTTGGTTTACTTGTATTACGTTTGAGCCCCAGTCTTTCGCCCTGAGCTAAAATTGCCAACCACGATCTTTTAGACAATTGTTTTAAGAGGTATTGTTTTGTTGCCTCTACGAAATGTTTACGGAGTATATCTTTTTCTTCTGCTTGCCATAATTTTGTCGAAGAGAGATCCAGAGAAAATGCCTTAACAATAATTGTGGACCTGTTTCGTCCTGGGAGTTTTCTAATCAGATTTTTTACATGGATACAAGGATAAAATTTTTCTAAAAGAGAGATTTCCTTTGTTGTCCAATATTTGTATTTTTTTAGCGGGTTCTTAATAAAGTGTAAATTATTTTTTAATCTATTTTAATAATTGACAATATTTTGTTTATGATTTTTTACTTTGTCACTGATTAATTATATTGTCAAGTTTTTAATTCTAAATTAAATGATTCTAATATGTCTTCAGGTTTGGTTACTGGTTTGGCTCCCATTTTAATTAAAAGATTACAACCAGCTGAATTTTCATTATAAATACTGCCCGGAACGGCAAAGACTTCTCTTCCTTGTTCAAGGGCATAACGAGCCGTAATTAAAGCGCCAGATTTTTTTGGGGCCTCAATCACTAATGTCCCTAAAGACATTCCCGCTACAATCCGATTGCGAGCAGGAAAAGTCCATTTAGAAGGTCTGGTTTTTAGTTCATATTCACTTATAATTGCTCCATTAGATTTAATAATCTCTTGAGCTAATTGTTGATGAGAAGAAGGATAAATAATGTCTAATCCAGAACCAAGCACGGCAATTGTCCGGCCGCCCACATCTAAAGCAGCTTGATGAGCAATCCCGTCAACTCCTAAGGCTAATCCACTGATAATAGTAAGCCCAGCTTGAGCCAAAGCCTTGACTAAAGAACGAGTGATTTTTTTACCATATAAAGAAACTTTTCTTGTTCCTACAACAGCCAAGGGATATTTTTCCTTAGCTTTTAATTGACCATTAACATAAAGAACTTGAGGGGGTTCATAAATTTTCTTTAACAGTTCAGGATAGTTTTTGTTTTTAATATTAACAGTTTGCATATGAGAGGTTATAACAGATATATTAAAATTTGACAAGGATTAAAGAAAAAGTTAAAATGTTTTATATGATAAGAATTATTTTAGCTGGAGGAGGAACAGGTGGCTCAGTAGTGCCTTTATTAGGCGTGGCTGATGAGATTAAAAACATTAAACCAGAAGCTGAATTTTTATTTATGGGGACGAGAAAAGGAGTTCCAGAAAAAGAATTAGTTAAAAATAAAGATATTCCTTATCAGTCAATTTTTTCAGGTAAGTTTAGACGTTATTTTTCTTTAAAAAATATTATTGATCCATTTTTGATTTTGATTGGTTTTTTCCAATCTTTTTTTATAATTTTAAAATTTAAACCAAAAGCAATATTATCTGCCGGAGGATTTGTTTCTGTTCCTATTGCTTGGGCCGCTTGGCTTTTAAAAAAACCAATTTTTATTCATCAACAAGATATTATTCCTGGTTTAGCTAATAAATTAATCGCTCCTTTGGCAAAAAAAATTACCATTAGCTTTGACAAATCTTTTAAAAATTTTAGCAAAGAAAAAACAATTTTAACTGGCAATCCAGTTAGAAAAGAAATATTACAAGGAAAAAAAGAAAGAGCAATTAAACAATTTAACTTAAAAGATAATTTACCTGTTTTATTGATTATTGGTGGGGGAACCGGGGCTTTAAGAATAAATGAAATGATTGTTCAAATAGTTCCAGAATTAGTCAAATTTTGTCAAATCATTCATTTAACTGGTAAAGGAAAAAAGATTAAGGATAAAAAATTAAAATTTGAGAATTATCAGCCGTATGAATTTTTGTCCCAGGAAATACCAGATCTTTATCAGGCGGTTGATTTAGTTATTTCTCGGGCTGGTTTGGGTGTTTTAACTGAATTAAGCGTTTTAAAAAAGCCAATGATTTGTATTCCAATTCCTGATTCTCATCAAGAATTTAATGCTCGATATTTTGCTGAGCAAAAAGCTTTAGTTTTAGTAAATCAAAAAACATTAAAGCCGATTCAATTATTAGAAAAAATTAAACAAATAATTAACTCAGAAAAACAATTAAAAGATTTAAGTAATAATATTGGTCAAATAGCTCATCCATTAGCTGGAAAGAAAATAGCAGAAATAATTTTAGAAAATATAAATTAATAAGTTATCCACAGTTTATTAGCACTCGGGGTTGACGAGTGCTAATTGTTTTTGTTAAAATATTATTATGACTGAAAGGCAAAAACAATTATTAAAAAATATTGTTAATCAATATATTGAAAAGGCCCAACCAGTTGGTTCAGAACTTTTATGTGAAAAAATAAAACCTGGGGTTAGTTCAGCTACCATTAGGAGTGAAATGACTGAATTAATAGGACAGGGCTATCTTTTTCAGCCTCACCTTTCAGCTGGCCGGATGCCAAGCTTAAAAGGATTTGAGTATTATGTTAATCATCTTTTAGAACAAAGAGATTTATCAGAATATCAGAAGAAAAGTTTAACCAAGATAAAAAAACAGGAAAAACAGAAAAGAGAATTAATGAAATCATTGGCTAAAAAAATATCTAGTTTAACCGGACAGTTAAGTATCTTAGCTTTTGCTAATAATGATTTTTATTACACTGGTTTGACAAATTTATTTAATCAACCAGAATTTCAAGAGCCTTCAGCCGTTTATAGTATTTCACAAATAGTTGACCATCTAGACAAAACAATGGTTAAGATTTTTAACTTACCCAAAAAACAAACTCATGTTTTAGTTGGCAAAAAAAATCCTTTTGGTAATTATTGTAGCGCTATTCTAGTCCATTGCCCTAAATATGGTTTAATTGGAATTATTGGACCGACTAGGATGCAATACAATAAAAACATCGCTTTAATAGATTATACTTGTAAATTACTTAATTAATAATATATGTCAAAAGAAATTGAAAAATTAAAAAAACAACTAAAAGAGCAGAAAAAACAAACCCAAGAATATTTAACTGGTTGGCAAAGATCCAAAGCAGATTATCTTAATCGAGAAAAAGAGATTGAAAAAGAAAAGATTGATTGGGTTAAATTCACTAATTTAGATTTAATTTTGAAGCTTTTACCTACTTTAGATGCCTTTGACTATTCATTAAAACATATTCCCAATGAATTAAAAAATAACCAATGGCTTAAAGGAATAGAACAGATAAAAAAGCAAATAGATAGTTTTCTAAAAGCCCAAAATATAGAAAGAATAAAAACAAATGGGCAGAAATTTAATCCTGATTTACATGAAGCAGTTGAAAAGCAAGGAGAGAAAAATCAGATTATTAAAGAAATTCAAGTCGGGTATTTATTAAATGGTAAAGTTATTAGGACAGCTAAAGTAATTATTAAATAGTCGTATTTATTTATATAATTAATTAATTAACAAATTATTATGGCATTAATTCCATTTCATTCTAATTGGCTTTGGCAGCCAGATGATGATTTTGACCAGTTTTTTAAAGAATGGCCAAAAATGAAAACAGCTGATTTTATTCCGGCAATTAATATTTATGAAAAAGGGAGTAAAATAGTGATTGAAGCCGTTATTAGGGACATTGACCCTAAAAAGATTGATATTTCTGTAGAAAATAACACATTAATTTTAAAAGGGAAAAGTGAAAAGAAATCAGAAGTAGAAGAAAAAAACTATTATCGTCATGAAGTTAAATCAGGAAGTTTTTATCGAGCAATGACCCTACCTTATAAGGTTAAAGGCGAAGAAGCCCAAGCAAGTTATGAACAAGGAATTTTAAAAATTGAAATTCCCAAAACAGAAAAAGTCAAATCTAAAAAATTAAAAATTAAAATTAAAAAATCTAAAAAATAATTAATATATTAATTAGCAGATAATTTTGATTTGAATCAGATTGTTGGTTGATTAATAAATAAAGAGGTAAATTATGGGAAAAATAATTGGGATTGATTTAGGTACTTCTAATTCAGCCGCTGCCTACATGGAAGCAGGCAAGCCTAAAATGATTCCTTCTGCTGAAGGGACAACTTCAGTCGGAGGAAAAGCTTTTCCATCTTATGTTGCTTTAACAAAAGATGAACAGCTTTTAGTTGGTGAGCCAGCTCGTCGTCAAGCTGTGGCTAATCCAGAAGGCACTATTGTCGCGGCAAAAAGAAAAATGGGGACTGATTATAAATATCAGGTGTTTGACAAAGAATATACCCCACAGCAAATATCTTCTTTTATTTTACAAAAAATTAAAAAAGATGCTGAAATGTATTTAGGAAATAAAGTAGAAAAAGCAGTTATTACTGTGCCTGCTTATTTTGACGATGCTCAACGTCAAGCAACCAAAGACGCAGGGGCAATTGCTGGTTTAGAAGTAGTCAGATTGGTTAATGAACCAACCGCGGCTTGTTTAGCTTATGGTTTAGATAAGATTAAACAAAAAGACCAGCAGGTTCTAGTTTTTGACATTGGAGCCGGAACTCTTGATGTAACTATTATGAATTTTGGTCAAGGTGTTTTTGAGGTTCGCTCTACATCAGGCAATACTCATTTAGGCGGTCAGGACATGGATGAAGTAATAACTGACCATATTACAAATGAATTTAAATCAAAAGAAGGGATTGATTTAAAAAATGATAAGATGGCCATGCAAAGAATTAAAGAAGCAGTGGAAAAAGCTAAAATTGAACTTTCTTCTGTTTTAGAAACAGAAATTAATTTGCCTTTTGTTACCGCTGATGCTCAGGGGCCAAAACACATGTTAATGAAAATTACCCGGGCTAAATTAGAAGAATTAGTTAATCCTCTTGTTGAAAAATGCCAGTCTTCTATTAATCAGGCTATGAATGATGCTAAGTTAAAACCACAAGATATTGAAAAAGTTATTTTAGTTGGTGGTCCAACTAGAATGCCTATTGTTCAAAAATTTATTGAGAATATTTTTGGCCAGAAAATTGAAAGAGGGGTTGACCCAATGGAATGTGTGGCCATGGGAGCAGGAATTCAAGCCGCTATTTTATCTGGTGACTCAGAAGTTAAAGATATTTTACTTTTAGATGTCACTCCTTTGACTTTAGGGCTGGAAACCTTAGGCAATGTGATGACTCCTTTAATTGAAAGAAACACAACCGTGCCTACTTCTAAGTCACAAGTTTTTTCAACCGCGGCTGATAATCAGCCTTCAGTGGAAATTCATGTTTTACAAGGGGAAAGGCCAATGGCTAGGGATAATCGCTCTTTAGGAAGGTTTATGTTAGATGGCTTGCCTCCGGCTCCTCGGGGAATCCCTCAAATTGAAGTAAGCTTTGAAATTGATGCTAATGGGATACTAACTGTTAAAGCAAAAGATAAAGCCACAAGCAAAGAGCAACATATTACTATTAAAGATTCTTCTGCTTTATCTAAAGAAGAAATTGATAAAATGAAAAAGCAAGCGGAAAAGTTTGCCACTGAAGATAGAAAAACTAAAGAATTAGTTGATTTAAGAAATCAAGTGGATACTTTAATTCATACTTCGGAAAAAACCATTAAAGAAGCAGGGGATAAAATTAATAATGAAGACAAAAAGGCAATTGAAGAAAAAGTTAGTCAATTGAAAAAAGTTAAAGATAAAGACGACATTGACGAAATAAAAAAAGTGATGCAAGAATTAAGTGATGTGGTTCAAAAGATTGGGACAGCCATGTATGAACAAGTTAAAAAAGAAGAAGAAAAAGCGAAACAATCAGAACAAAAAGATAAACAAGTAGATGAAAAAGGAAAGAAAGATAAAAAACCAATAGAAGGGGAGTTTGAAGAAGAAAACAAAAAAGAAAATAAAGAAGAAAACAAAGAAGAAAAGAAATAAGCTAGGTTAAAAAAAATAGGGCTCTATTTTAGAGCCTTATTTTTTTCTTGGCTTTTTTAATATTTGTGGTAAAATTAAAAGGCAAGAACAATTAAAGTATAGGTTTATGAACCCCGTTAGAAATTCATTTAAT
>Ga0207997_1000347_pt1 | contig 23483 bp, 29 predicted proteins | sample AntAceMetag02UKN_FD_184777 | JGI IMG/M metagenome (GOLD analysis project Ga0207997, IMG submission 184777) | Saline lake microbial communities from Ace Lake, Antarctica - Antarctic Ace Lake Metagenome 02UKN (SPAdes) (version 2) | ecosystem: Environmental > Aquatic > Non-marine Saline and... | reverse complement strand
AATAATTTAAAAAAAAAAAATAAAAAAAAACTTTAAAGATTTACTATTTATAAACCTTTCGATATTATATATATAATGTGGTACACATATCTTTATATAGTAACTGTACCACATTAAGATATTATAGAGGAGATGATTAAAATTATAGGGGACTACTACAGTAAAAAAATACAGGCTTACCGATTTATCGACGAGCTTGTAGCTAAAGGTTTAAGTTTTGATATAATACTTTATAAAGTACAGACACTGTTCGGATTTTCTGAGAAATTTGTAAAAGCCCGTATAGATCTAATAGAAAAAGTTACAGGGGGTAAATAATGGGTTTTTTAACTGAGAGTATACATATAAGATTTACTAAAGAGGGAGAGGACGAGATTAAATATTTAATGGATAACTATCCCGACGAGTATAAAACTAAATCCGACGTTATAAGAGCGGGAGTATTTGCTTTAAGACGTTGGAAAAAAAAGGATCAAGAGATCCAGGAGGATAAAAATGTATAATATAAATACTATTTTAATAATAGGAAATATAACTCTTTCGATTATTGCGCTAGGAGTTGTTTTAGGTTTGTCGAGGGTAAAATTTAGATTAGATAAATCTAAAAGTTTAGTTAATGAAGTTGGGCCTATACCACCACCGCAGCCAGTACCTCAACCAGTACCCGAGATAGTACCTACTCCTATAGGAGTTAAAGAGGATCAACCTAAACAACATAATCAAAAAACTAAAAAACAAATAGATCTCTTAACTAAAGAGTTAGAGAGATTACAGTCTTTATAAAATGGACGAGAAGGAGCATATAGATTTAAAGGAGTTTAACCTTAAAGATAGTAAGAAAAAGGTTTTTAAATTTATTAACTCTGATCGTTTTAATATTTGGAAATGTGGCTATAAATTTGATAAATGGATCTTTCAGTTTATAATGTTTGGTTTATTTGCTTTAATGTTTTTTATAGCTTATTCTAATAATTTTGATTTAAATTATTATAAATGTGGGGGTATAGTTAATCCTAATTTTATAGTCGATAAATCTACAGACTGCGTAAACCCTTTTTATGAGGCCGCAGACTGGACTAACGAGAAAACCCTACCACCTGGAGAGTACGGTTTAAAGCCAGGGCCTTTATTTAATAATTTAGAAATTTTAGCGACGAGTTTATTTATAATAGGAATTTTATTAAATCATTTTATTTATAATAGAAAATTTTTTAAAAATGGAGGTTTTTTTAATGGAGATCATTTTAAAGAGTAAAACTAGTATAGGGGTAGCTGCTCTTAAACAGCATATTAAAGAGACAAAAAAAATAAAATTAAGGGAAAGATTAATTTTTAAAGCTGCTGGTTATAAACAGGAAATCATAAGCGAGGAGGATCCTATAGAGATCTTATTAACTTGTAACAACAAATATATAAAATATAATCCTATGTATTTACCTATGTTAATCTGTGAAATAGATAGAGCTTTAAAAAATAATGGAGCGGATAAAAATACAGACTATACTATACTAACTAAAGACGATATTAAGAGGGTACAATAATGGAGGATCAAGAAAACAGAAATTTACCACAAAACGATTTAGATTTAAATTTAATGCTAACAGATAGCGTCTGGGGTACTAAAGAGATAGGGCAAGAGTTAAAAAATAAATTAAATAAAATCTATTTAGATAGGGACGAAAAGGGTAACCCTATACTAATTAAAGATACCCAGGGCAATACCGTCCCTCTAGGAGAAAAGTATAATATGTGGAGTTTACTCTCTTTCTTTACTCGAGATATGAGGCTAGGCAACCTCTCAGAGTGGAGCGGAGAACTACAGGCCTGTAGGTATATGATCGAGCTTTCTAACGATCTACTGGTTACAGATATGAAAACTAGTTTTGCTGTAGCTCTGTCTCGAGTAGCTACTATATTAGAAACTAGCCAGTCTAAAAATGGATTTTTACGTAAAGCTATGAATACATTAAGACAGGAGCATATAAGACAGGAGTTAGAGGCTCCTAAAAAATCATTTTTCGGCGGTAGCGGAAATAAAAAAGATACGGGAGGCGGGTATTAAATGAAAAAAACTTATAATATTGTTTATAGTTGTGGTTGTATACACGAGATAGAGGAAAGAAAAGGGGTACACCAGCCAACAGGTAAAAATAAAAATTGTAATATACATAAGGGGGTTAAATAAATGGTACACCCAGTTTTTATACAGACTTTTTATTATGCTATTGTAATGTGTATAAGTATAGGAATAGCTGGTATTTTATTAAGGGGTTTTTTTTGGAAATATGTAAAAGTAAGACTTAGCTTTGGTAAATATATTCTTGTAAAAGTTAGATCCTCTTTAAGGGACTATTACGGAGTAGGCTGGGTAGAGGACGGTTTTTTAGTCTACAAACGGAGAAAGAATAATATAAGAGTTTTAATAACAAAAAATATTTTTTATAGATCTCTAGGGGTTACCTGGGTAGACGTAGACGAGGAAATAAACGCAGCTTGTACTGTAGACTATTCGGCTGTAACTGGTTACGACGCGGAGAAGTACGACGATTTACTAACCAGGGCCTTAATGAAACCCGCTATTAAATCTAACTTTGAGAAGATAGTAATATTAGTTTTAGTAGGATCTTTAATTTTATGCGGAGCCGCTGCTTATTTAAGTTACTTAGGTTATAATAATACTCAATTTATTAGTATTAATATGGCCGAGTTAAAAAATATAGTAACTGCTAATACTCAGACTATAGCAGCTAGTACGGGGCTGGGATAAATGGCTATTTTTGGAGTAGTAGTAGAGGATAAAGAAACTCCTAGAAACTTTTTTAAAGAAGTTAGAGAAAACTTAGGCACTACAAATTTAGCCCGTAATCCCTTTACTGGAGGGGTAATATCTTTTATTAGTTTAAGGAGAGTTAAGGGAGTTAATAAAGTAGATAGGGGGTATACTATTAAAATGTCTCCGATCTATTTTAATTTTACCTGGTTAGGGGCTGGGTTTTGTTTATTATCTTATTTCTTATTTAATAGATTATGGTTACTTATACCTCTAGTTATATTCTTATTAGCTGGGTTAATATGGAGTAGTAGATTTTACTTTTTTATACTTAAATTAGGACTAAAAAAAAAGGGTTATAAAGGTTATATCAAATATTTAAAGCCCTCAGAAATACTAGAGGAGGTATATTTTAATGGGAATAAATAACGTATTAGGGGTACTACAGGATCTAGATAAGTCTAGGCCTAAAGAGTGGTTTACAATAGCAGAAGTAAAAAAGGAGTTAGAAAAAAAAGGGTTTAGTAATGGATCCGTACAAAAAACATTTAATCATTTAATAAAGCTAAGTATATTTAAACTGGTAGATATGAAAGGCCAGGGTTTAGTACACCATATAAAACTATTTAAATTACATAAAAGCACTAAATCGGAAAGTTAGGCACTACATAGGTTTACCTACATTAAGATATATCTATTAATACTCAATAATTCGGAATATTAAAAAAAAGCCAAATAATAAAAGAATATGGTAAATTTTAACAATGAGACAACAGTAAGCAGCCCAGCGGCTAATATAGTTAAGCTATTAGTAATAGAGGCCCGTTATAATTCTTTTCTAGCACTAGAAGAATACAATAGTAAAATCTCTAGCTCTGTAAACTATAACCAGGGGAGACTAAGGGCTAGACTAAGCACGTGGTTTTTAGAACACCAGGCTTACTTAGATAGGACGTTTACTAAAGTAGAGGATATAAAAGAAATTACAGACGTTAAAAGAGATCTCTTTTTTAATAAAAAAGATTTAGAATATAGTAGGATCCTAGAGATTATAATATTTTTAAATAATATTATGGATAGATTAAGAATAACTAAACTCGATACTAAAACTCAGTACGATACTACAAACATAGAGGAGGATAATAAAGCTAATGAATACAGCTAAACTAAACTATATTTTAAAACACCCTATAGAGTTTATTATAGCCTGGTTAGTTTTATATTATATGTAATATGAGTATAGTTAAACGTAAACTAGTATACTCTAATGGTTTACCTTTTACGGATCCGTTAGCTATTAACATAGATAGACAACTAGATAGGATAAAAAACAGAAAGGCCTCCTGTATTATTATAGACGGATCTATAGGTATGGGTAAGACTACTTTATCTAAACATATTATGGATTATATAAATAAGAAATATAAAAGTCCTCCAGTAGATCTAAGTATAAAACACCACCCACAGGTAAGTTTAGGGGGTAAGGAATTTACGGGCTGCTTTAGGATAACACATAAGGAGGGCCTTAAAGTTATAACTTACGACGAGGCGGGAGACTTTAATAGGCGGGGAGCGATTAGGGCGTTTAATCAAATGATAAACAGACTATTCGAAACTTATAGGGGCTTTCAGATCCTAGTTATTATCTGTCTCCCTACTTTTCATATACTAGACAGCCAGCTCTTTACTAATAATATCCCTCGTATGCTTATACATATTACTAATAGATCTAATAAGTACGCAATTTTTAAAGCATATAGTTTAAGCGGTATGAATTGGATTAGATACTGGTATGATAAATTACCTAAAGGGGCTAGTCATAAATGTTATAGTAAAGTACAACCTAATTTTTATGGTAAGTTTTATAATCTCTCCGCAATAGACGAGAAAGCTCTAGATATATTAAGTACACACGGTAAAAAGAATTTACTTAAAAACTCAGAGAAAGAGCTTAAAGGATTAATAAGCTACTCAGAGATAGCCGAGAAGTTAGGGAAGTCTTTAGTCTGGACTAAAAAGACAGTATTAAAATTAAAGATAAAACATAATACTATAATGGATCAAAAGAAATATTTTTTAAAAGAAATTGTAGACAGACTTATAGATTATCAAGACGAGAACAAACAAGAGAAAAAATTAAAAATAGATATAGGAGGGCAGATAAATGAAACAAAAACTATACAGAAATAGGGACGGGACAGGGCCGAGTGGTAGAGGGCCTAAGACAGGTAGGGGGCGGGGATCGTGTTAGAAAACGGAATAAGGGATCTAGCAAAAAATAAGCTAAGCGGATATATAGCTTTTTTATTTTATCTATTATTTTTAGGAGCAGCTTTTATAAACGCGTGGTTAAGTTTTGGTTTTCTATGCTTAGCTATAATAACAGCAATAGGGGCAGTATTTTATGAGGTAAAATTTACCTGGAAAGTTTTAAAAAATGAGTAACACAATAGACGAGATAGAAAAGCTAGAGGCAGAACAGGAATACTTATTTAAAAAAGTAGAGAAGTATAAAGACAAGATACAGGAGAACGAGGGGAGACTAAGTTTATTAAAAACTTATGGGGCTTAAATAAAAATCCTTAATCTTTACGCGGGTATAGGAGGAAATAGGAAACTCTGGGGAGACGATCACGAGGTTACAGCTGTAGAGTATAATCCAGAGATAGCTAAAATATATAAAGATTTTTTTCCTAAAGATAAAGTAATAGTAGGAGACGCCCATAAATTTTTATTAGAACATTATAAGGAGTATGATTTTATCTGGGCCTCTCCTCCCTGTCCTACTCACTCACGTATGAGGTTACTCTGCCACGTCCAGGAGGGTAAGTCTACTCCTTATCCAGATATGAAATTATATCAAGAAATCCTTTTTTTAAAACATTATTTTAAAGGTAAGTATGTCGTAGAAAATGTTATAAGTTATTATGATCCTTTAATAAAACCTTTTTTAGTAGGCAACCATTACTACTGGAGTAATTTTATAATCCCTAATTTTAAAGAGTGTGATCGTATGATCATAAGACTTACAGATAAAGAGATCATAGCAGATAAACAAAAAAGATATAATATAGATTTAAGTAAATATAAAATAAATAATCTTATAAAAAAAAATATGTTAAATAATTGTGTAGAGCCAGAGACAGCCAGGCATATATTTAACTATTGTTTTAAATCTAAACAGGAGACTTTACTATAATGGCAGATAGAGAACTAGTACAGCTAAGCGTAAGGGTAGATAAGAAAACCCTCCAGGAAATAAGTAAGGCCCTAGGAGTAGATGATAGTAAAGCAATTAGGGCGGCTATGAATTGCTGTAGAAATGTCCTACTTACTACTTTTGGCGGAGAAGTTGGTAACATTTTTAAGCGTAAACGAGATAATGAGGAGTTAAATTTATACGAAAATCCTTAAGAAAGATCTATTTTTGTATTACCTTTAAAGCCTTATTGTAATACTAATAAGGTTTATGATCCTTTATTTTTTAATTAAGCTAACTCTATGAATTTACAGGGCCTATTTTACTAAATTAGCTTAGGATTATTCTATAATACTTATACTAAATAGAAAGGTTTATATAGTACCTCTGTCTATACTATTGTATGTACGGAGGTATTATATAAAATGGTTATAGAAATCGGAGACAATAACATTAAGGGGATCTGTAAAAAAAAAGATCTTAAAGAGAAAGGTTTAATAAAAGCTAGTCAAGAGGACGAGAGAGGCTTTTCTAATGAGTAGAGAATTAATACAAAAGCTAGAAAATTGTAAGAATAATATAAGTATTTTAAAAACAGTTGATTTAATAATCCTTAAAGATACAGTAGACGACGAGCTATTAACAAGAGGATATTAATATAAAGTAATGGAGGTAAAAAATGGAAATAGACAGAGAAAAAATTTTAAAGAAAAAGTTAGATCTAGATAAAACTAAAACATTAAAGGTAAATATTAGGATCTCTAAAGAGATTAGTAAATATTTAGAGGGAAATAATATAAGCCCTACTGGTTTGTTTTATGAGGCTCTTAGAGTAATAGGCTACGAGTAAAGCCTGTTACCTAAAGATCCAATTTTTAGCCAGGATCGTACTTAAATAAACTATGATCGTAACTACTGGCCCTACAAATTCAGAATAATAAGCAGCTACAGATATACAGAAAGGTAGCAATATAACCCCCGCAAATTCTACAGGTATAGTAAACATAATACATAATACAAATAATATAATTAATAATAACAATAAAGTAGCTGTTAAGTTACCCGTAACTGTAGTAGTCCCCCTGGTTAATACGTTCGCTATTTCTCCAGTAGCATTAATAAACATTAATCCCGCCCCCATATAAAGGCTATAAGAACTAAGAAACTTACTAGGTACCATAGAGTACCTATACCTACTATAAACTGGTTAGGTAAGCTAGTACATTTTAATATATTATAAGGAGCTGCTACTACTCCATAAACGTATTTTATACCTGGAGCAGATTTAAACCAGTTTAATATATTCTTAAATACGTCTGTAATTATTACCCCTGTATCTCCACTTTCTACAGTACCCTCGCCTGTAGGTAACTGACTTAAAGCGTCGTTATTTAGTATAGCCCCGTCTCCAGATCCCTCTATACTCTCTCCTATAATACTACCCTCTGGAGAGTAACAGATAGATCCCTCTGGATTTATGTCTAGCATTGCTATACCACTAAACCACATTAAGACGTTTACCATTACTATAAAAATAGTTGCTACTGTTAAGTTACCCATTTATGTACCCCCCGATTTCCAGATTATAATAAATAAACCTAGGAGTAAACTCGGTAATGTAATCCATATAGGAATAAAACCGATATAAGTTAAATAGCTTTGGATCAATAAATTTAAAGCAAAACCAGGGACGGGCTGGCCTACTAGACTAGCTATACCTACTATAAAGATAGCTATTAATGTAGCTGTAAGTACTCTCTCAAATATACCCAGGCCGAAAGTTTTATTTTTATTAGCCATAAACGTATTAGTACCTGTACCCTCTGGGAAAGTTATAGGGAACTGATCCGTAAAATTTCTACGCCCCGATATAGTTGTAGTATAAAAATACTCTAGTCTAACAGTATCGAAAACTGTAGCATTAGATATATTTACTAAAGAGGTTAAAGTCCCTCCTATGGCGTTAGATCCCGTAACGTAATTAGATCCTCCAGGATAAGTTAAATTTACCCCATAACTAGTAAGAGATCCATAAGGGGAGTTTATTAAAAAAGTAAAATTAGTTACAGCGGAATTATTAAAAATCTGAGGCCCGTAAACTATAGCTATATTATCTAGGTTAAAACTATAATTAAGTAAAGTATTTATATCCATTTTAATATTATAACTCGAGAAAATTATAGGATTTAAATAAAATATTAAATCGTCGTAACCAGTCTTACTTAAATAAAATCTGTAATTAGTATCCTCTGCGTAACTTATTTTAACCCTCCCTGTTATATCACTATATTTACTTTCTACGGTTACCCATTGATCCGTAAGAAGTTTAGAGACAGTAAATAAAACGTCGGTTAAAGCTATCTCTGTATTACTGTCTGTAATAGTAAATAATGTAGTACTAGATCCAGCAGCTAAATAAATATCTATAAACTGGTGGCTTCTGTTTCCTACAGTAATTATATAAGTACGATTAGAGTAACCACTAGAGAAAAAAACAGCTTGATATTCTGTAGCTGTTAAATTATAAAAATAAGCTGTACTACTATTGGTTATATTAGTAAACGTACTACTACTAGAACTAAATACCATTGTAACATTTTGACCTATGATCTCTCCCGTAGTCTCGTCGTAAATAGTTATATTTAAACTGTTAGTATCGTATAAAGTAAAGTTATAAAAATCCTCTGTATTTGTTACATTATAAATAAGGCTTTTTAATTCATAACCTAAAGCGTTTATAGTTATATTTACAGTAGTCCCTCCTGTTAAATTGCCTAGAGTGTAATTTCCTACCGAAGTACTACCCTCTAAAATATCGTTTACAGAAATACTAAAAGAGTTTATAGCTGTATCTGTTACTCCAGAATAAGCAGAGATATTTAATAGTCCCATATTATCCCAAAGATAATATTTACTATTACAGTACCCCGCCAGATCGCATACTGTTACGTTTGTCTCCTGGGTACCTAGTCCACATAGAGAGGTATTAGTAAAGTTAAAATCTAAATTATAAGGGTTACCTGTATAGCTAGCATTAATATAAGTCCAGTTACAACTATCTACTACAGTTATATTTTTGGGGTTAATTTCTGTTATGTTGATCTGTAGATTAAAGTCTCCAGTCCAGTAAGTATTATTATCCTCTATATTAGAAATTATAGACGGACTAGTCGTATCTATAATTACAGTATAGTTATTTGTAGCATAAGTTAAATTAACCTCGCTAGAATTACAGGCAATATTCCAAAGATATACCCCCTCTGTTGTAAAGGTATGAGATATATTTAAAGTAGTGTTTTGAGTTAGCCCAGTCGTTAAACTTTCCTCTAAAATTAAGGCTCCTGTTTCGTTTGTAAATAATCCGCATAAATCGGCGTTACTTGTTTCATTATTTCCAGTATAATTAAAATTAAAGTCTTGTAAATAAAGAGTATCATAAGTATTATTTATAGGGAGTATTAAATAAGGTTTTAATGTATTCTCCTCTGGCCCTGGAGGGACTGGTATCGCGGAGAAGTTTATACCGTCTCCATTATTATAGGAGGCTGTAACGTTCGCCTGGCTATATCTTTCCGCAAAAAAAGCGCAGTTATCTATAATCCCCTCAAAAGGTTGCGTTCCTCCGTTATTATTACCTAAAGCTAAATTAATATAATCGGCAGTAAATACGTCTGTTTCTGCGGATATTACTGTAGCAGTCCCATTATAATAAACAATCTGTCCCCCTGGCCCTACGACTTGTACTATATGGTACCATTTATTGGCAGTTCGCCAATTTTCGGCGGTATATTTCTCCCATTTACCATTATAAAAAGTAAAAAGTCTATCACCATCATTAAAACTAAGTCTATAAAAACCACTAGCATACCATAACCCTATAAAAGTGTCCCAGCTTAAGGTACTAGTGGGTTTTACCCAACAGTCCATAGTCCTTATAGCGGAGGCATTACTAAAAGTAGTTGTTTTTAAATATTTACCTCCTGTAATACTCGCCCCGTTTCCTATTTTACCAGGGACATAACTTACAGCCCCGCCTATGTCTGCTAAATTATTAGAATATGTACCTGTATCGTTAGCGTTTGTATCTAATTCCCATAAATGTAAAGGCTCGTACCAGGCCATAGCTAAACTACTACCTAGACAGATCATAATTATATATAATACTATATGTAATTTCATAAAATTAGCTTTCTCCTCCAAAATACATAAACGCCAGCATACCCAAAACCATTATAATAAAAACCATAAGGTTTAAGTTACTATAAAAAAATATCTCTAGGCCTGTAATTGTGGCGGCGTTAGTTGTTATTATTGTAGATCCTATAGTATTAAGCCACTCGGCTAAAAAGACGAGCCATAAAGCTATAAAAATAAGGAATAAAAATATTGCCCCTATTGGGCCTACAAAACCTTTTTTATTCATAGTCCCCCGTTATTACGGTACTCTATCCAATCGTCTAAATAATTATATATATCCATTTTTATTTATTGTATGTTTTTGTAACTACCTTTACTAGTTTACTTTTTTCTTTATGGGCTGGCCCGCTAAAAGGGTTAGATCCTCCTCCTACATTAAACCCAGAGCCTCCTCCAAAAGTATTAGAATTACTTACCCCAGAATTAAAACCAGGGCCAGAACTTTTAGTTTTCATTTGATTAAGTCTACTTTTTCCCTCGTTCATAAAATTAGCCATATTTTTAGCTAGTCGCATACCTTTACTATTATCTCTTACTGTTTGGTTAGCCTGTCCTAGTTTGGCTCTTTCCTGTTGTTGTAACTTAGATATATTAGCCTTACCCTCTGCTTTAATTCTTTTATCTTTGAGAGCTTGTAACTCGTTAGCTGCGGCTACATTATGAGCGGCGGATTTATCCGTCTGTAACTTTCTAAACTGTTGCTTTTGTTGTCTAATTAAATTCATTATTCCCATTTAAAAGCCTCCTTTCTTTTTTTTAGGAGCTACCTCGAGAAGTAAACCCCCTCCTATAGTCGTACCTAAAACTCGGCCCATTGGCCCCTCTATTTGGTTAGCTGCGTTTATACCTACTGATCCTACAGCTACCCCAATAGTATCGTTTAATATTTTTTTTATCATTTTAAAAGCCTCCGAAAAATCCCTTTTTCTTTTTTATTTGTTTAGTTTTAGACGATAAAATACCTAGGGCCGTAATCTCTTTTTTTTCTCCCTGGGATTTAATACGTCTCTCTTTCTTTTCTATAAATGTAAGTCCCTCTTTTTTACTTTGATAAAAATTACCTAGAGGTAATAATTTACTAGCTGCTACGTTTACGCTTTCTCTAGATCTAGATCCTATAGGGTTTATTTTAAAACTGGCTGCGGCGGTTGTCTCTACTCTAAACTTACCAAAAGCTACAGCTCCCGCTGCCGTCTGTCTAGTCGCTACTCTCTTAAATAATCCTCCCCTCCTTACTAGTACCTCGTAAGATCCCTGGCTATCATCATCTTTTAATTTAAAGAAAGGAGAAACTTTAGGGATAGGCTTTTCCTGTGGAGGGATAAAAGGATAAGGACTAGGGGAGGTAGGGCCTGGGCTAGGACTTACAGGACTAGGACTAGGAGAGGGGCTAATAGGAGTAGGGCTAGGACTGGGGGTAGGACTTACAGGGCTAGGGCTTATAGGACTAGGGGATCCTCCTCCAGAACTAGGGGAGGAGGATCCAGAACTCGAGGGGTACGAGGAGGTAACAGGGCTAGGGCTTTCTGTATGAGGACTTATAGGACTACTAGGAGATCTAAAACCTATATAATATTCTACCTTACTCTGTTCGCTAGGATTTAAAGATAATAAGGACTGTCTAATTTCTATACTACTAGGTTGAGGACTAACTGGTAAGCTACTAGATATTTTACTAGTAGTACTAGTAGGGCTAGTAGTAGGGCTGGGGCCTTTATTAAAACTGCTACTGTAACCTAAATCGCTTACAATAACTCCAGGGGATCCTGTACTTTCTCCCTCGGGTATTTTAGAGCTTGTAGGATCTAGTTTTATTTTAGATCCCTCTGATCCTGTAATCGTGTCTAATTTATTTAATATGTCTGTCTGTTGTTCGGGGGTATAACTTTCTAAAAAGTTAGCTAGATCTCTTTTACCTCTAACTGCTTTTACTCTTTCTAAAGGATTTATACTACCCTCTTTAATCTGAATAATACCCGCCGCCTGTTGTACTGCTCCAGCTGTATCTTTTAATCCTCTAGGGTTACCCTGTTTACCTAAAACTCCTGGCTCTGAAAAGCTAGGCGTTTCTCCTGGTTGCCCGCTAGACATTATAGTAGCTCCCGCTCCTTTTCTTTGTAGTTGCTCTCCCGCTGTGATAGCCCTAGTCTTTCCAAAAGGTACAGTTTTAGCTACCTGGCCTTTATGAAAGTCTGGGAACTCTATACCTAAGTAAGCAGCTGGGGCCTCGTCTGCTAGTCCAGCCTCCGCTTGATCTATCCCACTTTTAACCTCTAGGAATTTATTATCTACTCCTGGAGCTGTATCTTTAAACTGAATTATAGTACCCTTTCCTGTAGGACTGACCTCTACGTTTTCTCCCTGGGTTTGTAGTTGTTTGGTTAGCTCTGCTACTCTGGGCTTTATTTCTGCTACTGTTAGATCTGGGAAAATAATATCTACGTCTCCCTGTTTAACATTTTGAAACTGAGAAACTTTTACATTTCCCCCTGTCCTTACGTCTTTAAGATAAGATAAACTATAGGGGCCTGTTGTTTCTCCTGGTAATTCTTTGCTTACTAAGGATCCATAAATTACCCCCTCCTCTCCTACAAAAGCCTCTACTGCTTTAGTAGTTGCTGTAGGATCTTTTACCCCCTCTATATTTACTATAAACTCTTTTACTGGTTGTCCTTTCTCAGTACCTAAATGATAAGATAATCTTACGTTACTCTCTACTCTTGTAATTTCTGCGGGGGAGTAATCTATTAATCCTCCTCTAATTACCTCGCCTCCTGTAGCTGTAACTGGTTGAGTTTGTGATCCTCCTAACTCTCCAAAAGCTACAGGTTGATTTAAGGCTCCTGTTCTAGTTGAGTAAGTATAAACATTAGGTTTAATAACGCTATAAGCTGTATAAGGATCTGTTTTAAATGGTAAATTTTCTATTACTTTAGTACTTACTACTCCTCCCTCTACGTTTGTAATAGCTGGATCTACTGTAGTTTTAGATCCTAGAGGGTAACCTTTCTCTCTGATCTTAACCCCTCCTGTTTTTACTGTAACCTTACCGCCCCCCTCTGTTGTAAATGTATAACTTTCTACCTCAAATTTTACAGGTAACTTTTTAATTGCTACAGCTACAGTTTTAAATAAAGCTACCTGGCCTATAATCTCTCCAGTAGCTCCCTCTGGATTTAAAGTAAATTGTGTTTTTATTTGATCTACTGTTTTATAAGTATCTGTTAATAATCCTTTAGTTGTTTGGTAAGCCCCCTTTACAAATTCTATGGGGTTAAGTATAGGATCTATATAACCAGTAACTATTCCAGCAGCTAAAGCCGTAGCACTCGGACGGTTATAAGTAGCTACGTCTCCTAATTGTTTACTATGTTCTCTAGTGGAGTAAGCTCTTAATACCTCGGGTATTTCTTTAATCTCTGAAACTGGATTTTTTTTAAATTCAGCCCAGGTAAATTTAGGTTTATCGTATTCTGTAATTATAGAGTACTCTTTTTCTTTAGGTTTTCCTATCCCCAGATTATTTATATTTCTTTGTTGTTGTTCTGCTATGTCTTTAGGCACTACAGTATAATTTCCTTTATTAGGATCGTTATCTACTCCACTTAATAATATGTCTGGATCTTGTTTTAAAACCTTTATATTTTTGCTTAGAGCGTCTTTTTTCTGTTGTTTATATCTTAGGTAACCTGTAGCCTGTTTCTGTTGTTCTGTGGCCTCCTGTTGAGTTTTAGTACCAGGTAAATAACCTCCCGCAGCTACGTACTCCGCTGTAGTTTTTAATCCGTATTTTTGAGCTATTACGTTTCTGGCTTGTTGTTGTTGTTGTAATCTTTGAGCCTCTGTATTTGTACCTGGTAAAGATCCTCCTCTGGCTAAATACTGGGCTACTGTTTGGTTTTGCGCGGTTTGTTGTTGCGCGGTTTGTTGTTGTGATTGTGATCCAGAGCCTTTTATATCCCCTTTCTGTGTAGATGATCCTCCAGTATATCCTGGATCCCCTGGTAACTTTCCTCCTCCAGCTACATACTCTCCTATAGTACCTCCTGATCCTCCGCTTGATCCTCCTCCGTTTGATCCGTCTCCACCTGTACCGCTTTTATGTGATCCTCCACTAGTACCGCTGGAGTGGTGTCCTCCGCTGGAGTGTCCTCCGCTAGCGTGGCCAGCTCCTGAATTGTGTCCTATAGATCCGCTACGGTGTCCGCCCGATCCGTGTCTTACCATACTACCCACCTATCGAGAATATTTTTAATCTCTATATCATTATAATATTTATCTAAAATATAACTAAACATAAAAAAGTTAATCTTACAGCGTGGGGTTTTTTTTATGTCTCCTATTAAGTCTCCCTGTTCTGAATAAGTACATACGGGGCAGAGGCCGCAATAATCTTTAAATTTACATTTATTACAGGGATCTATATCATTGATAGAGGCTTTTATAATCTTACAGGTTTTAGGGGATTTCATTATCTCGCTGTAATTATTATCTAAGTTACCGACTTTAAACTCTTGATTATTAGTAAACCTGGCCTCGTCGCAAGAGTATATATTCCCGTCGTAATTATATGCTAGCTGTCCTATAACTGCCCCGCACGGGATCCTTAGATCCATATAATTAGTAGGTATACTTTTTATTTTTCCTAGCATAATAGAGATAAGTCGCTCCTGGATATTAATACCTTTTTTATTTAATTCTAGTATATAATCTAAAGCAACCTTTAAAAACTCTATAAATTCCTCTGAGGTATATCCTATTTTATTCCAGTCTGAGGCAGCACAACCTAAACGAGTTAGAGGCCTTAAATGTATATCTGTAAATCCATTGTCTATATAAGTGTCTATAATTCCTAGAGGATCTTTTAAACTTTCTTTACTTATTGTTAGTAAAGCCGAGACTGTATTATTTAATCCCCTCTTTTTATATGCGTTATTAAATTCTTTAATTTGTTTAATTACAGGATCGTAAGAGCTAGCAGATCCTTTAGGATAAGGCCTATTAAAATCGTGTAATTTTTTAGGCCCGTCTAAAGAAGTACAAATATTTATATTATGAGAAATTAAATACTCTCTCTTTTCTTGATCCATATTATTTAAATTAGTAACTAATAAAAATGATATATTTTTATTATGGAATTTGTTAAGCTCTCTTGTGTACTTTACAATATATTTTAACACGTCCATATTAAGAGTAGGCTCTCCCCCCTGAAACTCTATAGTTATATCTCTGGCTGGAGACTGGAATATTAACTCTACTATTTTAGTAGCCTTAGTTTTATCTAGATCAAAATTTTTAGAATTAGAGGCTGTACTAGAAACGTCGCAATACATACAGTTTAAATTACAGCGTAAAGTTAAAACTATAATATGTAAACTAACTCCCTCACTTATATAGTGATTATATTTAGGATCTATATTTATTTTTAATCCCCCCCTCTGTATTTCTTTCTTATAACTTTAAATATGTCCTCTAGATCCTCTAGCTCGTTACTCCTACCCTTAGCTATTACTTTCTCGTCGTCTTTTATTTTTATTTTAAACATTAAAAGGCCTCCTTTGGTTTTAAACCTATAAGTACTCCTAAAAATCCTACGAAAGACATAACAGCCAACCAGTAGCCTACTAAATGAGCTAGAACTCCCTCCGTTTCAAAAGTACTATAAACAGTACTAACAGACGTAACTACTAAAGTAGAATTTTCCCCCTCCGTACAATTATAGGCCCCAAAAACATTTTCTTGATTTGCTATATCGTAATACTCCCCACAACATAAACAGCCCCAATTATTACTAACTCCTGTTTTATATTCTATGGTACCAGTTATAAGAGTAAAAGATAATAAAAAGAGAAATACAAAACCTATTAAACTAAGCTCTGTATGTTCTGGACGAAATAAACCAATAACAATTAAGATAAGACTTAAGACGACAAATATTACAAAAAAAGTTAATTCCATATTTTATTTATTCTCCTGTTAATATATTGATAGAGGGCCTAGGGTGTTAGCCCAGCCTCTTTATAGCATAATAGATCTAAGATCTAAGCCATACCAAATACAGACATTACTCCGTAAAGTATACCAGCTATACCGATTAAAGACAATAATCCCCATAGAGCTATTTCGCTAGCTTCCCAACCGCATATATATGTGGTACCGTTAGGATAAAAGCACGTACTACCATTTGCGGTATTAGTGTCTTTTACAGTAACAATAAAAACATTAGCTAGAACTACTACTCCAATAGTAAGAGAGATTATTCCCGATATAAAATTAGCCATTTTTCTTTATAAACCTCCTGTTAATATATTGATAGAGGGCCTAGGGCGTTAGCCCAGCCTCTTTTATAATCGGATAGATTAAGATCTAAGCCATACCAAATACAGACATTACTCCGTAGATAATACCAGCTATACCGATTAAAGACAATAATCCCCATAGAGCTATTTCGGAACTGTCCCACCCAGACGTATTAGTACCTTTAATAGTAACTATAAATACATTAGCTAGAACTACTACTCCAATAGTTAAAGAAATTATACCAGCGATAAATTAGCCATTTTTAAATATCAACCTCCTTAAATAACCTAAAAATAAAACTCCTTTATAAATACTTTCCGAAATCTATATAAAGGAGTAATTTAATAAAGTTTTTTTATTTTTTTTTATTTGATATATATAATATATATATATGTATATATTGTGTATATGTGGTACAAAAAGAGCATATACAAATATAAATAATTTAAAAAAAAAAAATAAAAAAAAACTTTAAAGATTTACTATTTATAAACCTTTCGATATTATATATATAATGTGGTACACATATCTTTATATAGTAACTGTACCACATTAAGATATTATAGAGGAGATGATTAAAATTATAGGGGACTACTACAGTAAAAAAATACAGGCTTACCGATTTATCGACGAGCTTGTAGCTAAAGGTTTAAGTTTTGATATAATACTTTATAAAGTACAGACACTGTTCGGATTTTCTGAGAAATTTGTAAAAGCCCGTATAGATCTAATAGAAAAAGTTACAGGGGGTAAATAATGGGTTTTTTAACTGAGAGTATACATATAAGATTTACTAAAGAGGGAGAGGACGAGATTAAATATTTAATGGATAACTATCCCGACGAGTATAAAACTAAATCCGACGTTATAAGAGCGGGAGTATTTGCTTTAAGACGTTGGAAAAAAAAGGATCAAGAGATCCAGGAGGATAAAAATGTATAATATAAATACTATTTTAATAATAGGAAATATAACTCTTTCGATTATTGCGCTAGGAGTTGTTTTAGGTTTGTCGAGGGTAAAATTTAGATTAGATAAATCTAAAAGTTTAGTTAATGAAGTTGGGCCTATACCACCACCGCAGCCAGTACCTCAACCAGTACCCGAGATAGTACCTACTCCTATAGGAGTTAAAGAGGATCAACCTAAACAACATAATCAAAAAACTAAAAAACAAATAGATCTCTTAACTAAAGAGTTAGAGAGATTACAGTCTTTATAAAATGGACGAGAAGGAGCATATAGATTTAAAGGAGTTTAACCTTAAAGATAGTAAGAAAAAGGTTTTTAAATTTATTAACTCTGATCGTTTTAATATTTGGAAATGTGGCTATAAATTTGATAAATGGATCTTTCAGTTTATAATGTTTGGTTTATTTGCTTTAATGTTTTTTATAGCTTATTCTAATAATTTTGATTTAAATTATTATAAATGTGGGGGTATAGTTAATCCTAATTTTATAGTCGATAAATCTACAGACTGCGTAAACCCTTTTTATGAGGCCGCAGACTGGACTAACGAGAAAACCCTACCACCTGGAGAGTACGGTTTAAAGCCAGGGCCTTTATTTAATAATTTAGAAATTTTAGCGACGAGTTTATTTATAATAGGAATTTTATTAAATCATTTTATTTATAATAGAAAATTTTTTAAAAATGGAGGTTTTTTTAATGGAGATCATTTTAAAGAGTAAAACTAGTATAGGGGTAGCTGCTCTTAAACAGCATATTAAAGAGACAAAAAAAATAAAATTAAGGGAAAGATTAATTTTTAAAGCTGCTGGTTATAAACAGGAAATCATAAGCGAGGAGGATCCTATAGAGATCTTATTAACTTGTAACAACAAATATATAAAATATAATCCTATGTATTTACCTATGTTAATCTGTGAAATAGATAGAGCTTTAAAAAATAATGGAGCGGATAAAAATACAGACTATACTATACTAACTAAAGACGATATTAAGAGGGTACAATAATGGAGGATCAAGAAAACAGAAATTTACCACAAAACGATTTAGATTTAAATTTAATGCTAACAGATAGCGTCTGGGGTACTAAAGAGATAGGGCAAGAGTTAAAAAATAAATTAAATAAAATCTATTTAGATAGGGACGAAAAGGGTAACCCTATACTAATTAAAGATACCCAGGGCAATACCGTCCCTCTAGGAGAAAAGTATAATATGTGGAGTTTACTCTCTTTCTTTACTCGAGATATGAGGCTAGGCAACCTCTCAGAGTGGAGCGGAGAACTACAGGCCTGTAGGTATATGATCGAGCTTTCTAACGATCTACTGGTTACAGATATGAAAACTAGTTTTGCTGTAGCTCTGTCTCGAGTAGCTACTATATTAGAAACTAGCCAGTCTAAAAATGGATTTTTACGTAAAGCTATGAATACATTAAGACAGGAGCATATAAGACAGGAGTTAGAGGCTCCTAAAAAATCATTTTTCGGCGGTAGCGGAAATAAAAAAGATACGGGAGGCGGGTATTAAATGAAAAAAACTTATAATATTGTTTATAGTTGTGGTTGTATACACGAGATAGAGGAAAGAAAAGGGGTACACCAGCCAACAGGTAAAAATAAAAATTGTAATATACATAAGGGGGTTAAATAAATGGTACACCCAGTTTTTATACAGACTTTTTATTATGCTATTGTAATGTGTATAAGTATAGGAATAGCTGGTATTTTATTAAGGGGTTTTTTTTGGAAATATGTAAAAGTAAGACTTAGCTTTGGTAAATATATTCTTGTAAAAGTTAGATCCTCTTTAAGGGACTATTACGGAGTAGGCTGGGTAGAGGACGGTTTTTTAGTCTACAAACGGAGAAAGAATAATATAAGAGTTTTAATAACAAAAAATATTTTTTATAGATCTCTAGGGGTTACCTGGGTAGACGTAGACGAGGAAATAAACGCAGCTTGTACTGTAGACTATTCGGCTGTAACTGGTTACGACGCGGAGAAGTACGACGATTTACTAACCAGGGCCTTAATGAAACCCGCTATTAAATCTAACTTTGAGAAGATAGTAATATTAGTTTTAGTAGGATCTTTAATTTTATGCGGAGCCGCTGCTTATTTAAGTTACTTAGGTTATAATAATACTCAATTTATTAGTATTAATATGGCCGAGTTAAAAAATATAGTAACTGCTAATACTCAGACTATAGCAGCTAGTACGGGGCTGGGATAAATGGCTATTTTTGGAGTAGTAGTAGAGGATAAAGAAACTCCTAGAAACTTTTTTAAAGAAGTTAGAGAAAACTTAGGCACTACAAATTTAGCCCGTAATCCCTTTACTGGAGGGGTAATATCTTTTATTAGTTTAAGGAGAGTTAAGGGAGTTAATAAAGTAGATAGGGGGTATACTATTAAAATGTCTCCGATCTATTTTAATTTTACCTGGTTAGGGGCTGGGTTTTGTTTATTATCTTATTTCTTATTTAATAGATTATGGTTACTTATACCTCTAGTTATATTCTTATTAGCTGGGTTAATATGGAGTAGTAGATTTTACTTTTTTATACTTAAATTAGGACTAAAAAAAAAGGGTTATAAAGGTTATATCAAATATTTAAAGCCCTCAGAAATACTAGAGGAGGTATATTTTAATGGGAATAAATAACGTATTAGGGGTACTACAGGATCTAGATAAGTCTAGGCCTAAAGAGTGGTTTACAATAGCAGAAGTAAAAAAGGAGTTAGAAAAAAAAGGGTTTAGTAATGGATCCGTACAAAAAACATTTAATCATTTAATAAAGCTAAGTATATTTAAACTGGTAGATATGAAAGGCCAGGGTTTAGTACACCATATAAAACTATTTAAATTACATAAAAGCACTAAATCGGAAAGTTAGGCACTACATAGGTTTACCTACATTAAGATATATCTATTAATACTCAATAATTCGGAATATTAAAAAAAAGCCAAATAATAAAAGAATATGGTAAATTTTAACAATGAGACAACAGTAAGCAGCCCAGCGGCTAATATAGTTAAGCTATTAGTAATAGAGGCCCGTTATAATTCTTTTCTAGCACTAGAAGAATACAATAGTAAAATCTCTAGCTCTGTAAACTATAACCAGGGGAGACTAAGGGCTAGACTAAGCACGTGGTTTTTAGAACACCAGGCTTACTTAGATAGGACGTTTACTAAAGTAGAGGATATAAAAGAAATTACAGACGTTAAAAGAGATCTCTTTTTTAATAAAAAAGATTTAGAATATAGTAGGATCCTAGAGATTATAATATTTTTAAATAATATTATGGATAGATTAAGAATAACTAAACTCGATACTAAAACTCAGTACGATACTACAAACATAGAGGAGGATAATAAAGCTAATGAATACAGCTAAACTAAACTATATTTTAAAACACCCTATAGAGTTTATTATAGCCTGGTTAGTTTTATATTATATGTAATATGAGTATAGTTAAACGTAAACTAGTATACTCTAATGGTTTACCTTTTACGGATCCGTTAGCTATTAACATAGATAGACAACTAGATAGGATAAAAAACAGAAAGGCCTCCTGTATTATTATAGACGGATCTATAGGTATGGGTAAGACTACTTTATCTAAACATATTATGGATTATATAAATAAGAAATATAAAAGTCCTCCAGTAGATCTAAGTATAAAACACCACCCACAGGTAAGTTTAGGGGGTAAGGAATTTACGGGCTGCTTTAGGATAACACATAAGGAGGGCCTTAAAGTTATAACTTACGACGAGGCGGGAGACTTTAATAGGCGGGGAGCGATTAGGGCGTTTAATCAAATGATAAACAGACTATTCGAAACTTATAGGGGCTTTCAGATCCTAGTTATTATCTGTCTCCCTACTTTTCATATACTAGACAGCCAGCTCTTTACTAATAATATCCCTCGTATGCTTATACATATTACTAATAGATCTAATAAGTACGCAATTTTTAAAGCATATAGTTTAAGCGGTATGAATTGGATTAGATACTGGTATGATAAATTACCTAAAGGGGCTAGTCATAAATGTTATAGTAAAGTACAACCTAATTTTTATGGTAAGTTTTATAATCTCTCCGCAATAGACGAGAAAGCTCTAGATATATTAAGTACACACGGTAAAAAGAATTTACTTAAAAACTCAGAGAAAGAGCTTAAAGGATTAATAAGCTACTCAGAGATAGCCGAGAAGTTAGGGAAGTCTTTAGTCTGGACTAAAAAGACAGTATTAAAATTAAAGATAAAACATAATACTATAATGGATCAAAAGAAATATTTTTTAAAAGAAATTGTAGACAGACTTATAGATTATCAAGACGAGAACAAACAAGAGAAAAAATTAAAAATAGATATAGGAGGGCAGATAAATGAAACAAAAACTATACAGAAATAGGGACGGGACAGGGCCGAGTGGTAGAGGGCCTAAGACAGGTAGGGGGCGGGGATCGTGTTAGAAAACGGAATAAGGGATCTAGCAAAAAATAAGCTAAGCGGATATATAGCTTTTTTATTTTATCTATTATTTTTAGGAGCAGCTTTTATAAACGCGTGGTTAAGTTTTGGTTTTCTATGCTTAGCTATAATAACAGCAATAGGGGCAGTATTTTATGAGGTAAAATTTACCTGGAAAGTTTTAAAAAATGAGTAACACAATAGACGAGATAGAAAAGCTAGAGGCAGAACAGGAATACTTATTTAAAAAAGTAGAGAAGTATAAAGACAAGATACAGGAGAACGAGGGGAGACTAAGTTTATTAAAAACTTATGGGGCTTAAATAAAAATCCTTAATCTTTACGCGGGTATAGGAGGAAATAGGAAACTCTGGGGAGACGATCACGAGGTTACAGCTGTAGAGTATAATCCAGAGATAGCTAAAATATATAAAGATTTTTTTCCTAAAGATAAAGTAATAGTAGGAGACGCCCATAAATTTTTATTAGAACATTATAAGGAGTATGATTTTATCTGGGCCTCTCCTCCCTGTCCTACTCACTCACGTATGAGGTTACTCTGCCACGTCCAGGAGGGTAAGTCTACTCCTTATCCAGATATGAAATTATATCAAGAAATCCTTTTTTTAAAACATTATTTTAAAGGTAAGTATGTCGTAGAAAATGTTATAAGTTATTATGATCCTTTAATAAAACCTTTTTTAGTAGGCAACCATTACTACTGGAGTAATTTTATAATCCCTAATTTTAAAGAGTGTGATCGTATGATTATAAGGCTTACAGATAAAGAGATTATACAAGATAAACAAAAAAGGTATAATATAGATCTCAGTAATTATAAAGTAAGTAATTATAAAAAAAAGAAAATGTTAAATAATTGTGTAGAGCCAGAAACCGCCAGGCATATATTTAACTGTTGTTTTAAATCTAAACAGGAGACTTTATTATAATGAAAGATAAACTATTTTTTATAGAGGACGATATAAGAGCTAGAGAGATAGAGGAGGAGATAAAAATACTAGAACTATTTAGCGGTACTGGTAGCTTTACTAAAGTATGTAAGGAGAGGGGCCATAATTCTTTTACTATAGATAATAATAAAATACATAATCCGGATTTATGTATAGATATTTTAACCTTTGATTTAGAATGTTTTAAATATAAACCTAATATAATCTGGGCCTCTCCTCCCTGTACCTCTTTTAGTGTAGCCTCTATAGGTAAGCATTGGTTTAAAGATCATACTCCTAAAACAGAGGGAGCAGTACTAGGATTAAAACTACTAGAGAAAACTATTAAAACAATAGCAGAACTTAAACCTACTTACTGGATTTTAGAAAATCCTAGGGGGAAAATGAGAAAAGTTATAGAGCCATTATTTAAAAAATATGGTTTAGATTTTAAAAGGGAAACTGTAAGCTATTGTCAATATGGAGACACTAGACAAAAGCCTACTGATCTTTGGACTAATTGCTATAATTGGAAACCTAGGCCTATCTGTAAGCCTGGGGCTAGTTGTCATATAGCAGCCCCAAGAGGTAGTAGAACAGGTACCCAGG
>Ga0207997_1000345_pt1 | contig 23528 bp, 21 predicted proteins | sample AntAceMetag02UKN_FD_184777 | JGI IMG/M metagenome (GOLD analysis project Ga0207997, IMG submission 184777) | Saline lake microbial communities from Ace Lake, Antarctica - Antarctic Ace Lake Metagenome 02UKN (SPAdes) (version 2) | ecosystem: Environmental > Aquatic > Non-marine Saline and... | reverse complement strand
GAAGGAGAAGGTGAAGGTGAAGGAGAAGGTGAAGGTGAAGGAGAAGGTGAAGGTGAAGGAGAAGGTGAAGGTGAGGGAGAAGGTGAGTCTTCAAAAACACCCGCTCAAATAAGACAAGAAAAAGAGCTAAAGGAAATCAAGCTTGAACAGCAAATAGTTCAAACTATAGTTGGATTAGAAAACTCTATTAAGAATGGTAAAGGGGTTCTGACTACTTCGGATATTAGCAAGATTAAATCTAAAATAGATAAATTAGAAAAACTGACTACAAGGTAATGGACACAAAAAAGCTAAGAGATAAATTTGAAGAAATTCAAAGGGAAATTGCTAGAGACATTAATCCTATCTTCAAAAGATTAATCAAGAAGCAAGGAAACCTTCGAGATAGCCAAACTCCCGTAGATTACGAAGAGTTTACTCCCGATTGTGGCATATTTGAACACGCTCCTGTTTTAAGCGAGGAACAAAAAAAAGAAGCTGACGATATGGTTGACGTAATTGAAACTGAGGTTTTAGACGACCCTAATGAGCTTGAGCAAATAAGAGGTATGGCTAAAGCGGCTAGTGTGAAAGGCGAAGCGGGTACAGGCGTAGGAGACAGAAAAGGATTTGTAAAGCTACGTAGATTGAAGTTTCCTAAATGGCTAGACAGTATTCAAACTAACCTAAAAGACTTTTTTAATGTGACCGTAAAAAGGAAGGGTATTGATTGGGAAGAGGCTATTAAAAATACCATTGTCAAACCGAAAGCAAAAATGGTGAATCACGATGACTCTCTTTATGTTTTTATAGACACTTCGGGTTCGATGTGGCGTTATACGGACAGAAATGGTGTAGAGCTTTTAGAGCTTTTTGCTTCTTATTTTCCTAAAATAGCGGAAAAGTATAAAGGTCAGATTTGGTTTACTGATTACGCAGAGTATAATGACTCTAATCCTATTAAAAAAGAGATTGATTTAGAAACCCTACGGAAAGGAGATTTTAATGCGAATAAATTTGCAATGGGTGGGTATGGCGGTACTGCCTTTTGGGGAGTATGGCAATACTTTGACAAGAAAGTAAGAGAGACTAGAGCAAAGAACCCCGAAGCAAAGACGATGTTGCTTTTCTTTTCCGATATGGAGGCTGACTTTGCTGAGTATCCCGAATTAATATTAGACAAAGAGGTGATATTTGTTACCGTAAGAGGTAAAGGAAAAGAGCTTCTAGCGGTAGACGGATTAATAGATGGGAAAAAAAGAAGATTAATATTTGCCGACACTAAACCCGAAGAAAAATAATATAAAATGAAGCTAACTAGAAACCAACAAGTAGTACAGTTCTTAAACTCTATCGAAAGTAAGAATGAGTATTTTGCTACTCTATCAGACAAGTCTTATTTAAGGCTTTATGATGCGTGTGACGATTTTCATTTAAGAACAAGAATAATTAAGTCAGCTTGGGAATATCTGTCGTCTCAATTTTCGGCTTTAGGTAATTTAAAAAGCACAATCAACCCCGTTTCTATTTTGCACACAAATGCGGGTACGGGCAAGGTTTTAGCAGACTGTCCTTCCGATGCCACGCAACTCACGGCTATTAACAACGATGTACTGTGTAAAAAGATTTCTGATTTATTAAATCAAAACTCTGCTATTGATTTTAGGTACACATCTGAAATTGGAGATATAAGTGAGTATTTCATAATGGGAAATAAAGGAAACACAAGGGAACACGATATTGTGTTTACTCAACCCTTTAAAACCACGTACTATAAAGATATTGACAGCACTAGAGTTGGCTCTTATGACTACTTAGAGTATTATTCCGTAAGAAGTTTAGACTTTTTAGTTAAAGGGGGCTATCTTTGTGTGTTTGCTCACCCGAATAAATTTAATATTTTAAGAAATAACAGGGATTTATTCACGCAATCTAAAGAAGTTTTTGCTTATCACAATCCTAGCAAAATGGACGAATACGGTTGTTTAATATTTAAAAAGAATTAACTATGGGATTTATGACACCTAATTTCGGACTTAATAAAGAGCGGGATGCTGAAATAATCAGCCCCGAATTAAACGAACTTGACGAAGCAGAAGCCTATTTATATGTGGAAGACTTAGACGGCATTAAGCAACCAAGGGAGTACAAACAGCCAATCAACAGAAAGGATGTAATTCTATCTGAAGGACAAAATTCAAGATTAATCTTAACAGCGGAAGGCAAAATAAGACAAGAGTAATGGCTTTAAAAATATTTGAATTACAATCTGCCGCTGACAGAAAAGAGAGCGTTTTAATAGTTAAAAGAGCGCTAAACTCAATAGATAGGAGCAAGTACCCCAACATCACCAACACGTTGAATAGCGGAAACACAAAGATTTACGCTTTACTAAATTTAATTTTAGACCAAATGTATGTCTTGAATTTTGATATAGATTCAAGTTTATTAGCGGTTGAGGAAAACATATAAGGACAGAATTATGCAAAGTAATACGATAAAATACATTGGTTATTTAAGAGAAGAAGTGGAAATTTTGGAGTGGTGGGAGAAAAACAAGCCTACAGACCAAGACTACGAAGACACGCTATCTTTAACTAGTAGCGGAAGTGGATTTGTCTCTAGCTATTCGTTGTTGTCTTGTTTTGATAAGGCGATGGCGGTATCTTATCCGAGACAATCTTTTGTCAAGGCTTTAACGGGTTTGGATTATGTTAATGCCGCAGAAGAGTTGTTTGATTGGATAGACACACTTGATGATGCAAGTAAAAATAAAGCTTGTTTGTATTTGGCAAAAATGCAAAACAAAAAAAGATTAGCACAGTTTAAAGGCGGCACGGAAGGAAATACCGTGTATAGAAAAGACCAATGGGAAGAATATTTTCCTACTGAATTAACTGATTTTCAGTCTTTACCTATGCAGGAAGTGTTCATTGCAGCCTCAACGCAAAATAGCAGACAACTAGGTAAGACCGATTTATATGGATTTGCTGACTTTACGTTAAACAATTCGATATACGCAAAGATTTATCGTAATAATAGTATTGGGGATAAAGATAGTTCCGAACTAATAAAATGGATTCTAGCCCCAAAAGAAGGAGGAGATGTATCAATTCAAATAACGCCTTTCTCTTACACGCAAGTAGGCAACCCCGAATTAGTAGATGATTCATCTAGTAGTGTGGGCGCAAATGTCAACATCTATCAAGATGTGATATATTTTAATAATGGTGAGGCGATAAAGGCTAACGTGCAAAGTAAAGAGTATTTTGATAATATAGAACCGTTGGAGAAGTATGCCTTAAACATACAAAAAAGCAGCCCTTTAAAAATAGAAGACATTAATATCAGAATAATGTTAGATAGGGCTAGAAGCGCTGCGCTTGCAACATCTACGTTTACAAGTGCCGAAGCTTTTGGTACAAGAAGCATATCTTATAAGTTAGTTTTTGATATTACCCAACAAAAGTCAGTTATCGTTCCTAGTGTAGACTTATATCAATCATTGCTTTATTTACAATCAATGGGTAGCGAAGAGGTGTCCATATACTATGATGATGTAAAAAGGCAAATAGTGATAAAAGGTAAGTCTTATAGCGGTACTGTTAATATAACGAAAGAAGGCTCTAGATTTAAAGAAGCGGTAAGTGTAGATATACCTACGTTTGCTATTGTTTACGAGCAACCAACCAAAGACCTTACTAGGTTTATAGCGATAGAGTACGTTCAGTTTTTTGATAAGGAATTAACATTTAGAGATAAGTACGACTTACTAAACAGCAAGCTGAATGCCCCGTTAGAATTACCCGAAGAGTTTTTAGTTGAATATAAATATGTTTCTGACAGCTACCCTCAACAAGTAGATGTGGCTATATCAGAAAAACCAAGAAGTGCTAAATTTCAGTACGTAAAAACATTAGCGGAGACGTATTTAGATTCTTATACTGAATTAGAGGTGAGATATAAGCTTGAAAACGATAAAGGGAATTGGAGCGGAAAGTGGACTTTTGAAGAAAGTCAAGGAATGGAAGGGTCTAAGCAAATGTTCCGAAAATCAATCGTTAGCGATGAGTGGTTGACTGCTAATTATGTTATGAAGGTCAATGAGGCTTATTGGCAGTACAATGATAATATGTCGCTTGAAGATATTTTATCTTTCTTTGTTTCTAAGGGTAACGATGCGGGGTATAGAATTTTGTCAATGAAGATAATAGGGGTAGATTATTACCTATTTGAACAGGCTATAATTAGTGGCTTATTAACGACTAATGATATCTACGTATCTAAAATGACTTTAGATGAGACTAATATTACGGCAGATGTAAAATATGAAAGTCTAAATGGATTTGTTTCGGGTAATATATACCGCAAGTATGAGGATATTGCTAATAAAGGAGAGAATAGTTATTCCGATAAGCTTAATGCATTTTTTGGCGCTGACTTAGGCGCTAATTTGTATGACACATCTCTAACTACCATAAACGATGCGATTGAAAATAGGCATATCCCTACGCTTGTACCTAAAGCGGCTGACGAAAATATAGCAAAATCTTTGGAATTAAATGTAGATATTTATAACCCTATATTTTTCCAATCATCACATCCAAGTTTAACTAATTCGGGAACAGTTCCTCAGAAAGCGTTTAACACTTTATTAAGCACAGGAAAATACGAAAACACATTAAACATAGAAACTAAAGACAACAAGGAGTCGGGAAAACTTGTATACGGTCATTTTGACTTATTTAAGAATTGGCTTGATGGCGCTAGTAACGAAATACTCGGAACGTATAGTGTTGAGGAAATAGTTGATGCTTACATTTTTCCAAAGCAACAAGATGTTTATGTAAAGGAATACATATTGCCTTTGTATAAAACAAACAAAGGGGCGGTTGTTGGTTTTAGGGCTAACGGTGGACAAAAAAAAATTAAGGATATCGTTGCGAACCCCGATGATTATACCCTATTAAACCTAAAGGCTGACGGTAAAATAAAAGATGTAGACAGGATAACTACAGCGGAGAAAAACAAAATTATAGGCGGGTTTAAGGTAGCTTTTAGAGAAAGGTTTTGGGGAGCTAGAAGAGAGGGTAGGAGGCTTTTTAATCAATTCTTGAGAAAAGAAATAGCCTTTGAGAGTCAAGCAAAAATAGACTTCTTGTGGAATAAAAATTACAATAACTATGCTAAACCCGACCTAAATAAAGTGCCAATGTTCCCTTCGCATAGCTATATGTTCGGGAAACGAGCAGAGGCTAACAGATTGGTTTTAGCAGAGGCTCAAAAAGAAGGGGTAAGACACACACTTTCTAGAAAAAATTCGGGATTGCTTTTACACGAAGTAGGTTTTGGTAAAACCACCTCTTCTATTACGGCAATATCGTCAATGATGAATACGGGAGAGGCTAGTAGAGTTTTATTCCTTGTTCCTAATTCGGTTTACGATAAATTTCAAGACGAAATAGTTGGAAATGACGAGGCTATTGGTCTACTGCCTAACGTAAACATTGTTTTATTAGATAATTTATCTTCTCAGACACTAAAGAGCGCAAAAAGTAATAATAAAAAAGGTTTAAAGACATTTTCCTCCAATGAGATAGAAGCTATTGCGCAATTTAAGGTGTTTTCAAAAAACTTTTCAATAGTTAAGGAGAGTGAGAGAGGGCAATTACCCGTACACTTAGGCGGTCAATGTAAGATATTTTCTTTATTAAAAAGAAGCCGAGTTACGCTATTTAACGACCCTATTTATACTGCGGCATCTGATTGGAGTTCGGCACGAATACTTATACGCAAGTCATTTGACAAGACAGTTAAATCTTTAAAGAGCAACGCAATACTTACGGGTCATCTTAATGAGTTAGACGATATTGTTGCTGCGATTCAGACCGAATGGGATGCGGTGTATTACGCACAAGAATTAATAATAAACGATGTAACAAAAAGCGAAGCGGATAAAGATAAAGCTCAAAAGCAAATTGAAACTCTTTCCGTGACATACTCTAATAATGTTTCTAAGGCGCTTAAGCAGTACATCACGTTTGCTGACGTGTCTTTAGTGGATGATTTGGGATACTACAAACCTCAAGTAATGGAGGGAAAAACCATATTAATTGCTAAACATACTGCTGTTCTTCAGCTAAGACCTACAAAAAAAGCAGTAATGAGCGCTTTGATGTTCAAAGAAGGCAAGGGAGAGCAAGAGAACACGCCTGCTACTTTGTCTTTATCTGATTGGACTGAAAACACAGGAGAAGACTCAAATACAAGACTTACCCAACAAAAGGTTAAAGTCGCTGTAAAAATTCTTGCGACACACCCTATATCCTTTGAAAGATTAAAATTAGACACTTTGGTTGTTGATGAAATTCACAACTTTAATAATATAGTAAATAGGGCGGGAGCTAAAGGAATCGTTTCATCTGAAGGTAGCGATGACTATTATACGGGGTATAGAAGAGACAAAGATAAGCGAGATAGAAGATACCCGCTTGTTACTACTAAAGGAAGAGCGCAAGGTACGTATGCTATGAAATACGACAGCACGGGTAGAGGTTCGGATGGAAAAGGAAATAAGTTAACGGCAGCAGCGTTGTGCTTCGATATTCAAAACAATAAAAAAGATGTCAATAACGTAATACTTTTATCGGCAACCCCATTTACCGATACTCCATTTCAAGTTCTTAGCGTTTTAGGAATGTCTAATTACGATATGTTGATTGACAATGGAATAACAAGTGCTTGGGATTTCTTTAATAATTATGTCGATGAGACGTATAAGTATGATTTAACTCATTCGGGAGGATACGGATTGTTTATTGATGTAAACGGATACTATAACGATAAAGCTTTATCTAACTTAATTACCAATGTAGCCAACGTAAAAACTACCGATGAAAAAATTGAGGCTAGTCGCCCTAAAAAAGCAATTATCCCCGCTAATAAAGTGAAGTCTGTTAACGGCACGGCTTCTACCGCAGCCCCTCAAATGGGAGACCAATTTTCTGAACTAGAATTTTCCAATAGTAGAGTTGATTTAAGTGATTCGCAAAATAAATTTCAAAACATAATAAACGAATACTTAGCTGACGATGATAACCAACAAAGGGTAAGTGAGATATTCCCGATAAATGAACAAAGAAGGAATAAACAAGGGCTTACGCTAGAAGAAGAACAGAAACTAGACGAGACTTTAAAGGAGATGATGGTTCAAAGGGTTAAGGAAGCTAAAGAAAACAAAGGCGAAAACGCAGACTTAGTGATAACCCGACTTGAGGATATGTACGACAGGAATCCTCAATATAAGCAACACCCTTTAGTTAAAAAAGCTATAGAAAACATTAACAAGTCAGTATATGGTATTAACCCCGAAGCAGTAGAGGATGACGATTTAGGTGAGGCAACGGCAGACGAAAGCCAAATGGAAGGCACTAAAAAATTAGCGGGTAAGGCTATTGCTTGTCAAACAGCGCAAACAAGCCTAGTTCTTAGTCCGTATATGGTGAACTTAGGCGACAAGGCATATACATCCACATTTCTTGAGCCTTTAGAACCCAACCCTTCTAAGGTATTTGTTGAAAGTAGTCCGAAGCTGATGTTTGTAGTTGGCTGTATTTCTCAAGCTTTAAAGTACCAAGAAGAACAAATTAAAAAAGGCTTACTAGAAAAAGTAGGCGGTCAAGTAATATACTTCCATAAACACAATTTTGACTATGGCGGAAAAAGTTACAATGGCTTCGATTTATTAGCAGAGTATTTAGCCAACAATGTAGACGAATTGAGTTCAGCTAAAGACGACTTAGGGAACTATACAGAAATAGCTAAAATAGACGGTGACACAAGTATTGAAGGTAAGTATAATAAAAGCGGCAAACTGACATTGAAGGGCAGAACCCAAATAAAAAATGAATTTAATGACGGCTCTATAAAAATTCTAATTGGCTCTAAAGCAATTAAAGAAGGGATTGATTTACAAGGAAACTCTCATTCTATGTATATATGTGAGGCTGAGTTTTCTCCCGAAGTGGCAATGCAGCTAGAAGGTAGAATATGGAGGCAGAAGAACCCTTATGACGTAGTTAGGGTGATTTATGTGTTAGCAATGAACACCATTGATTCGTTTGTTTACTCAAAAATCAATCGTAAAGTTACGATGATTAAGAATATGCTTGAATTAGGGGTTTATGAAATGGGTACAACGCAGTTCGTGCTAGACACTAAAGAAATGCTTATTCAGTTAATAAGTGACCCCGACAAATTAACAGCCATTCAATTTCAAGATGAAATAAAAGGATTAAAAGAGTTTGTTGCAATCAAAGGAAAGCTTGTTACTAGACTAGAATACGTCAAAAGTCAGTATGAAATTATGTCTCCAAGGTATTCGGCAACCATATCCCACGTAAACAAGATGTATAGAGCATTTGGGGAGATAAGAAGAGAAGAAAGAAAAAGCAAGATAAGGTTAGAGATAGCAAAAAGATTATCGCCTCAAAAGAAAATAGATTACGAAGCTGCCAAGAAGAAGGGAAGTAAAGAATCTATGGGGGTTTGGATGAAAGGTTTGTCCGATTCCGAGCAATCTAAATACAAGCCTAATGAAAAAAATGTTGAGATAGAGTATCTACAAGCCATTAAAGATAACCCGCACCTTAATCCATTTCCTAATTGGGAAAGTAAAGTGTTGTCTATAGATACGCCATTTTCAGAATTGCAGATAGCGGCAAATAAAGTTGTAAAAAACCTAAAAGCGGCAGACCAATTTGAATCTACTTGGAGGTCGTCAACACAAGAATCTAGAGACCAAATAAGAGCTAAAGAAAAAGCCCCATTATACCAAAAACTATACTTGGCGTATTATGATGTAACTAATAATGAAGACAATGCTGCGTATCAAGTAAGATTGACTAATATGTTTGAAATAGACGGCATAAACATAAATTGCATAAAGGATTATCAAGCATACATATTAAACAATGAAGAAGTTAACGGCATAGAGGATATAAATGAGGTTATTGAGCTTGAGTCAAAAGAACTTATAGAGATAAAAGCAAAAATAGAGAATGAGGATGATTTTAAAGCCGAGATAAGAGCTGATTGGGTAAAGGCATTAGCAGGAAGAAAAGAAGAGTTTAGCGGGAGTCTTGAAGATTTAATTGAAACAATGAAGGATTCCTTACCTCTAATAAAACTTAGAAAAAAATAATATGGAGATTTTAAAAGCATTAGGCGTTAGCGATGAGCAATTAAAAAAGATTTCTCCCGAACTATCAATTGGCTTAGAGGAAATGAAGTCTATCGCTCCTTTCTTAGAGGCTAAAAATGCCCCTATTAATTTGGTTGAAGCTTATAATGGGATAGATAGGGAATTGAATAATTACCTAAAGTCTCCTCGTTTTGCAGAGGATGCTAAAAAAGCAGGCGTAAGACTTAAATCTACGAGTATAAGTGAAGAGGAAGAAATAGTTATTAGCGAAGCCCCTAAAGTTAAGAAAACGCTAAAAGAAATAGCTGCGGAAAGAAAAGCCAAAAAAGCAACTACCGAGTCAACTATATACGACCCAACTACAGACGAGCCAACTATATACGACCCAACTACAGACGAGCCAACTACAGACGAGCAGCCTCAAGGGGTTGAAGTGGAAGAAGGTTTAAATGGAGTAAAGCTTTATAAAACATCTACGGTTACAGGGGGGGCTATAAGCGCACAAAAAGAGCTTTCGGCTTTACTTTCGTTTGGAGGATGCAGTAATGAGTTGTTTCTGTTTGAAGACTTATCTTCGGCAACGCTTTATTTTAAGTTAGAGCTTCCGAAGAGTTCAGCGTATTTAGTTATATCTACGCCTTTACAAGAGGAGTATTCGGAAATAACGGACTTAAGCTCGTTGTGGGAAGCATACCTAAAGGAAAAATCAGCGGCAATACACCTCATAGGAGACAACAAAGAAGAGGTTAGCGACCTAACAATGCTCTTAGGTCATAGTGGGGCTATAAACGAGCGTGACGAGATGAGCGAAGAAGAGCTGTCTTTGAGTTTTACAAACTCCGATAATTACGAACTAGTGAATAGTGAATTTTCATTGGGCGTAATGGGGATTAGTTTTTATGAAGTTTTTGGTTCTATCGAGCGCAGTTGGAAAGCGGAAACCCCATTAATATCTGCTTTGTACGAGTCTGAGGATTCTAGCTACGACTATTGCACTTACGGTATGAGATTTTCTGACTACGTTTACAGAAGCAAAGAAAGCTATTACTCTAGCGGAGGAAACACAATCGTAACAAATAGGCTTACTTTTTATGTTCCAAAAGGCTTATCGAAACTTAACGTATTTGCAGAAACGGGCAATCATTTAAACGATTCAAATTTATCGGCTTTAAATACCCGAAAGTTCAAAAAAGATACGGGTATGGGTAATACCTTTCGGTCTATGTCGGGTAAAATAGACAAAGCCCACGACTCTAGAATTATAGGAAGTTCAATTAATAAATATGTAGTAGCCTGTGTAGAAGGGCAGTATTTTTTAATAAGCAAGCCAAGCTTCAATTACTTTAAAAAGTATTACAGCGCAACAGACTTAGCGATTAAGCTTTCTAATGATATGGCGTTTATTATGTTAGGCGACAACATTGTTGGAATGATACCCGCAGATTTTAAACCGCTACAGGGCATTCTAAGCGTTTATGACTATAAAGACAAACAAGCTACGCTAAGAAATTTAGCCCCTACAGTTTATGACGATATGACTTCTTTTGAAGAAGTAAAAGAAGCGGAAGAAGGAATTGCGGAAGAGGAAATTGCAGAGGGAGAAGATTTGAGAGGGGAGTTGGAAGAGTATTTTGCCACAATATCTCTATTTTACAAAGAAGCAAAAGAAGACGATGAAGGCGAAAATCTTATAAGAGAGCTTGAGTCGGAACTAGGCTTTTTGGTTAATTCGTTAGAAGAGGTGTATGAAGACGAGGAAGATAAAAAGGCTTTAAAACAATTAGAAATACAACGAAAAAATTTAGGCATATGAACTTAGTGGAAAAATATGAGTCCTATTGCAGCAAAATCGAAGCTTTAAACGATAAGCTTGGTGAGTTAACCAATGTGTCTACGCTTAAAGCTAAATTGGAATACGAAGTAAGTACCCTAAGAAGGCTTATTGCTGAATTTGATGACGATGGTTTTGGTGCTGAAATAAATAAAGCAAAGCGAATGCAATTTGAAGGGTGCTTGCAAAACTCTTTGATAATGGCATCGGGCGGCAGTTTAGGCAGTAGCCCGTTAGCGGAATTTAAAAGAAGTAGTTCATTTAAAGAGCTTGACAAAAAAGGAAAGCAAGCCTTTGCTGCAATAAAGAATGAGTTAATGTCTAAGCAATACAATATTCAAAGCGCTATACTTATTGCTGAAAACGAACCTTGTTTTGATTTAGAAACAAATCCAATGATTTCTGATTACATAAACAATACCGTAGAAAACCTAAAAGGTTATGAGGAAATGAGCGCTGAGAAAGTTAAGAAAATAAAAGAAATAATGTATATTTTTGTAGAACACGTATCTATTTAAACTAAAAGCAAATGGCAATAAATATAAAAGAATTATCCGATTCAGAATTAAAGACAAGAATAGAAGGCGCAGAACTAGCCTTTGAAAGAGCAAGCGGAGGAATAAAAAAGTTTGCTGAGAAGAAACTTATAGGATATAGAGACGAAGTAGAGCGAAGAGCTTCGGGTGAGGCTGATGGAAAAACTGTCGTTAAGAAGGCAGAAAAGAAGGTGGAAAAAGAGGTTAAGAAGGTAGCCGAAAAAGTTAAAAAAGAAGTTAAGAAAGAGGTTGAGAAAGTCAAAAAGGTTGTTGAGCCTAAACCAAAAAAAACTCCTAAACCTAGAACAGCCCCATCTCCTACTGAAAAGTTTGAGCTTCTTATTGACGGCAAAACATATAAGTTTGCTGATTTAAAGTCAAAGCAAGAGTGTGAGAGGGCTAAAAAAGCTGTTGAGGCTAGATATAAAGAAACCAAAGCGCACAAAGAAGCCACTAAAGAAGGGATTGAAAGAAGTAGAACCGTGTCGGTGGCATCTAGGATTTCTGATGGCTTTGCATCTATTGCGAAAAAAGCCGTAGCAGAAGTTCCAAAATCTAAAATCCAAAAAAATCCAACCGCAATAGTCGCTGAGTTGGCAGAGGTGGAAAAAGCGTTTAATGTACTGTTTGATAAACTAGGTGCGTTAATGAACAAGCAAATTCCGCAGGCTCAACGTAAACAAATATTATCTATTTTGACTAAATTTGAAGACAAGGTAGAAAAAGGTAGTGACAAAAAAGCTGCCGCAACTAACGTAAAGAAAAAAGAAGACGGAGGGTTTGCATCTAGTGTAGATGATTCTTGGTCTTACGCAAGTTTCTTATAAAAAAATAAAATTATGGCGAAGGAAGGAAAATTGTTAGCAGGAGAGCTGAAACTAGGAAGACAGTTTAAATACAGCAATGACGATGATAATAGCGGTTCTATTTATGCAGAACACGGAGCTTATCACGTAAAAGGGTTTGATAACGGCAAGCATTTTAACGAAAGCTTTGACAAGTTTATTGCGGCTAAAAAGTTTTACCTAGCCAAACAAAAGACTACAAAAATGGCTCACGGTGGAGAAATAGTAAAAGGGTTTAATCCTAAAGATTTTTCACTAGAAGAAATTGATGCCAAACTTATGTCTGAAGATATTTTGTTACAATGGGTACGTAAGGGAGACTCTACATATTCAGCCGACAAGAGAGGTTTTATTTGGGGTGGAGATAAGCGGGATTCTAAATATTGGGAAAGCGTTAAAGACAAAAGATTAACAATGTCCGATTACGGGCAGATATCAATGGATAAAGGTTCTGAAAATATTTACGCTACCGTAATTATATATGAAAAAGATGGGAGTGATGAGCCAATGGAACTTCAGATTTACTCTAAGGATAATCATTCGGGTTTAAAGGCTTTTGCAAATAGCTTTATTAAGAAAATGGCACACGGTGGCTCTACCAACTCAAAAGGTCGTATGGTGAATTTAGAGAGAGGGTTTACTACACTTTTTCCAAGCGGAAGCTATGAGCTTATAAGAGAAATTAAAGGTACTTCAACCATTCCCGAAGGGCAGTATGAAATCAAAAATAGCGAAGGAAGACCAATTATATTGGGTAAATCAAGGTTTACTAAATCATCCGAAAACGCTATAGATTACGATGCGTTTGACGAAAGTTGGGGTAAATTCAAAGCTTCTACACGCAAATCTTTTGGCAGTAAATACGCTAAAGGTGGAGGGATATCGAGTGAGTTAAAAAACTTTGATTTATCTAACTTAGACAGTATGGAGCAAATGAATTACGACCACTTCTCTAAAAGTATGTCTAAAGAAGATTCATTACAAGTAATTATCAATAGTGTTGAAGGAGATTATACGCAGTTAAGCGATGGCTTATCCGAGTTAGCCGAAAAACAAACCCCTACAAGCGAGTGGACTGAGGCTATGGTAAAAAGAGATGGTTACGATGAAGGAGGTAAGATTGTGTATGTAGGAGATATGCCTTTAAATATAGACGGCAGAGAGGAATTAACCCAAAAAGAAGCCGAAAAATTAGCAAAACATTGGGAAGGAAAAGGTCATAATAATGTAACTATAGAATATTTTGAAAAAGGTGGTTCTATGGCAAGTGGTGGAGAGATAAACTTGCCTAATGGAGTGTTTATTGATACGAGAAAAACAACTCAATCCAAAGATGAAATACTTGAAATGTATTCTAATCAAGGCTATACTGCAATAGGTGGTGGTTCGTTATTATCAGATAGTTTTAAAAAGTACAATCGGGATAAAGATATTTATATTATTGTTGGAGAAATAAAACACACTTCTAATAATACAATGAAAGGAACAATTTATATGAAAAAAAACGAAGTAGCCGTTCAAAATTTCATATCTAAAAATACAGATGCAAAGGTTATTACAAAAATTACTAACACAGATAGCGGTTCTACCTACGCAGATGGTGGTTCTATGGCAAGTGGTGGAGAGATAAAAGGGTTGGTAATTAAAAACATTGAGAACAATAAATACGTTGAAACTGAATCTAACGGAGAGGTTACTTACACCGACAATGTTTCTGATGCCGCTATGTTTTGGCAAGACGGAGAAGATTCAGAAGCAGACGCAGAAAGCACATTAGCATTACTCAATGACGTTCATTCAGACGGGTTCGTGCTTGTTGAAACAGACGAAATAAGAGATTACGCAAAGGGTGGAGGGATTCAAGCTAAACAAGCTTCTGTAAAAAGTGGTTATTTTGAAGGAGGATTGAGCTTCTTAAATTATTAATATATATTTTGTAAAATAATAACTATGGCAGCAGACAATAATCAACAATTTGAAGACATTCTAAAAGAAGTTAATGCGGAGGTGGGGTCAGACCCTATTGATAACAAAAAAGAATCTGAGATTTCTTTTCCGCACGAAGAGATAATGGAAGAGGAGGGTTTAACTAAAGACGACCTACCTACAGATGTTCGTAAAATGGTAATTACTTTTGATAGAAAGTTTAGGATGGCAAAATCTAGAAACGCAAGTGAATCTACAATGCTTAAAATCCAAAACTTATCTACTCTTATTGGCGATAAAATTATTGACCATCTAGAGTCTGACATTCCTATCAAAAAAGAAGATGGTGGTGGTATGGAGGGATTAGAAGATGGTGGTGGTGATGGCGGTATTGATGACGGTGGTGGTATTGACGACTTAGGTGACGGTGACGTTAATCTTGAAGATGATATTGAATTAAAAGAAAAAGGCGGGATGTTTAAAGGCATCCTTGGAGGAATTTTAGATTGGTAAATTATGATTGAAAAAAAGAATTTATATCCTTTGTTTATAGGAGTTTACACGCTAGTTGCTCTCGCGACATTGTGGAACATTAGAGAAATGCACAAAGTAAGAAAGCTTCAAAAGAAAGACTTAGAAAACAAGCTAAATGGCTCTAAGTAAGAGAGATATAGCGAGTACTACATTTGCAGTTACCTTTACTTTGTTTATGGTAGAGGCTGTTATGCATTATAATTTAGGTAGAAAGGAAGCCGACCCCTAAGGGAAGAAAGGGTTCTTGCCGCCTACGAAGGCTATTATTAAGCTTGGCTTAATTGTAGGGGTGTTTAGCCTAATAAATGGAATAGCAATAAAAGAGCTTACGGAGAATTAATTTTAAATAAAGTAAAAACATAATAAAATGGCGATAAAGAAAAAGGTAGTTGGAAAAGCAGCACCAAAAAAAAAGACGGCAAGACCGTCAACATCTATCCAAAGAGCAAAAGCGAAAAAGCTAGGCGTTAGAGTTACCAAGACTGTAAGGGGTAAAAGAGTGTTCCTAAGTAGTCCTGCAATACAAAAAGCAACGGCTACGGCTACGACAAAAAAGAAAAAGACTGTCGCAAAAGCTAAAAGAAAAAAGACTACGCAGTACGGTACGTCTAACAGAGCGGCAGATGCGAGAATTATGGCAAAACCCGCAGGAGAAAGAAAAGCGAAGAAGTTTTCTATGATAAAGTACAAAAAGAAAAATCCTAAGACGGGCAAGTTGGAGTGGAAAGTCGTGAAAAGAAAAAATGCAACCTCAAGCGGTGGTAAATATATCACGCCTACTACGGGTAATAAGTACTCGGAGCGAAGAGCGGATAGGACTGATAAGGGCAAGTTTTTATAAAAAAACAGGATTATGACGAATACAACACCGCCAACGGTGATACAGAATTGGGTGCGTAGCATTGGTGCTGCCACCCCTATTCAAATGGCTGATTTTTACTCTGATGGAGCTATTTTATTAGCTACTTTTGAGACTATACTGAGAGGAAAAAAACAAATTAAGTCTTATTTCGTAGATTTTTTAGACAAGAAAAATATGAGGTGTAGAATTTTGAAAAACTTCACTCAGAATTGCGCTAGAGGCGGTTGTCAAATCGCAAGTGGGTTGTATGAGTTTACTTTTGACGATGAGAATGGAAGGCAGTCTGTAATTGCTAGATATTCTTATGCGGTTAATAATGGACTAATTATAAATCACCATAGCTCTGTAGACCCCGATGCATAAAAGATTAAAAAACAACCTAATTGAAGTACATTGTAACGGCTTACACTAGAGCGCAAGCTAAAAAATACGGAGTAATTGTCAAGGCTAGTAAAGTCAAGGGCAAAAAAATAGATGTATTCAAGAAAGGAGATAAGGTAGCCTCGGTTGGCGCTTTAGGTTATGGTGACTACCCTACGTTTATGCGCACAAAAGGGAAGGAGTACGCGAATAAAAGAAGGAAGGCATATAAGAAAAGGCATCAATCAAACAGAACGAAGAAGGGTTCTAATGGTTGGTATGCCGATAAGTTATTATGGTAAATAAATGAGAACAAAACATATAATTTCTAGCGCTCATAAAAAAAAACTAAATAACTATAAAGGTGTATTTATTAATTTCCCTGTAAGTGAATATAAAAACACTCCATACCCAAATAATACTATCTCAATTAATGAAGTAGAATTTTTAAATACCTTGCCTACAAAAGATAATCTTCAGCTAATATATGATGCCGATAAAACCTTAGAGTATTTTACTTCTGAATTGAGGGAAATAGGTGTTTATGAAGAATTGCAATACGATAAAAAACTCAAATCTTTATTGAATAGCATATCTCCGTTTATAATAGAGCTAAAGCATTACTTCAAGCGACCAAGACCTAACGAAATACAAGAAGTTGATTACGTTTGGTTGCAGTCGGGTCAAACCCCGTCTTATCCTTCGGGTCATTCAACTCAAGCTAGATTTATTAGTCTTTATCTTGCTGACAAATATCCATACTTAAAAAAAGAGATGCTTTCAATTGGAGACAATATAGGTATATCTAGGATTTTAGCAAGAATACATTACCCGTCAGACCACGCTGTAGGTAAGAAGCTTGGCACGCATTTATTTTGCCACTACAAAAAGTTTTCTCCAAACAGTAATTTATTCATTTAATGAGCGAAGAAACGGAACAAATTGCTTTGTGTACGTATATGAAGATTCAGTATAAGGATGTCATATTTAACTCAGACCATTCGGGCATTAGAGTAAGTCAAGGATTGGCTAATAAATTAAAACTACTGCGTTCAGAAAACGGAATACCCGACCTAACTATTTTAGAACCTAGAGGTGGATTTTACGGCTTGTGTATAGAGTTAAAAGCTACGGGTAAAAGTCCATTTAGAATTACAGGAATGCTTCGTGATAATGAGCATTTAAGAAAGCAATGGAAGATGCTTATGAGATTGGAAATAAAAGGGTACTGTGCGGGTTTTTGCACGGGGTATGAAGAGGCGAAAAATGTAGTCGATTGGTACTTGTCTTTGCCTAAAATAAATTAGTTTATTTTAGATGTAGGTTTGACAAACTTAACGTACTTTCGTAATGTGTAAATGGCAATTATGAAAAGTATTGACGATGAAGTTATAGTAGTAATTAAAAGACTAGCAAAGACTATCAAGAAGGTTGGCGTTAAGAAGGTTGTTGCAGCACTTGACGAACTTAACACAAAAGAAGGTTTTATAGAAGCTCACAGCAGCTTAGTAAAATTTATTATCACAGAAACATCTAAAAGCTTCAAGATAAATCCCGAAGATTTAAACCGTAAAAACATAAGAGGCGTTCTTGTAGATGCTAGGTCAATGTGCTTTGTGTTACTTAAGCACCATTTAGATTTAAGACATAAAGACATTGCCAAAATATTTGGTAGCGATAACCACTCCCTTGTTAGTAATGCCGTAAAAAGAGTTTCAGACTTGAATTATGATATAAGAGTTGATAGAAAGTTTATGGACATATACAAAGAGGTGGATAAAAAAGTAGAGCAACGAAAGTCTGTATTATGGATAAAACATAGTTAATTATGGGTATAATATTTAAAAAAAACGGAAGACCCACAAAGAAAGAAAAGCTATTATTAAAAAATATTAATAGTCATATATACTCGTTAGGGGAAGATAGTCCTTATGAGAATGAAACGGTCACGAATACCGAAAGGCTAGATGAAATATGGGGCGACTTAACTAGCTTTAAAAGTAACATAAACGAGGAGGAAACAGAAACGGTTTTTAAAAATGAAAATATGAACGAAGGTGATGAAATAATTAACGAAGCAAACGAAGGCGTTGAAGCAACGGAAGATTTAGGTGTTCCGTCTTCTTTTAATCCGTTATCTGAGCCTATTATGCAGCGAAGCTACGCTACAAGTAGTCAGACTGATGTTGGCGAAATTAAAGAGCCTATATTTGAAGCGCAGTCTAGCCCGACAGAACAATTGGAGCAGATTGAAGAAGAGCAGCAGTATGAAGAGCAAGAGGCTGTCCAAGAAGCTGCCCAAGAAGCTGCCCAAGAAGAAGAGGAAGAGAGTGAGTTCAATAATGTTCGTAATCCTCAAATGGAACAGCTTAACGATAAAGATGCCCAATTAGCATCTAAGCAATTAGTTCAAACTGTTTTGGACGGGTACGAGATGTTGCACGAGTTGGGTAAATACTTTGTTAAGTACCCCGAAGATAAGCTACAGGAAAAAATAATAAAGAAAGAGATTGACCCTACAATGGAGATTCCTCTTGACGAAAACGGCACTACAACTAATCCCGTAGAGTTTTTTCAAGGCTTTAATGAGCAGGCTGAGGAAGCTATTTCTTATGACCCCGAATTTGGCGAAAAAGTAAGACCCGCAATGGAAAGGGTGTTCTCTAAAAAAGGGTGGGGAATGACCGATGAGCAGTACTTGTTGGTAGCTTTTGGTAAGGACATCGCTTGGAAGTCCGTGCAAATTATGAGTCTTAAGAAAACGGCAAGCGGTATTATGAGTACTTTTGAAGAGTTACAGAGAAATAAAATAGCCGCAATAAGAAGTCAGAATAGGCAGAACGAAAGACCTTCTGCTGTATCTCCCGATTCTATTGTTACACCGCCTAAAAGAGCTAATTCAGAAGTGAGTAGAAGCACGGATAATGAAGATGTGGTGGACATTGAACCCGAATCTACGGAGCAATCTTCTGATATTGTTTCGATACATTAATGAACTATGAGCAAAAGAGAAGCATTATTAGGAATAGCAGTCGGAAGGAAAGGAGTAGGTAAGACTTACGCCACACTAGAGCTTATTCAAGAATATTTAAGAGGAGACCCGAAGACAGGGGCAACGCCTAGAAAAGTCTTATTGCTTGATGTGAACAATGAGTTTATGGACGTTAAGAAAGACCAAAACGAAAAGTTTTCACACATAAAGGCTATTTCTTTAAACGACATATCAAAGTTTACATTATCTAACAGAGTAGAAGCAAGAAGAGTTTCCGTATTAAAAGAAGGTGGCGGAAAAATGAATTTAGTTGAAATTGCTCAAGCGCTTCACCACATATTAGAGAATTACAAAAATGGATTACTTCTTATTGAAGATATAAATAAGTTTGTATCCGATAGCTTACCGAATGACTTGGTGGGAAGCATAATAACTCAAAGACACGTTTCCGTAGATGTTATTACTCATTTTCAGTCGATAGGTAAAGCCGCTCATCCTAAGCTTTGGGCTAATTGTAATTGGCTACGCTATCACCAATGCGATGATACAGTAGAAAGGCACAAAAGTAAATTTGGTGGCAATATAGAGCATCTAAGGATATTAGAAAAAATGGTTAACATTGAATATTCTAAAGGCAATAAAAGATTCTATGCTTATCTAAATAAAGACGATGGTAAGATTCAAGGTCAGTTTACGAAAAAAGAGTTTCAGTTTTCTATCTACCAATATTTACAAGACAACTACTCAAAGACTGTTAAACCATTGTTAAACAAGAGGGATATTCTTACGGGGGATAAAATATACAAAGACCATAAAGAATTGGCTGTTATGCTCATAAGAGAGTACACCGAAAAGTATTACGGGAATTAAAAACCGATAATATTCCCCTATATTTGCTGTATATGAACCATAGAGACATTGTAGACAGCTTTCTTAACAAGAAGGTAGAAGGTAAGGCAGAGAGAAAAGCGATTCTGAAATTAGCAGAAATAGAAGAAGAGGGTGCATCTACTCCTCGTCAAGACTTGCCTAATATTAAAAAAGACAGACTTGTACTAGAGCTTACAAATAGAACCAACACTCCGTCAACAATTAATCTTTTTGGTCTTCCTTCGGGAATAAATTCATCTCAAAATCTAGAGTATGGAGATTTATTTGAAACAACCTACTCTTTTGTTGAAATACCTATAGCAGATGTAACATCGGCAAAATACAAATTCCAATATTCAGACCAAAATGGAGCAACTATAACGGGTGAAACGGTAGTTGTAGACAATATTGACGACCTAGTTTCTGAACTAATGTTAGTCACGGGGGGTAATTGGTCTTACTACATTGTAGGCGCAAATTATTTTATTCATAAACAACCAATAAACACTTGGCTGTATTGGAATCCGCCTTCATCTTTGGTGTTTACTGCTAGTATGGGTAGCGGCTTAAAGCAAAATACTGCAATACCTCCCTCTAGCGTGGCATCTATTGTTTCTATTGTCCAATCACCAAGTGAATATATTTATTCTTTATTTGGTGGGTTTCTTACATATTGGGTACAAACAAACCAAGTGCAACTAGGACAGATAGATTTTGATACTTTGTATTCCTTTGGCGGCATAGGCACTAGAAGTTTTATGATTAACCTAGACAGTCTTAATCAGTTCGTTTGTATGAATTATGACACTAGTGTTTTACTTAGGAACTCAATTGATGGAAGTGGAAACCCTATAAACCAATTAAATATAACTTTAGCTCAATCTTCAGCAGGAATGACTTGGGATGGTGATAATTCATTATTGTGGTCTTCGGGTGGTGCTACGGGTGGAGTGAACAATGACTTATATATTTACAGTCAAAACGGAATATTGCTAGATACGTGGGCGGTAGGGGCGGCTATACCTTTAAGCGCAAACACCCTAAGCATAGGATATTCGCGTATTATTATTAACGAGTCGGGCGTAGCGGAAGGCGTTTGGCTTTGGAGAGGAAATGACGGCAGTAATGCTCTGTTTAAAGCTTTGGTAAAAATAGGAGGGTACGATGTGGGTACAGGAAATATTGTTCAAAGCATAGAAGAGACAATAGGCTTTGTAACTCCAATTTTTGACCAACTTGGAATGACTGTCTTGAGCGGAGACGAACCTACAATATACTGTAGGATAGGGGTTTCTAATAAGTTCTTTATAGTAATATCTAATAACGCCACACCAAACAACAATTACATAGGAGTAGTTGATTGTGATACAGAGAAGCAAACTTGGAAGCATTATGCGAATAATGATTTGACGGTAATAGGAGATGCCTACTATAATGAACTTACGGACTGTATAGTTGCGAAAGTAAATTACTTAGGAAATGTGACCGTTAGAGCTATCAACTACGATACGCTAGAGATGTTTAGTGGTACGCTATTAGATACGGTGTACAACGGAGCTTTCTTTTGCTCAAGCTTTGAATCTACAATATATGTAGCGGATACAGGAGTAGACTTAGGATATGTTGAGGCTCGTATAGAAGGAGGTTTAGAGGTTGCTCCCGCTAATAGTCAGCCCGCAGCGTTTTATAATCAAAATAGCTTTAACTTCATCCAAAATCGAACTACATTCGCGGCTTATTTTTTTATAAATCATACGGTAATAGGCGGTACGGGGATATCAGTTACAGAATTAATTGGTAACTTAACTTACGCAGAAATAGTCCAAGAGATTAGGTCGGGCATAGAGCCGTACTATTTTGATAAGCTTTCTGTTTACGCAGATACCGATGAGCAAGCAAATACTCCAATCAAAAAGGTGTCTAGAGGTATAGCGGGAAATGCAAAAACTTTATTAAACAATCCTACGATAGTTAATCAAAATAAGCATATTGTATTAAACACCCCAATCAATTTTTTACCTAAAACCATAAATCAATTAGATTATAAGGTAGCACCATTTAGTAAAGTTAGAATTATAATCAATTATACTAAAGGCAACCTTAATGCAATTGTAGACACCTTAAATGAATATCTTGAAGAGGGAATACCTTTTAGCGTTGGGTTAAATCAATTAGCCGATTCTGTATCTATAAAAAAAGAAGACGAGAAGTATTTAGAAAAAACTCTTAAGGATATTTGGAATAGAAAAAAAGAGGAATTAAAAGTAGAGGGTGTAGAGATAGAGATTGATAATTTATTTGAACCTCAAAGCGTTATAGACTCAAAGAAGGCTAAACTGTTAGGTGAGAAAACTAAAATAATTCAAGGCTTACTAGAGGAGCAAAAACTAGAAAATTCGGGTCTTAAGGGTTTGTCTAAGAATAACATAAAAAGAATTGTATCAAACTATACGGCTAAAGGTAAAGCTGATGATATCTACGACCCTTATGATTATATGAATGGGCAGTAATACCTCAAAAGGATGCGCTACGGATGCGCTAGGCTTATATCCATTACGCTATCCCAAATCTTTTTAGACTTAGACTTGCTAATATTCTCTAGTATTGTTTTATCCAATTTATTTATGAAGTCATACACTTTTTTATGCTCTCCTATAAAATTAGGGTAGCAGACTATTTCATAATTAATCCCTTTGAATATAAGCATACTCAAGAAAGAGCCAAAACAAGCCTTAAGCTCTTCGGGTGTTTTTATTTGATTTAATTGGTTAGCTCTTCTTCTGCTTTTTTCTACTTGAGCAAAATCCCTTAAACATATTAAGAATGTTAAATCTTTCCTAACCGACAACCAAGTGTCTAATACATTGCCGTAAAAAAACATAGGGTCTTTTATAACGCTATAGTCAAACTCCCTTATCATTTTTTCTTGGGTAGGTAAATGCTGTAGTGGCGCATCATTACCGAGCCATATAGCAGAATTTAGCCTTGATACATCTTTTGGCTCGTACCCCGAATTAAATTGAGGTATCCATTCGCTTTCGTAAGGCAACACTCCGCACTCATCTAGCCATTTTGCTATTGCGCTTGTACCCGACCTTCCTGTTCCTGTTATTACTAGCATCTATTTATTTTAAGCTTCGTCAATGTTATGTGAAGGGAAGGCACTCCCTAAATAGCATTTGCCTTGATTTACAAATGCTATTTTTTTATTGGTTAGGTGTATTTCGGTTCTATAGAATTGTATTTGCCGATACACTTCTATATCCAAGTTAGAATCCTTATCATACAAACCCTTTTCTAAAAGAGCAATTTTTGCTGTAAAGGCGAGTATTCTAAGGTCTAGCTTTTTTAATATTTTTGACTTACGCATTTTTATTTCTAAAAATATTAAATTATATCTTTAGCTAGATGCATTTTACCTTTAAACTTTCCTTTATTCCTTCTCATTTCTTTAAATATTTTATTGAGCCTAGACTTTAGTGCCGTATAGAACAACCAAATCTTTTCTTTGTCTCCTTTGTTTTTTTCATATTCTTGAAGCAAGAACCCTAGCTTAACGTCTACACCTAGCCTTATTATTTCTCTAGCACG
>Ga0207997_1000344_pt1 | contig 23555 bp, 23 predicted proteins | sample AntAceMetag02UKN_FD_184777 | JGI IMG/M metagenome (GOLD analysis project Ga0207997, IMG submission 184777) | Saline lake microbial communities from Ace Lake, Antarctica - Antarctic Ace Lake Metagenome 02UKN (SPAdes) (version 2) | ecosystem: Environmental > Aquatic > Non-marine Saline and... | reverse complement strand
TAATTAAATTATAGGAGGTTAAATAAAAAAATGACAGCATTAGGAGATGTAGGAACAAACACAGAAATATTACCAAACATGGGCGTAAAAATGATTCAAGCTTATTTTCCAGATACTTTGGGAGCCGCAGCAGGTGGAGCCATAGGTGGATCAGACAATGCAACAGTAGACTTAGGAGACTTTGGATGTACAAACATTCATGGAATTTTATGTTTTGATGAAACAACAACTGGTTCAATCGTAGTTACAGAAGCACCAATCACAACTGTAAGTTCAGGAGTAGTAACAATTACTTTTGGAGGAACAGCTACTGGAGCAAAAACTGTTATTCTTTTCGCATATTAATATGGGTCAAGGATTAAAGGCAGTTGGAGGTAACCCGGCAAGTCCGCCTTACAGAAATGGACCGTATACATGGGATCAGCAAGTTACATTCGCGCAAGGTTCTGGTTCACCAATCGGTGAGGGAGATACCTGGTATGTTGATGGAACAAATGGAGCATCTGGAAACAATGGTAAAAGTTGGACAACTGCAATGATTACAATTCAAGCTGCAATTACAGCAGCAGGCCCAGGAGATACGGTTTTCATAACAGCAAAAGATATTACTGATGGCACAGGTGAACCCACAAGTTATGAGGAAAACGTCATAATTCCATTAGCAACAAGTAATTTGTCTGTAATTGGAGTTAGTAGAGGTAGAACTCAGGGTGGATTACCACAAATGGAAGATGGAACTGGAACAACTGACGCTATTCTAAAAGTACAAGCACCAGGATGTTTAATTGCAAACTTAGGTTTCAATGGAGCAGGAAATACTGGAGGAGGAATTTTATTGGATGATGATTATTCAACTAAATCAGCTTTTGGAACAAGTATAATTGGATGCCACTTTAAGAATTGTAAAGGACATTCAACTCATGGTTCAAAAGGTGGAGCAATTATGTGGGGCACAGCAGGAAACGCATGGCAAGTTCTAATCGATGGAAACACTTTTTACAAAAATGTTTGTGATATTTGTATTATAGGAACAAGTAATACAGTACCACAAGATGTAACTATTCAAAACAATAGTTTTTCAGATTCACCCGCAAGTACAGATTGTAATATCTATACTGGAGGAAGTGGATTTGGAGGAGGATTACTTATCAAAGATAACACATTCGGAGGTTTACCAGCATTAAGTTCAGGTGACGTTGCTTTGTATGCAAAGATTTTGATATCTGGTACAAGTGCATCAGGAATGTTTTGCGGAAACTATTTCGGATCTTTAGGAACAACAGCAGGTTGGGGTTCAGGAAAAGCAGAATGTGATATTGAAGATGGTATTTGGACAGTTAATAACCGTACTGCAGCAGGAGTCATTGTCAGAGAAGCAACATAAAATGGTAGATAAAAAAGATACACATTGTTATGAATGCGGTGGCAAAGGTATAGCAAACGGATATGAGTGTAATACTTGCGATGGCAAAGGTAATTTGAACTTAGTTGAAAAACCAAAGAAGAAGAAATAACTTCATTAATTTATTTTTTTTATTTTTTATTATTTCGAGGCGAGGGGCCTTAAAACCCACAAATAAACAGGAGGAACAAAACAAATGACAGCATTAGGCGACGTAGGAACAAATACAGAGATAACCCCAACAAGTGGAGTCAAGATGTTTCAGGTAGTAACTGACGCAACAGTAGATGATGCAGATACTCTGACAGTGGATTTGAGTAATTTCGGATGTACTAACATTCATGGAATATTAGGATTTTCTGAATCAACCACAGGCTCAGTAGTAGTAACTGAAGCACCCATAACAGCTGTAAGTTCAAGCACTTTGACAATTACCGTTGGAGGATCAGCGGATAATAGAGTACGAACATACATAGTTTGGGCATATTAAATTTTTATTTTTTAAAAGAACAGCCTCGAGGATGGCTAAAAAGACCTCACAATTAAACAGGAGAACAAAACAAAATGATTAGAAAAATCAGAATGGTAGCGACGGTAGCAACAGGAGCAACAGGAGCAACTGCGACAAGTGAAACAATACATGGGAAAATAATGAAAGTTTCATGGGATGTAACTGGAGATTCAATGGACATCAACTTAGATAGTACTGGAGAACCAGTGGCGCAAGCAATTGTGAATTATACAGGAAATACGGACACAGTAATGTACCCAAGAACACTAACAGTAGATGTTGACAATGCAGCAAATAGTTTGTATGCAGCAACATTCCCGGTATATGTTCCTATTGTAGTTTCAGGAAAGTTAGTTTTAACTTTAGCAAGTGCGGCAGCTGCAGAAACAGTCACAATGGATGTTATTTATGAGGAATAAAAATGAAATTCATCAACAGAGGTGAGGATGTCCAGGTTAGAATGGATGAGGGACAAAGGTATAACTGGGTCCTCGCATACAAAAACCAAGTAGTAGAATTGCCAGAAGCAATTGGAAATCTTCGGGGGTTTGAAAAAGTAAATCCAAAGACCACAATTGGAAAAATTGGAAAAGTCAAAGTTGAAACAAAACAAATTGAACATGATTCTTATGTTGAAGGATTAAAAGATGGAATAGCAGCAGAAAGAGATGGTGTTATTTATACTCCGGATGATTTATTTTTTAAAGAATTAAAAGGAATTAAAGGAATTGGGCCTAAAACTGCAAAGGATATAGTCGAATGGGGAACAAAAGAAAAACTCCTTGAAAAAATAAATAAAAAAGAAAATTTGCCTTTTAGAGATGATGTTGAACAAAAACTTGGAGAACATTATGCCTAATGGATTGTCCCTTTCAATAAGAGAATTTAAAGCATTGCCCCAGAAACAACAACTTATTTGTCTTTATGAGAATCAATGTAAAACACTCAAATTAATCCAAGGATATAAGATTTATTATCGATTAACCTCAATAATTGGAAGTTTTTTGGTTGTAGGAGTTGGGATTTTATTTAAAATGCAACTGGGAGCTAATCCATGACTTATGTGACTATTGCAACTGTTAGAAGAACTGCAGGAATCAGTTCAACTGAAATCTCAGACGACGATGTAACTGCAATAATCGCAGAATGTGAACCCCAAATAGAGAGATCTTTTAATACTAAATTCACTCCAACTGAAAAAATAGATATTATTGAAGGCAATGGAACATCAAGGTTAATGTTATCAAAAAATCCTTTATTAGTAGTTAGAGAATTAAAAATAAACGGATCAACAGAAGATCCAGCACATCTGAATCTTTACAAAGAAAGTGGGAAGATAGTTTTAAATCAAGATGAAGATTTGACAAATAGCACGTTTAAAACTGGGGCTACAAGAGTTGTAGTTAAATATTTATACGGTTTCATGGAGGAAAGTTCAACTAGCAGCACAACAAGCGCTGCTGAGGTCGCAGGAACCGATGTGAGCATAGCCCTGGCGAGCATCACAGATTTTGCAGATGCTGATTGGGTAGAAATCAAGGGGATGGATGGATTAAGTGAGGTTGCACAAATTAATGCAACTCCAGGAGCAGGAGCAATTGTAGTGGATAAACTTATTTATGGTCACGTATCTGGAAGCACAGTAACAAAATTAGAGATAAGTCCAATTATGACAAAATTGATGAATTATGCTTGTGCTATTTCAATGGTTGCAAGGATTGTTGGACAATCTTATACAGATATTGTAGGTTATGGCCTTGGAGAATTTAATGTTCAAAAGGGTGAACCTTATACTCAATGGAGGGAAACTGCAACACAATTGGTCAAAGAAAGAGATTTATTAATGGGTAATTCCAAAATTCAAGGAATCTTAAAACCAAGGTCTTACATAGCTTAAACAACAATTTTTAAATAGAATGCGTACTAAGAGGGTATAATAAAAATGAGGACAAGTGGAAAAATTAATCGAATATTTTTAGTTCTGACTGGAATGATTTTTATAATGGGAATTGTAGGATCAGCAGAATTTACACCCCAAGGGGACATTAATCTAAGAAATGTTTATCAAATTATAAATGCCACAAATATAAGTGCATCATACTATTGTAATGCAACTACGTGCTATACAATACAAGATTTTATTATAGGTTCTAATTCAGGGAATTTATCATGGAATGAAAGTTATGCTGATCTTCTTTATTCTGCTATTGGAACAGGAGGAAATGTTTCCTGGAATGAGTCTTTAGCAAATACTCTTTATTCAGGAATAGAATGGGATTATAATCAATCTTTAGCGACATTTAATATGTGGAATTCTACTTGGGCTACAGACAATACTGGTACTGGCAACGTTTCCTGGAACCAATCTTTTGCAGAGATTTTATTCGCTCCTATTCTTTATGGGGCAGATTGGAACAAAACTTATGCTGATACTCTTTATGCACCAATAGGTTCTGCTTCAGGCAATATTTCTTTTAATGAAAGTTATGCTGATACTTTATATATGGATATAAATGAAATAATTCCCACTTTGTGGAATACCTTATTTAATAATACTTTAACAGGTTTTTTAACAACTTGGTTAGGAACTAAAACAACAAATGATTTAACTGAAGGGACTACAAATAAATATAATAATCAAAGTTGGAATGAAACTTATGCTGATGGTTTATATGCAGGAATAGGAACTACAGGGGGAAATTTATCTTTTAATCAATCTCTAACAGATACTCTTTATGCGGATATTTCTGTTTCCGGAGATAATGTAACTTGGAACCAATCTTTTGCAGACACTTTGTATTCAGCATTCGGTACAGGAGGAAATGCAAGTTGGAATGAATCTTATTCTGATACTCTTTATGCAGAAATTAAATGGGGTTATAATCAAACCACAGAGGCGAACGACTATGCTGATGCATTAATATTAAAAATTAATACCACCAACAACATGATGAGTTTAGGATTTTATAATGAAAGCGAGGTAGACTCTTTAATTTCTACCCCTGGAAATTTATCTTGGAATGAATCTTATTCTGATACTCTTTATACAGAAATAAAATGGGCTTACAATCAAAGTTTAGCAACATTTACAATGTGGAATAGTACATGGGATCAGGGAGGAGTTGGAGGGGATGACAACGTTTCCTGGAACCAATCTTTTGCAGGAACTCTTTATTCTGCAATTAAGTGGGGTTATAACCATACCACCCTATCTAATGATTATGCGGATGCCCAAGATGTCATATTTAACACCTCCATAAAAAACTATGTTGATGGGCAAGATGTGGTTTTTAACACTTCAATGAAAAATTATGTTGATGGGCAAGTTGCTGGATTAGGAGATAATTCTTCTTGGAACCAATCTTTTGCAGATAATCTTTACGCAGAGATAAAGTGGGGATACAATCAAAGTTTAAACACTTTTACAATGTGGAACTCAACTTGGGATAATAAAGGTTGGGTTTTAGATCAAGGTTATTCTACAACTGGAGATAACTCCTCCTGGAACGAAAGTTTTGCAGATACATTATATTCAGAAATAAAGTGGAATTATAATCAAACCACAGCTACATATAATATCTATAATGATGCATGGCTTTCAACCTACAATGCCACTTACGATGCTTTAACTCCAGGAAATTTATCTTGGAATGAAAGTTTAGCTGATGAGACTTATGAACCAATCAGTATCCAATTTGATGCCACAACAATTAATATAACTTGTATGAATTCTCCTTCATGCACTTGGTATTTAAATGCTACAGATTCATGTATATACTGGCCCTCAGGAGGGAAGGATTGCGGGGCAGCATAATGGAAAAATGGCAAAACGAGTATATAGTAGCACTGTAAAGAAATGGCTTGTAAGTAGTGGAGCAGTTACAGGAACTCTTATAATGGGAATTTTTCTTTATTTATCTTCTACTGGAGCAATAATAATTACTGGGTATTCGGGAGATCAAACCTGTGCTGGAAATATTTCTGATCCTTGTTATGCTTATGTAAATTTGACTGCTAACGAAAATATTTTCATTTATCCCACAGATTATGATCCTTGGGGAAGAGAGACTATTTTTAAATTTGCTCCCGGAGTTGAATCCTGGACACTTCAAAGAAGTTGGGGTACAGGATGGAGAGATATTCCTCTTAATGAAACTTGTACCGGAACATGGTGTGGGGCCCCGAATAATAAAGGAGTAAAATATTCTTATGTTTTAAGGAAGGATAGAGATTATGAATTTAGAGTAATTGCTTATAAAAATGAACCTTCAGATGTGGTTAAATGGGCAGTAAATTATGAGGATGAGGAATATTTAGATCCTACTTGGGAAGGGGTAGGAATCTCCCAAAATAAATGGGCAATAAATACAGACAATTCTGGAGTTGCTTATGACTATGATAATCCTTCAAAAGATTTTATAGTTAGTGTTAGAGAATCTACAACCAATGCAGGATTTAGTTTAAAGAAATGGGGAGAATCAGAATTTAAAGTTACTCTTCCAAACGTTGCTTCTGAAATAACTCCTGGATCACAAGGCCAAGGCCAAGATATTGCAAACTTATCTTATGGTTACGATGAATATACAACCTCTTGGTACATGGTTGATGATAACACTCTAGAATGGGAATTAATTTTGAAAAAGAAACCCACTACAAACAATTTTATTTTTGATTATGATTTATCAAATTTAGAATGTTATTATCAACCAGGATTGGATGTTCTTCACGAAAGTCCAAATCCCACAGGATGTAATGAAACTGATTGTTGGGATAAAGGGGGGAATTCAATTGAACATAGACCTGCAAATCTTGTAAATTCTTATGCTTGTTATCATTCTTCTATGTCTGGAAATGAATATAAAACTGGAAAGGCCTTTAATATTGAAAGTTCTTTTGTAATTGATCCAAATGGAGAGAAAGCATGGTGTAACCAGACTATTGCAAATGGAACTTGGGAAATAACTTGTCCACAAGGATATTTGGAAAGAGGTTCAATAATTGGTCCTACTTTTGGGGTTACTTCTATTGGTGGAAGTTCTACACAAATGCGTTATACAATTGGCCATATTGGTAAAAACTCAATGCACGTTGGAAGTAGTTCAGATACGGTAGAAAATTTAAGTCTTTATGCAACTACAAGTGGATCTTCTCTATTGAGTATGGCAATTTATAATTTATCTTCAAATTTATCTCATTTAAAAAATAGAGTTAGTGATAAATATAGATTTACTTTAGATGGAACTCCCCAATGGCATACAAATGAAAGTATTAATTTAACTCTTTCTGCAAATCAATCTTATGTAGTTGCGGTTGGAGAAATTACAGATGGAGATTCTGACGTTTATTATGATAATGCCGATTATGGAAATGGTAGGTGGAGATCAGTAGGCTTTACTTTAGATGATCCTTGGCCTGCAGCAACAAAAGCAGAAATTATTTATAGTATGTACGCAGATTATATCACAAATTCAACTCCAATTTTATTAAACAATACTGAAGATGATTTCTTTGATGCGGATATAACTTCTCAAGATGGTTCTCAAGTAAATTTATATTGTGATTTTATGGACGGTACTGGTGAAATGCCTTTCTTTAAGTTTGATATTTCTGAGATTCCTACAAACGCAATTATAGAAAATGCTGTGTTTGGTTTTCACACAGGAGATGAGGATGCTGAAACTTATGACGTTTGGTTTGTAGAGAATCAAACATGGGAAGAAGGACAAATAAATGATAGATGTGCGGGAGCAGATTGGTGTGGAAATATGACAGATTTTTTAACTACAAATTTATTTACAATAGCTCAAGATAAAACCAATGAATATAAATTTATTCAACTTGGAAATGCTATTCAGAATGCTAGAAATAATGCGGAAGATAATTTTACAGTTGGTTTTAATAATACTGCCTCAGCTTCTGAATATTTTTATGTTTTTTCAAAAGAAAACGTAGATACTGCACAACGTCCACTCTTAACAATTAGATATATAAATGGAACAGCATCAGAGGAAGTTCCAGAACAACCAACCATTCCAGAAATGTGTACAAACGGATGGTGTATCTTTAATGATTCCTACAACTTAGAAGATGTTTATATTAAAGAAAATATTGCTACAAAAGATGAACATGATGAACCAAGAAGTAAATGGGATCTTTCAGATTATATTCCTATGTTTGATTATTATGGAATTGGAACAACAGAACTTCAAATGTATATGACAAAAGAAGGTTCACCAGATTTAGATGTTGCGTACTTAATAACAGATCAAGGTTGGACAGAAGCAACTGCCTTTGGAAGTTTAACTATGGATCGAGAAAATACTAGTGATCCTACAATGTCTAGTGATTCTACAGGAAAATTTACAAATATTACAATAACTATTCAAGCAAATGCAAGTTGTATGAGAAACGATTCAAATTTTACAATTGGATTACAAGATTCAAATTATATAGTTGATCCCATAGAAGCTGTGGTTGATTCCTTAACTGTTTTAAATTTAGGTCATGTTAAATTTTTAGATAATAATAAATATGCTTTTATTCCAAGAGAGCATAGTAATTCAATTTATAGACCAAAGTTATTTATCTCCTATCCCGCAATGAAACTAAATGAATCTATTAGTGATGAAGATGAAACAAGATTTTATGATGAAGGATTTGATATCTTCTGGGATTCTTCTGTAAAATTAAAGGCAACTGGTGGATGTGGAATAAATGTAAACGGAACACATTATATTTCTGATCCTTATGAAGATGCTAGATGTAATTATAGTTCATCAACAAATCTTTCTTTAGGAAATTATTCAATAGATGTTTATGGATATACTCCGAGTGATAGAATAGTTAATGAAACAAATAGTTACTGGGTTAATTTAACTCAAAGAGATGTTTCTGGATACTGGTTATTTCGGGCCCCAATAAATTCTAGTGATGCAGATACAGGAAATAGTTATTCAAGAAGAAATAGTGTTGATACGGGTAATGGTCAAGATCTTGGTGCAATGTGGAGAAACTCAACAGAAGATGATGAAGGAAACTTAATTGGTGATGAGGAAAGACATTGTGATATTTGGTCTGAATTTTTCTTAGATGAACAAGGATATAGGTCTGGAACTATTGATGAAGTTTATTGTCATGTTTGGATTTATTATACTGGAACAAGGGATGATACAGGGTTTGGTTGGAGTGATTCTGGTTATCAAGAAAGTGATGGATTTTCCCAAACTTATTATGATGCACATAAAGGAATTAATGTTTTTGCAACAGATTCAAATAGTTCATTCCCAGATATTAATGCAACTTATTTTAAGTTATTAACTTATTATAATGATTCTTTAGGTTGGGATTATGCTGATGAATTTCAATTTTATAATGGAAGTTTCAAAGTTACTTCGGACAATATGCAAGTAATGTCTTTTCCAAATCAAAGAAGTTGGTGTATCTTTAATGATATTAATGGTTCAGATTTAGGGGACTTGGATGCATTAGATTTAACAGATTTTGATGGTGATGGAATAACAGACTATGAAGAATTATTTGTAACAAGAACCGATCCTTACGAATCAGATACAGATGATGATACCCACGATGATGGAACAGAAAAGGATAATAATAAAGATGGGTGGGACCCATATGATTGGGGAACTAAACATATTTACAATCCCTCAACTCATGGGGGAATAGATATGTGGATGTATAAAAAGAATGACAGCTATCAAATTGCAACTCCAGTTGCCAAAGATTATAATGATACTTTAGATTGGGAATTCACTTCTACAGAATATAATAATATGGCTTCTTATTTTAGTGGTTCTGCCTATGCCAGAACTTTACAAAATACTACAGATAATTACCAACACTCGCAAATAAATGTTGTTGTAAATGTTACCCAAAATATTAGTAATATTATAACAACAAATGTTTTTTGGGGAGGAATCTTACAACCCAAAACAGCAGAAGATTATGGGGAATATTATGATAATAGAAGTTCTCAAATTGTAAATCATTCTGGAACAAATCTTTATGTTCCTGGTAAGAAAGGAAGAACAAAATCTTTATACTTAAAACAAACCAGGGAGGGTTTCGAAGATATAATTGATAGTGTTACAGATACTAGTGGATTATTGAGTTATGGTGTTCACTTAATTTCTTCAAGTAATGCTATTGCTGGGGATGTTCAATCCTTTTTAAATGTTGATTTTGCAGAAGTCTGGATTATTACTGGGGGTTCTATTTTAGATATTACTGGACCTACAACTTCTGATCCAATAACTTTCACCTATCCCAAAAATATAACAGTAAACTTAACTTTTACCGAAGAAGGTACAACAATAATAAGTGGATTCAATATAGAAAATATTACTGCTGGTGGTGAAATTTGCACCCTTCATGGAGCTACAGTTTATAATGTTGATCACTGGGAACAAAATTGTTCTTTACCTGATCTCGATTCAGGAACTTTTGATTTGGTTGCAACAGGAAATACTAGCACAAGTGGTTATATTTTGGGTACAGAACAAAATTCTATAATTAGTCAAGGTTCGTGTGTATGTCCAGGAGCAGGAAATAATTGGGAAGTGAATATGGAGGATGAATGTCAGTTTACAGATCCATGCACATTAACTATCGGAAATTTGAGTTGGATAGGATCAAGTGGATTCTTTAATTGTTCAGCCCAATTAAACTTATCAAATAGAAATGCACCTCCAAGTGCAACAACCTTTTATTTTAGTGATGAGTGTGAAATAATTTATTTAATTCTTTTACTTTTTACTTCGACAACAATATTTAAAAGAAAAGGAGGCTTATAAAAAATATGGCAACGAAAACAGAGCACTATGATGGTTCAGATTGCACCGGAACCACTGGAACTGCAAATAGAACTCTAACAATTTCAAACACAGGGACAACTTCAGGAAATGGTTTTCTAGTTTATAGTTCAGGATTGGCATTAGCATTGACTGATGAATACACCGTAGATCACAATTCTTCAAGTACAGTTATCACTTTTATACTTCCTGTTTGGGATGATCAAAAAATAATAGTTCAATACTCAGAAGAAATAACAGGATCAGAATCTCAAGCAGATGGAAATGATTTTATAAATGGTCCTTTGTCTGATTTTGGTGTGACTGTAACTAGAACTCCTGTAACAACAACCACAGATTTTCATGGGGATAAAATATACACAGATGGAACGGATGAAGATATTGATGTTGTTTTCGGAAATCCCAATAAAGCATATAATCTGGATAAACCTGGATTGACAGAAGTTTATGATGCAATAATGTATATCAAGCAAGATCAGACAATGAGCAAGTATGATAAAATAACTCACGATTCTAAAGTTTATAAGGTAGGCACTGTAAGCCCTAGAAACTTCAATGGAAATGCCATGTTTAAAACAGTAAACCTATTTTTCTTAAAAGATGAATGAAATTGAAGAAAGACTTGAAAAAGCCTTACCAAGTATTGCTAGAAGATTGTGGAATGAACTTACAATTGTTTGTCCAGTAGATACCTCAAGACTTGTAAATTCTATTAAAGTAAAATCGACGAAGGAAGGATTAATTATTTGGATGGTTGATTATGGAAAACATGTAGAGTTTGGGACTCCTCCACACATCATAGAACCCAAAGACAAACAAGCATTAAGGTTTAAAGGTGGAAAGGGAAAATTTGTTTTCGCAAAAAAAGTAAGGCACCCAGGATCAAGACCAAATCCTTTTATTAGAAACACAATCCAAAACAAATTGAAACAAATTATAATCGAAGAGATTAGTTGAACAACAATCTTTAAATAATTTGATAATTTTAAAAGGATAACCAAGAGGTTTAAAATTCAAGTGAATATCCAATCAATTAAGTCAGAGCAAGTAGTATTTCTAAGAAATAACGATATTTTTACAACAACTCAGAGAGGAGTTACAACTGCAAATGCAACTGGAACTCTTTCTGGAACAAAAGTAATAACTATTTCTAGGACAAATGTAAAAAATATTAGAAGCATAACTGTTGCTGCAGTGAATAAATATTTAGGTACAGATTACACTGTAGATTATAATCATGCAAGTGGATGTGTAATAACCTTTGGAGCAAATCAGACAGGAGACTATGTTGTTTCTCATGACTATGGTTCAGATAAAATTTATCCAGATTTCCCTAGGGATGATCTAACAATTAGTTCATATCCTAGAATCGCTGTAGATATTTTGAATGTTGGAATAGATGCTTTTGGAATTGGTGGAGATCAGTTTATTTCTAACGTGGCTTTTACAATAGTTATTTATGATAATACTTCCGATGCAATTGACGAATATCTTCAAACAATCAAAGATCTTTATGTTACAAATGCTAAGAGTTTTTATTATTTGAAATTTATTAAATCAACGTTAATTGGGCCAACAATAAATAGTCCGGATAAAAAAAATGAAATTATGTCTAAAAATTTAGATTTACTTGGAATGTTCGAGGTGGACACAGCATGAATCATAAATTAAAAGAGATCATGACCAATCTTGCTGCGGGGCACATCACAAAAGAAGAAGCAGATTTGCTTTTAAATCCGAAAGAATCAAAAAAGAAATCAAAAACAAACACCCATAAGAGAACGAATCAATTAAATGCTAAGGGAGATTTAAAACAATATGGAAAGGGATAAATTTAAGTGTCAAGAATGTGGAATCAAAGGAGTAAGATTAGATATTCATCACAAAATTCCCTTTTTGATTTCATTTAATAATTCATTGAGTAACTTAGTTACTTCATGTAGATCTTGCCACATGAAAATTGAGGCAGGAGTTGTTAGAGAATTAAAATCGGGAGGTAAATTACGATAGCACAAACATATATAGGAGGAGGAGGTTCAACTTGTTTATACGCTTTTGAGGACATGGATGGATGGTCTGCAGTTGCAGCAAGTCATACAAAAAGTGATGAAACTTACATGCCTTTTGGACAGGGTGTTGAGATAAATGTTACAAGAAGCAACAATGCAGAAAGAATTGTTGGGGTTGGAGCAAGAAATGCAACAGCAACAGTAAATAAGCAGTATGGTGGAGCAATTACAATCAATGGAGTTCTTTCAAATGCTTACTGGTTATTAGGAGTTTTAGGAGCAAATGCAGATGCAGAAACAACAGAAGCTTATACTCACACCTACACAGAAGCAAATATTCTCCCAAGTTTTACAGTAGTACAAAGTTTTGAATTAGGAACAACAGATTTTAATAGTGATTTGATTGGTTGTGTAATTAATCAGTGCACAATTTCAGCAGCAGTGAATGAGGCTCTTAAATTTAGTCTTGAAGGAATTTATAGATATGAGAATTTAGGCACTACACATGTAGCAAATTTGGCAGATGTAGAACCAATTTTCACATTTGCACATGGATCCATAGAAATGTCTGATGGAACAACTATTGCAGCAGTTCAAAGTTTTGAATTAACAATTGTTAATAATGCAGAAATGGTGTATGGGGTTGGAAGCAGATTTGGAACAGGAGTGGTTGCAAAGAATAGGGAATACAATTTCTCAATGACTGCAGCATTTAATGATTATACTGATCTTTTAACGTATTTCATGAACGGGACAAATACCGCATCAGCACCAGACGCAGGAAGTGGAACAGAAATTGCAACACTTGAATTGACATTTACAAATGATGATGGGGATATTTTGGATATAAATTTGACTGGAGTTCATTTAAATGAGGAAACATTACCTCAGAACGTTACGGAAGTTGTAAAAGAAGATGTAAGCGGTTGGGCAAGAGCATGCACAAACATAATCTATACAAACGATGTTGAGTTAGCAATGGCAGCAGCAGATAATATCTAAAATGGAAGATAAGTCGGAGAAACCACAAAATAAAATTCCATCTATGGAGATTGATGCAAAGAATAGAATTGTAGAGCAGACAAAAAAAGTTCCTTTAGTAATAAATGGTAAGGAAATATTGATCACTCTTAAAAAGATCCACACGGGGGTTAGAAACAAAATTCGAGAAGAATGTACAGATGTAAAAGTCCTTGGAGGACAGCCACAAATTAAGGTTAATCAATCAGATTTGCAAGAGAAGATTTTATCAAAAGCAATAATTGATGCACCGTTTGAGATTTCAATAGATGGAATAAAAAAACTTCCACCAGAAGTTTCAGATTATTTGCAGGAAGAGTATGATAACTTTGCAGAACCTACTCAAAAAAAAAATTCAGAATCAGAGGAAGCTTAAAAGGACATTACTTAGATGATCCTGAGATTTCCAAGGAGTTTGTTTATTGGTTTTTTGCACATAGCTTTGGATTTACTCCGGAGCAGGTAGATAATATCCCATATGATCGGGTGATTTATTTTATCGAGTTGGAAAAAGAATCCAAGAAAATAGAGGGAGCTCAATTTAAATAAAATGGCAGGAAAATTCAAAATAGAAATCCCAATTTCTGTTAAGGGAGAAAAAGAAAGTGGGAAACATATCGGAGAAAACGTAGTTTCACAAATTAAAAAGTCATTAAAAACAATTGGGGTTGGAGATAAAAAAATCTCGGGAGTTGCCGGAACTAAAACAGGAGATGGAGGGGCGATGGGATTTTTATCAAAAGGAATTGGAAAAATGACTGGGCTTTTGGCCATTGTTGCTACCGCAATTGAAGCAGTATATCTTTTTATAAAACCCGTTATGGAATTGCTTAAAACTGTTTTTCTTCTTTTGTTTATGCCTTTAATTCCAATATTAAAACCAGTGATGATTTTACTTGGGCAACTTGCAAAACACATGGGACCTATAATGTCAGAAATGGCCAAGGCGATAGATGGGATAATGGAGCCTCTAAACGAAGTTATTAAAACAACCTTTGATAGTCTCGGAAAACCAATTCAAGAGTTGTATATTGCATTAATCCAAATTTTAAGTGGATTTATTCAATCTCTTCCTAATATTTTACCTGTAATAATCACATTTATTGAGTTTCTGGGAGAAAATCTTGCAAAAATGGTGCCTATTATTATCGAGGCATTAACTTGGGCAGGAGAATTTTTGATCAAAGGATGGGGAACAATTAAAGATGCTCTTGATTGGGTAGGAGAATTCTTCCTTAGTGGTTGGGACACAATTAAAGGAATTCTTGTTTGGATTGGAAAATGGCTTGAGCCAATTTGGAATTCCATAAAAGGGATGCTTAATGATGCTTATGATGGAATAAAAGAGAAGTGGGGGATAATTATCAGTTTTCTTGATGGGGTTGCAAATGCTTTAAGCACAATCAAGAAAACTCTTGAATCCTTTAATCCTTTTGGATTTTTGAATCCTGCAGGAGGAATTATCAAAGCAATAGGAAAATTGTTAGGATTTGAAAAAGAAGGGGTGGTTCCAGGAGCAGTTGGAAGCCCACAATTAGAAGTAGTGCATGGAGGAGAGCAAATTATCCCTCATGGACAAAATAAGTCTGTGGTTTTACAACCAACCTTTCAAATCACTGCAAATATTAGTCAGGATATAGACATTGATGAACTTTCAAGAAGATACGGCCAACAAACAGAGATGCAATTAAAACAAAGGGGAATAATCTAATGGGAAATACTACTTTAAACGGAATAACAATTCATAATGGATCTTCTGCAGTTATCAATTCAAATGCTTGTAGCAAATCTTCATCCTTGACTGTAATTCCATTATATTTAAACGATTCCGAAAACACGAATGTATTTGATTTTGGAGGAACAGTAAAAACAATTAATTTAAGTGGAGGATATATTGCAGATACAGTCGCAGGTTTAAAAACTTGGGTTGAATCCCTTGAAGGATTACAACAAGGCCACCAAGATGTTGATGCAGGAGCACCGTATGAATTTGTCGATGATTTAAGAGGAACTATCAATGTCAAAGTGCTTGAATTTACATCCACCCAAGTCCAAGCAGAACCAACAAGAGTTACATGGACAATTAAATTAGTACAATCGAGCACGAATGCATAATGGCAACTAAAATTTATTTGGGGGCCTTTTTAATTCTTGTGGTTTTATCTGTTTCTATATATTTTTTAATGCCTGAGAAAGTTAAAATTTCTATTGAAAAAACAAGAGCAAAATATTTTGTATGGGAAGATGAAAGTTGGGTGCAATCTGCAACCGAATATGTTAATTTGTATGATGGAACTACTAAAATGAGGGCAAAAAGCAGAGAATTAGATTATTGGAATGATTCAAATAATGCCTATGCGAAAAGAACTTCCCTCTGGAAAGATGAAATTAAAACAATTCAAACATATACTTTTAAAATAGATAATCAAGAAGTAGAGCAATTTCCAATCTCAAATAAATTTGAATGTTTTAATTGTGAAGGCAAAATTGTACACTATGAAATTAGAGATATTTTATATGATGGCCCAACCCAAATAATCACAAGCCCTTTTTCCTTTGGACACAACATGAAAATAGAATGGCAAGAAGGATCTTATTACTCTAAAGTATTTCAACAAATTGTTAGTGATAAAATTATAATTAAGTATAGACCACAAGATAATGATGAAATTTATTCTGTTAGATTATTTGACCCATGGGATAATCCTTCACAAAATGTTACCTTAAATAGTCCAGCAAATAATAGTGTAGATTTAGATGGCTCAATAATTTTTAATTGTTCTGCATATAATAATGAAACATTTATCCAAAATATATCTTTATTAACAAATATTTCTGGAAGTTTAGAGATTAATCAAAGTTTTAATTTAATTAAGAATTATGGTGATGATTATTATTTAATTATTGAAGCTGATTCTGTTGATTCTGGTACGATTGCTGTTGATGATACTTTAATTACTGATTTAGGTAATGGTTTATGGAAAGTTAATTCAAGTGATGCAAATTATAATTTATCTAGAGCAAAAGTTATTAAAACTTTATTTTTTGGTGTAGATAGTTGTATTCCTGAAGGTTGCCCAAGAATTTTAAATTTTACAAATATTAATAATATTTATTCAAGTAGTTTAACAGATGCCAATATGAGTTTTTATCATCTTAGAACTAATTATCCTGACCATTTTAATACTCATAATTATGTTGATGTTTATTTTTCATCAGGAACAGATAATTTAATTTCTACTTGGGCTACATTTTATTTAAAAACAGCCCAAGATCGTTGGAGCTTATATATCCCAAATGGAACGCTAAAAGGTAGATCAGGAACTTGGTATTCTCCTTTTGGAACAGATAAAAGTGCTGATGAAATTAATGATATTGGAAATGATTATATTCAGTTTGAAAATTATGATGGAAGTGGAGACAAAACGGTAAAAAATATGACTGCTTTAATGGGAATTCAAACAGGTACAATGTCTTTTGTTAAAACTCTTGCAGGTGCAGAAGATTATTGGAATGTAAAGAATTTTACAGATGATTATGGAATACCAAGAATGATTCATGAAGGTAGTCAGCAATTTTATACTAAGGTTTGGGATGCAATTACTATTAATAGTTCATTACTTTGGACTTGTCAGGCTTGTGATGTTGATGGGGATTGTTCTAATTATAGTGAAACAGAACAAAGAGTTATTAATGTTGACCACCCAAGAATAACAAACATAATTCCAAACACAACTATTCATTTAAAATTATTAAATATCTTTGCAAACATTACTGCAAGTGGTACTTTAGATTATTGTTATTTTAATATTACTAAATCTGGAGCTATAGAAGTTTTAAATACTAAAATGAATTGTTCTAATTTTACAAATGTTACTACCCAAGTTTCAAGTGAAGGAGACTATGTTTTGAATATTTATGCTAATACAAGTACTGGACTATTTTCTACAGAAAATTCTTCATTTACTTATGATTCTCTTATAGGAAATTTATTTCTTGATAATGGGCAAGAAAATATAACAATATGGAGAAATTCTTCAATTGATATTAATGGTACATTTGTAAATGATTCTGTTGAATTAAAATTATATGTAAATAATATTTTAATTAACAATGGTAATTCACCAATTTATAATTTAACATTATTTGATTCCAGTGGGATATTTCCAGTTAATTTAACCTTTGAAGGGGATTCTACTTATGATGCTTTTAACATTGTTTATTATGTAACTTCAGATTTTATTGAATTAAGACTTGAAGGATTTAATAATTCAATTAATGTAGAATTAGGTTCTGGAATAAATGTAATTGCGAATAGTACATTAGGAAATGTATGGATAGATTTTAATCATCCAGAATTTGGAGCTAATTATTCTAATGGGAATGTTAGTATTATTTTAACAGTTAATAATTTCACTAAAAATACTTTTGCAAATGGAAGTACTTCAAATTTTATTAATTATACAAATTTGAGTAGTTTTGATATAAAGAAATTAAATTTTACAACCCACAAATATGATGAAGCAGAATTATTGAAGTTGAATATGAGTTGTGACGGGGAATGTAAAGATGTTTCATTCTATAAAATAAACACTACCAGTTTTGATAGGGCATACCAAGGAGTTTTAAAAGGGAATCAAATTTATTTGAATAAAACTTTTGAAAGTGAGGATTATAGCAATTTAACCTTTTCAAATCCCGGAAGTAAAACAATTTATTTTTATTTAGATGATAATATTGGGGATTTTAATTTTACTTTAGATCTGGTGGGGGCTCTTTATGGGTTTAATTTCAACGATACTTTTGGCAAGTATAATAACATTTCTTCTTCTGAAACAGATGCAATGTTATTTGGAGGATTTATAACTGCAAAAAACACAAGTAAAAAAATAGAAACATATGATAATTTTGATGGAGCTTCACCAGATCAAAGATGGTTACCCGAAGCAGATGAAGATTATGACTGTGTAAATGAAAATTGTTATGATCACACACAAACAACAAGTCAAACTGGAGGATATTTGAGACTTTATACAACTCTTAGTGAGGATTTTGAAGGAACAAATAACGGAGTAGCAACATTAACAAATGATATTTTTGCAAATATAACTCAATTTGATTTGCATGCTACTGACGATATTTGGATGAATATAAGTTATGTGGCTAATGGACATGATAATGATATAAGATGCTATGATAACAACGGAAGAGTTTTTCTTGGGGCAACTCAAGTCTGGCAAAGTGCTTGGAAAGAATGTTCTGGTGAAGGGCGTTTTTGTACCGAAGATGCAGGAATAATAGATAATCAAAATATAATATTAAATATGACTAAGCAACAAAACGGTAGTTGGAGAGTTCAAATAAGTGGAAAAGGAATAGCTTATGGAAGTGAATATAATGATTGGGGAAATTATAAGTGGATGTACAATTGGACAGAGGGAGTTTTAAGTAAGACATATTCTGACCATGCGAATAGTGAAGAAGCAATAGATAACGATTTTTATGTTGAACCAGATTATTTAAATTACGGAATTTATTTTGAAACATACAATAAGGCCTATTGGAATAATGAATATGCCGAGGGATGCGATCTAATGGATATCGATTTTAAAGTCCACGATATTAAAAGATCAGTATCCAAAAGAGATAATACCACAATAGTTTCAAATTCAATTTTTGATTCTGATGGAGATATTGCTAGTGCAACTTTCAATGCGGCAAACCAATATTGGGGAGGAGGAATAAATGGAGAATTTGCCTTTTATTTAAGTGCGGACAATGGAGAAAATTGGGAAAGTGTAACTGAAAATGTTGAACATTCTTTCTCGGATGTTGGAAAACACATCAAATGGAAAGCAATAGTAAATTTAAATCAAAGTGAGGGGGTATATCACAACAACACTTGGTGGATTAGTGGGGTAACAGTCAACACTTCAATGTCAAACCCAAAGAACATTACTTTAGATTTTGGAGGAGAAGGACTTGTTAATTATACTCTTGGAGGAGAAATAAATTCTACAAATGGGACAATTCTAGTGGATTTATCAGATCACAACATTTCAACAGCATTTACTTCAAAAAGGAGTCTTTATGATCATACTTACGAGATCCCCTTAGTTATCTCTTCTGATTCACAAGGATTAATTAGTTTAACAAACTTCAATTTAACATATGATCCAAACCCAATCATACTAAATCACACATCCTTTCAATCCAAGTTGGGTAATTCTTCAGAAGGATTCCTAAATGTCTCAATTCCTGTTGGGACATATGCAGGGAATATAACTTTTAATGATTTTAGTTATGTATACAAAGGAGGAAATCAAACTTATGAAATTATCGCCCATGATGAGAGTTATTCTTTAAATGTTTCTTATAATCTTACATACTTTTATTCAAGTTTTTTAAAGAATTTGCCGTATGATTGGACAGATAAAATATTTGTTATGCCTAGATCAAATAATGAAAAGAACATTTCATTTTACGGACAAACCAGTTCAATACCACTGTTTAATTTGACAACCACAAACTACGGAGGAAGGAACTTAAATTTGACAATAAGAGTAAATGAAACTCACCCATGTATGAACATCACTTGGAATATAACTGGAAATGATAAACCAGAGGGAAATAAACTTAATACGTCCTGGAAAATTCTTTCACCAAATTTAGAATATCTAAATCATACTCAAATATGGTTCTGGGTAGATTTGTATAGTTGTAATGCATCAATTAATAGATTTTTACAACCCCAAATTCAAATTGAATCTGCTTGTGTGGATTGCTTCTGGGAGGCTACATGAGAGATAGCACAGATCTTTTTATTCCAATTCCAAGAACAAGAAATACTCACTGCAAAGTTGAAATTAATGGAGTAGATCAAACTTCAAGAATAGTAAACAGCAAATTTATTTATCCTGCAACAAAAGGAATAGGGACATTCAGTTTAATTGTTACCAATGCTCATGGTCAATTTACGGGGGATTATTCTGCGGGAAACATTGTAAAATTTTATGCAGATAATGAAGATTCAACCACTTTACAATTTCAGGGAATAATAGATTTTGTAAAAGAAGATATTAGTGAGGCTGGCCAATTTTTAGAGATTGAAGGAAGGCACAGAAGCTATTTGTTAACCGAACAATTAATGTGTTATTCTGTAGTAAACAAAAGCCCAGGAGAAATCTTAAAAGATCTCGTGGATAAGTTGCCAGTGGCTTATGGTTTTACTTACACTAACGTTGATGCAGATGATTCACTAATGAGTGTTGAATGGGAATACAAACCTTTTTGGGAATGTATTTTTGAATTGTGTAAGTATGCAAACTTTGATTGTTATGTGGATAATGATTTGGATTTTCATTATTTCGAGGCAAATTCGACAACGAATAAATTGGAGGCAATTGTGGAAGGAGATAATTTTTTAAAAACAATTGGATGGGGAACAGATAACACTTATCAAAAAACAAGAATTACTGCAATGGGACAAGATTCTTCAGGGATCCCAATAATTTATACTGCAGTAAGTTCAACAGAAGGAGATGAAATCAGGGAAAGTTTTCTTAAAGATTCATCTTCAAACACCGAGGACAAAGTTAAAAATTTGGCAGAATTAAAACTATCTCAATTGTCTAATGATGTCCCACAAGCAAAAATAAAATCCTATGGGTTGGAAACAATCACTCCTGGAGAAAATATCTGGATCCTTATCCCAAGACAAAAGATTATGGGACAGTATAAGATTCTTGAGTTTACCCATTCTTTTGGAATTAAGAATGGAGGATGGAGAACCGAATGTTTGATTGAAAAAGAAGAGGTTGGAGTTTCCTCATTAATTCAAGGAGTAGATCAACAAGTAAAAGCAGAAAGAAATCCAAATAATATAAACAAGATGAATTATTCCTGGAATCTTGATTTTTCGATTGATTCTGGAGAGCACAATTCTACCGAATTTGTTGACGGTGCACTTAAAACAGATGGAAGCGCAACAGGAACTTGGGTTAGTGATTTATTTGAGTCCTCTTCGAAAATCACAGCAATAGAACCAAGAATTAAAGGGAATTCTTTGTCTGAAACTCAGATATTTCTAAGTGTGGATGGAGGAAATAGTTATTCAGAAATAGCGGGACCAAGAACAACATCAAAAACAATTAAAAGTGGAAAAAAATTAAAATTAAAAGTGATTTTAAACTCAGCCACGACGGAGATTGATGGGTTGGGATTGTTGTATAATCTTTAAAATTAAATTCACAAATTAAATCCGGAGGTTAAAAATGGAAAAAATAGAAAAAACAAAATATAGTTTTTGGACAGGGTTATTAAAGACTGGAAAGAACTCAGTAGTTTTGTTGGTGCCTTTCGCTATTGCTTTATTAGCTGGAGTGCCAGAAAATTATGCATGGCTTTCAGGGCCAGTAGTTTACATGTTAAAAAACGCATACACAAATAGAGATAAGTAAAAGGGAAATGATCCAGTAGTGAGTAGCCCCATTGATCAACACAGCCTTGCTACTGCGTTTTTTCTTGATTAGCCGAATAACCCTTAACTTTTTCAAATAACAATCTTTATAAGCTGTTTTGGAGTATTAAACTCATGATCAAGCGAATAAAATACCTAACAGCAAGGCTAAAAAAATTCTAACTTAATCTTATTTTTTTAAAAAAAATAGAGGAGGGAAATCCTCCTCACAACACTAATTTTAGAAGATAGATAAATATATAAACTAATTCTTCCTCTTAAAAGAGTATTAAAAAACAAGAGGAAATAAAATCGAACAAAATAAATTAAAACCAAATGAAACAATGTGTTTCTATTGTGGGAATCCAATTGATAGATTAAAAAGTAAAAAGAGATTGTTCTGTACTGATTCTTGTAGGATTAAATATTGGAAAGGAGTTTACAAAAAATTATGGAAGAATGGAGCAATAGAAGTAAACCCCGAGGACAAACCATGTTCAAATTAAATATGGGAATTCAAATTAAAGAGAATTATCCATGAACAAGGAGGTTAAACAAAAATGAATACAAACGATCCAAACGCAGTTCAATGGATTACTCTTGCAGTAGCTATTGTTGCAGTGGCGGCACTTTTCTTAGTTGTTCCTGGCCAAGTAAATAGGGCAGTGAGCGAGATTCCAATGCCTGCCGTACCAACAGCAGCAGATATTGCTAGTGCAGTTGACGTACCAACAGCAGCAGAAGTTGCAGCTTTAATAGTTGTTCCACAAGCACCAATTGCAATAACACCAGAAGTACAAGAAGTTAGTAATAGCCGGGTTGATAGACTTTGCGAATTGACAGATGGTTGTGAATACTGGGAAAGTAAAGCCCCTTCGATTTGGAAGAATAAAGTAATGGATGAAGAAGAAGATATCGAAGATGAAATTTTGGAATTATTAAATCTTGATGAGGACGACTTAGCATCTGATTATAGTTTCGGAGATTATGATATCTTTGAGATTGAAGTGAAAGAATACCAAGTAAGGGATTACTCTGTAGATTTTGAAGCTGGAGATGGAAACTGGGAAGTAAAGATTTTCGCAAGAATAACATTCCAAGATATTGATGAATCTTATGAAGATCACGAATACATTGTGATTACTTCTGTTTTAGATGAAGGAGAATATGACGAGTTATCTGTTGAAGATGTTTCAAGAAGTTTTGAATTTGAGTAAACACAACAATTTTTTATTTTTTTTATTTTTTATTTTTTTTACATAATTTTATAAAGGACTAATCCCTCTAATCTTCGGGGAGTTTGGTTCCCATAAACTATTTCTCCCCA
>Ga0207997_1000342_pt1 | contig 23570 bp, 48 predicted proteins | sample AntAceMetag02UKN_FD_184777 | JGI IMG/M metagenome (GOLD analysis project Ga0207997, IMG submission 184777) | Saline lake microbial communities from Ace Lake, Antarctica - Antarctic Ace Lake Metagenome 02UKN (SPAdes) (version 2) | ecosystem: Environmental > Aquatic > Non-marine Saline and... | reverse complement strand
AAACATATTATGAAGCTGGTTGAAAATCCTAATCCCATTTTTATTCTTCTGTTAAGTTTATTTTTGAAAAATTAATTATTCTCCCCCTACTAATTCCTCCAGTTGCATAATTACAAGAACAATATATTCTTTCACCTTTTTCTTCCCAAGCATAATACTCTGCCCACCCCATTGGATCATTAACACATTGTCCACTATATTTTTTAACAAGATAAATCTCCTGATATAAAAAGTAGGTTGAACATATCAAAAGTACAATTACAATTATGTCCAAAATTACCATTACCTTTTTTGGAGTTTTATCCAAGTCTATCCATCTTCCCATTTTATTGTCTTAGATCACAGATTCCTAATTTAAGAAGATAATTTGCTTCAAGGATATATTGATAAAGTCCTGGTTCACCCATTGCAGTTTGTTTTATTATTGCAATTGGTTCTGTTTTCTTTGGTTCAATCTCTGGAACTTCAACTTCTTGTTGCTTTGCTTCTTCTTCTGCAATTTTAATCTTCTCTTTTAATTCTTCCAAAGTTTCTTTAACTTCTGGTGCTTCAATTTCTTTTTTAATTTCCTCACCAAAATTAGGTTCTTCAAATTTTTTAATTTCTTTTTTCTTAACCATTTTTAATCTTCTCTTTTAATTCTTCCCAAGTTTCTTTAACTTCTGGTGCTTCAATTTCTTTTTTAATTTCCTCACCAAAATTAGGTTCTTCAAATTTTTTAATTTCTTTTTTCTTAACCATTTTATTTAATACCTCCTTCTGATAATTTACGAGCTGAAACTATTAGCCAAACAAATATTGCTACTCCAATTAAAATTGTAATTACTGGAATTATAAATTTATTCATTTTTCATATCTCTCCTTATCTTTTGAGTAATATCCATATTTAATATCATATAAGATTATTGCTAGAGATCCTACTACTGTGAATGCTAATATTTCTATTATTGTTTTTATCATCTTATTAAATTCCTTACATCTAACCTATTATAATTATTATACTCTTCTTCTTTTTTATAATCTGATCCTGCTCATATTCTTCCCCTTTCTTTATAATAAGACTCCCTTTTCCATCTTCTGGCTTCTTCTTGTTCTCTCTCTTTTTCTATCCTTCTTTCTTTTTTTCTTCTAAGATAATTTTCATCTGTAACAAAGAATAAAAAAACAACTACAGATGCTCCTGCTATTAAGGCCATGAATATATCTCTAGTAATAAAAAATACAATTAGGAAGACTATTATTCCTGTAGTAAATAATATTGTTGTTCTTTTCATTTTTATTTAATTATCTTCTTTTTCTTTCCAAATTCTCACTCTACACTTATGCCCAAGATATTTTTTAGGAATAGAGATATGTGCAGAGTTACCAAATTTCCTTATTACTACTTCAAATTCTGCCTCAGTTCTATCAAAACCATTCTTTCCTAAACTTTTTATAAGAGATTCTCCCGCTTCACGATTGCTAATATCAAGATTACCATATTCTTTAAATTGATCTTCTATCTCTTTTTTTTGCCTAATTAATTCATTATTCAATAAAGGCCCAATACCCACTCTAATAGTCTTCTCTTGAACTAATTTAATATTCTTATTTAATTTTTCAATTTTGTTTATTTTTCTATCCCCAACACTCTCAAGATTACAAATTAACTTCTTTACTTTTTCCTTCAACTCTTTAACCTCTTCTTTAAGATAAATATTATTTGTTCTTAAAGAGTCATTTTCTCCTATTAAATTTATTTTAGGTTTTTCCATATTCTTTTTTGTATATTAAAATTTTTGCAATCTTTCCAATATGTTTTCTAGGAATAATTACATGACCACTATTTCCAACAGGAGTTACATATCTTTGTAGTATTTCTTCAGACTCTGTAAGGTCCATTAATTGATTCTCTAATAGTTTTTCGATTACTTCTTTATTCATTTTTATTCCTGTCATTAAACGAATAAACGTTTATTCTTTTACTCCTTCATTATTACTTACTACTCTATTTTTAATATTTTCAATACTACTACAATTAATATCAGCATCCCAAAATTTAATTATTCCTGTATTATTTACTTTTGAACATCTATAATCAATTTTTTCTTGCATTTGGTGTATCATTAAAATACCTATAATTATGACTATAAATATTAATAAGATTATTAATCCCTTAAGCCATATATTCATTGGTTCATTTTCTACTAATGTCATCTTATCAACCACCTCCCATTTCTTAAATTAAATTTAATTTTTCTCATTTTTTATAAGTTACTAATTTTTGTTTTAATTTTTCAACCTTTTGTTTTAGATTACTAAGTTCATTGGATCTGTCACAATTATAAATAGAGCATCCACTACAAAACCTGGTTGCTCCAAATGATATTTCTAATTTCTTTCCACAACATTCACATTTTTTATTCATTTTGTTTTTTGTTTTATTTAAAAAGCTAAAAAAGAAAAAAATAATAATAATAAATATCTTTCTTTAAGCTATTGGGATTACTTGAGCACTTATTGAGTAATCTCCTAATGCTTCTGGTTGTAATGTTAATCTAAGTTTATTCATATTAGTTTCTCCAACATCATAACTATTTGGTGCATTAATTATAACCTTTCCACTTGAATCATCACATTGTACTAAATCTGATAATTCTAAAGTATTATATTCTGCCCAATCATTACATTCATTAGTACAAGTATACCAACCTATTTCTACAAAATCTTCGCAAGTAGTTCCTTCTCCTCCAACTACATATTGTTCAATCACATCCATTGCATTATTTGATAATGCTTGAAATCCAAATGTAACTTCATAAGTATCTCCACCAACTACATCAAGTTTAATTGAATTTTCTGAATTCAAATCTCCATAAACCGGTTTTGATTGTCCTTCATTTAAACTTCTAATTTCAAATGGACTTGCAACATCAACTGTAACTTTTGTTGTATCACTCAAATAACTCACCAACCCTGCAGTAACTAACATTACACTAAAGACTCCAAGTATTCCAAACATTAATAATTTCTTATTCATTCTCATTAACCTCCTTCTCATAATTATCATAAACATAAACAGGATTAGGATCTCTATTAAACCACCATATTATCATAAACATAAACAGGATTAGGATCTCTATTAAACCACCATATAGCAAAAATAGCCATGATTATTAATATCCCTAAAGCAAGATATATATAATTGCCTTCCTTCTCTTCCTGGATAATTGGTTTAGGAGCATCTTCAATTACTTCTTGTTCTTCTACTTCAACAATTTCTGTTTCATTAGTTTGCTTTCCATATAAACATTCTTTATTATATCCACATTTAGCAGACCAATCCTTTGGAGCAGGGCCACTACCTGAGCTTGATTGTGTTTCTGTTTCTTTTGTTAGCCAATCATAACAAGTTATATTAAATTCACCAACAAAATTAATTGCAGGTTCTATTAAAACTTCATTACCATTGAAAGTAAAATTAATTCCATCTGTTTGATTTAGAACTATTGTACAATTATCAGTTTCAAAATTAAATATGATTGTTTCATTTTCTCCACCATACATTGCCATACTATGATTATGCTTATGCAAGCAATTATTCCCATTGCTATTATGTCTTTATTTGTTTCTTTCATTTAAAAGAGTAACCCAAAAGAGTTAATCTGCTTTCTCCCATTTTAATTCTTTCTTCAATTTCTCAATTAAATCCCAATCCTCAATTGAACAGGTAAATCTTAAAGGTATTAAGATTCTAAATAGCTTATCTCTTTCTTCTTCTAATCTCCCCATCTCTTGTAAAAGCTTAGCATTTTTATTTCTAAAACTTCTTCCTTCATTTCTCCAACTATTCAAATCCTTAACAGCATCTTCTAAAAACATTGTATGTCCATCTTTAATTATCATCCCTTCTTTTGTTAATTTATATAATTCTTTTATCATTTTTTATAAGTTACTAATTTTTGTTTTAATTTTTCAACCTTTTGTTTTAGATTATGCTCTCCCTGCAAGTTCATTTATTTCATCATCAAGATCTAATTCATCGTCTTTCTCAGAACTACCTATAACATTTGTTATACGAACTTCTGCTACCTTCTTTAGTGCCTTCTTAGTTCTAATGTCAAGACGATTAATTTTTTCCATGATTTTAGCCTTTTTCTCTGGAGCGAATAAAGACGATTCTACAAGGTTTGCCACCCCTGGTACTGTGAATAGAAAAATAGTCTTATTATTCATCTTACCTTCTGCTATGATTTTTCCTTCTTTTCGTCTGTAGTATGTTTTTCTTTCTTTCATAATATCCTTATTTTGTGTTGTTTAAATTATACAATTCTGTAATACAAAGTATTACTAATATTGTTGAAGGAACAAATGGAATAGGATAACTTATTATTGCTACTATAATTAATAATCTCCATTTAAATTTATTCCAATTCATTTTAATTAACTAATGATTCCAATATTTAGCTTGTTCTACTTTTACTTTATAAGCATAAGCACAAGTCCCAGGACACCATTTTCTATTTATATATGCACAATCTGTTACCTTATCTTTATTTTTTGAATAACAAAATGTTTTTTTAATTAATTCTTCTAATGCTTTTGATTCAATTGTTATTTTTCTTGTTTTCATTTTGAATATAAAGCAGAGGAGAAAAGGGAGTCACCAAAACTCCTCTGCAAGGTTTCATAAGGAAAAAAAGGTTAGTTTCAAAACCTTATGAATATGATTTTAGATTTACAAAAGTTTAAGCTGGTAATTCTTTATTAGATTCTTCTTCAACATATTCTACTGCATATTTTGTGTTTAATCCTGAACCTGTTGAAGTTACCTTAACAAACTTTGCTTCTGGTTTAAGTTTCAATATCTTTTGAATCTCACCAAGCACAGTTCCAGCAACTCGATACTCTTGTTCATTGATTACTATAACTTTGTAATCAAAAGAAACTCCTTCCTTATCTGTTCCAGTTCTATCCTCCATTGGGAAGGATAAATCAACCTTGTCCAGATCAGTTACATTTAGAGTTCGCTTTTGAACATAGTCAGTTGCGTTTTCTTTTAGTGTTTTATTTTCCATTGTGTTTTTCCTCCATTTTTTCAATAATCATTTCAACTTCTCCACCACCATTACCTTTAAAGTAAGCATTCCAATCTTTCTTGTCTTCATTAATTTTTTCCATAAATTCTATTTGTTGTCTTAACAATGGTTCAGGATATATTATTTTTATTTGCATCATCTTCTTTTATTTTGAATATAAAACTGGATTCCTAAAGAATCCAGTGTTTTTGTGTAAGATCAAGAGTTTGATTCCTCAACCTCCACATTAGCCAACTTATTAGTTTTGCCATTTTCAGCCCCCTTTTTTAATTTACTTATGATTTTCATTTTACAAGCCAACTCATGTGATCCAAAGTTGTATGCACATTGTTGCTCTGATAATGATTTAATAATCTTTCCACAAATCTTACATTTTTTTGTGTATATTTTATTTGTTTGTTTCATGTTGTTAATATTAAGAGAGTACCCTAGTATATAAACCTTTCTATACATAGTTCCTCAAAACTCTGAAATAAAAAAAGAGGTGTTTATCAAAAAGCTTATTATGGCTTAAAAGAAAAACTTTCAGAGTTTTGAGGAGTATTGGGTGAATCTTTGTCTTTATTTGATTCTAGTGGTTCTATGAGCTTCTCAGGGTAGTTCAGGTCATGGACTCTAATGGTTTCTTCTACTGTTGGAAACATTCTTTGTAAAAAGTGTTTAAGTATTTTCATTTTTTGCTTCATTCACCTTTTTTTGCAATTTTACTAATTTTCTTATATAAGTTCCTTGTTTTTTACAATCATCACAATATCTACAATATTTTCCAGTTGGTGTGAAATTTTTACCACATTTTTTGCAAGGTTTTGCTAATCTTTTCATTTTTTAAACATTTTAAATTTATTTTGTGCTTTAGCAACATCTAATACAATTTCCATACCTTGAGTCTTTCTTCTTTTGTTTATAATTAAATTTAATCTTTTTAATGCCCTTCCAAACCATTTAGAATTTATTTCATCATCTGTTTCTCCTGAAAAATCTCTAAATTCATTTGTTAGTAATTTAACAGAATGATAATTAAATATTGAAGAGTCTTTTCTAGAAATAAAATCATAAACCATAATATCTACACTTTCAATCTTTTGATCTTCTTTTTTTGATGCAGAAATCTCTTTTGCAATCCTTAAAATCTCAACCTCTATTTCCTGTCCAAGAAACTCTGCCATAAAGAATAATGGTAAGAATAATTCAAGGTCTCTACCAATGATATTTGATTCATGAACTTTATCAAAAAGTGGGTGGTTAGGGGGCGTATATGTAGTTTGTGTAGTTAGTGTATTAAGTGTAGTATGTGTAGTTAGTGTAGTTTTGTATTTTTTAGAAATGTAATTATTCCAGTGTAGGTTTATGTTTTTTAGAGAAACTACATTACACAAACTACATAGACCTATATTCTTCAATATATACTTTATTACCTCATTTTCCTCAAAATCCTCTACTAATCGTGTTTTTAATGGGTGATTACTTTTTTCTAAAATTAAGGTGATTGCTCTGTCTTCTAACACCTCTTCCATGCCCCAAATGTTTGCCATGATTACAGGCCTATAAACCTCAAATTCCTCCACCTTCATTTCCACTCCAGAAATACTTTTAACCTTTTTCATTCTCATTATTTTAATACCTTTTTTATATGCACCATTAAGTAATTCTCTAACAGCATTTTTGTCTTTATTTGCTACTCCTTCAAATTCATCAATACCTATAGTTCCTGAAGTTCTAAATAATACTGCCTCAGTAGGTGAAGCCATAACATTACCATCTTTAGATAATCTTGTAATTAGTTTTAATGCTCTACTCTTTCCTGAACCTCTCATTGCATTAAAATATAAATAAGGATATGAACTAAAATTTTTATGCCAATAAGTTCCCAAGATCCATATAGCAATTAAAGAATAATAATCTTCTTTCATGTCTAAATAATGTTTTAAAACCTCTTTTATTTTTTCATAACATTCTAATAATTTTTCTTTGGTTTGTTCTTTTGTTAATTTTTCAATGGTTTCAATCTCCTTTGAAACAATCTCTTTTGCCATCACCTGCTACCTCCGTTTCTTTTTTATAATTATAAGCTGCAGGTTTCATTTCTGTTAAACATTTTTTACAAATACAAAACTTGATATTATCTTCTGTTTGGTGTTGGTTTGCACATTGGGGGCATTTCCAAGATTTCATTTTAATTCTCCTATAAAGAAAACTCTATGTCTTTTTTGTTTCATTCCAATGTCTTCTCCTTTGATTAATTTTACTTCAACTTCATAACCTACTTCTTCAAAATCTTCTACAATTTGTTCCTTAAATGGAAGAATACCTTTTACATTTTCCATAACAAAATATTTTGGTTTAAAACCCTTAACAAATCTAATAAACTCTTTATACAATTCATTTCTATAATCTTCTTTAAATTTTGTTCCTGCAAGAGAAAATCCTTGACATGGTGGCCCACCAATTATAATATCAACCTTTTTCTCAATCTCTTTTTTAGCATCACTTATCTTTATATTTTTAATATTATTAATATTAATACTAACCTTTGAAAAATTCTCCCTATAAGTTCTACTTGCCATTTTATTAAATTCATTCATCCATAAAACTTTACAACCTCTTTTCTCAAATCCTAATCCCAATCCTCCACAACCGGCAAATAATTCAATTACATTTCCTTTTGGTAATGTCTTTGCAATATGTTCTGCCATCTTTGGTGAAACTGCATTTCCAATTTGGTCTTTAATCTTTTCCTTAGTTCCAATAAACTTGAAATCTTTTGGGAAATCTTGAACATTAGCATATTCTCTTAATGAAAATTCACTACCATCCTCATGGAAAAACCAACTCCTTCTTTTTAATGTTGGATAGCTTTCTCCTTTCTTTATAACATAATAAGCATCTTGTCTAATATCTTTCAAATTTTTCTCGCTTAAATAATAAATATTTTCACCATAAGGAACTATTTTTCTATCATCAAGAACTTCATTAACAATAGATTCTTCATTTTCTCTTGCAAGTTCTTTTTTCTTAACATCTCTTAAAGTTATTTTATTTTGTTTAACTTCTTCAATAATATTTTCTTTTCCTGCTTCCTTTAATTTGTCATAAGTTTCTTCATATCTTTCTAATGTCTTTCCAGAAATACCAAAATCTTTAGCAACAAAATCTCTTGTTCTTCCTTCTTGTAAATTAGGGTCATTTGTCCCTAATTTATTTGGTCTACCAACTCTCCCCTCATATATTCTCCTTAGTTCATGACTTGCTTCAACAATTTGAAATTCATTTAGTTGTCTTCTTAAAACATTATCTTTGATTAAATGTTCTTTAATTCTATCATCACTCCAATCCAAAATCCTAACTTCTACTTCTTTAATCCCTAAATCTGTTAATACCCTAATTCTTTGATGGCCACAGACAATCATATTATCTTTTGTAATATCAATCCTTGTTTGCATACCCCTATTTTTAATATCTTCTTTAAGAGAATTAAATTCTCCTTCTGGTAAATCTCCAAATATTTTATTAAATGGATGTTGCCTCAATTTATTAATTTCAATTTTCATAATCTCTTTTGCTCCTCTTTTTCTTTATTCCAATCTTGTTCTACTTTATCTAAACATTCCCTAAATTTTCTTAAAGACCCTTCTCTTTGTGGTCTACTATTATTTTTTATTCTAAACTTATCATTTCTCCTTTCAACTTCTAACAATCCACTTAAGAAATTTCTTTGGTCTGCATTTGTTGGTGCTGTTTTAGAAGAAACTTTATCTATCAAAAATAACCATTTACCAAATACAATTCCTTCTTCTAATCTCCATCTTCCACTATTAATTAATTTACATTTAAAATTCTTAATCCAATTCTCTGGGCAAATATCCCATTCTTCTTCACTCATCTCTTCTCCTCCCTTGGTTTAATCCCATCATCTTTAATCCTGTCAAATAGAATTATCATTTCACCAAACTTTTCTTCGTCTAGAATTAATCTATCTTTTTCTAAAATAGTTACTATACCATTTAACCAATTATCAGATTTTAAAGTAATATGAACTGGAAATTTTTTTTCAAAATAGAATTTAGTAATTTCGTAAAGTGTTTTGTTTCGTGCCATTGTAATAATTTACAATCACTCAAACTATTTAAATCTTCCTATATTAGTTTGTTGTTCCATTTTTCTAATCCTTTATTATAAGATATTATGTTATGCATTTTTTGTTTATCCATTTTCATCTAAATACTGCCTTAGTTTTATCAAAATAATCTTGTCCTCCAATAAACTCAGTCCGAATAGATTCAATACGTCCGAGAAGCTTTAGTTCTGTCCGAAAAGTGTCTACAAAGTTATTTTAATAAATATTATCTACGTCGAGTCCTAGTTGTCCTTCTAGTTGTAGTTCTCCTAGTTGGTGTTCTTCTTGAAGTAACTCTTGTTTTCCTCGCAGGGGTTCTTCTTGTAGTTCTTGTATATCTTCTAGCCATTTTATTTTTTAGTAAGTTTCAGTTCTTTTTCCTCAATTAATTCCTCTAAGTAATTTTTTATAATTGGTTGACTTCTTATAATACTAAATCTTTCTTTTAAAATATTTGTGAGTTCCCTTATATTCATTGACCTATTCTCAATTTCAAAAATTTCTAAGATTTTTTCCTTTATTTTAATTTAGTAATTTTAATTATTGAACATTTTGGAATAACATGAACATACTTACATCCCCCTGTTTCAACCCATCTCTCTTGAGCAATCACTATTCTTTTTTTATCTTCATGAACTTTGAATCCAACTATCTCTCCTTCAATTGGTTCTAAATCTGGTAATTCTTCTTTTTGATAACATCCTAATTCTAATCTCTGTGCATCAATCCATGTTACTTTTACTATTTCGTTCATTTTTTTATTATTTTAAAAGGTTTTTTCTCCCCTCTCATATCCTCCTCATCTGCTATATATTCTTGATCACAATTCAAACAAGTAAATAATGCTTTCCTGACTTGAGTGATTGTTCCACCACAAATTATGCAGGGTTTCCAACTATCATCATTACTTATTTCTAAAACTTCTTTTGGTATTTCTTCTTGGATCATTTTGATTTTAGATTCTCTTTCTCTGAATTTTTTTGATAATAGTTTTTTCATTTTTCTTGAATTTTTTTAATTATTTTATTCCAACAATCATTACAAAACCAAACAAGATAAAAAATTCCTTCATCATTATCATCACAACCCTTTTTACTACTAATTTCATTTTTAAAATCTAAAGAATAAACACTTCTTTTAATTTTAAATTTTTTTCCACATATTTTACATATCTTAATAATTGTTTTTTTCATTTTTTATCACTGATTTATTATCTGTGTAGTTAGTTCTGTTATAGATACTTCAATATCGGATAATACATCTGCAATTCTTTTTAATTGCCTCGCTGTTTCTAATGATATTTGAAATTCTGTGACTCCCGGTTCTTTAACAATTTCCTCAAATGTTCTTTTTCTCTCTTTATTTTCTGATTTCAGTTGTTCTTTGTTTTTCATTCTAAATTATATCCTTGTTTTACTACGTCTTTTAAATCTTTTTCTGAATATTGATAATCTTGATCTGTTATTAAATCCAAAACACATTTTGCAAAAGCATTAAACAATCTTGATCTACATCTCCAAAAATCAATATCATCTAATCTTCCATCTCTTGCAGTATGGGATAATCCATTGACTAATCCATTCACAACGAGATTATGCCATTCTTCTATTTTTTTTGTTTCTATTTTCATTTAATATCCTCCAATGTTATTATTTTTACCCCAAATCTTTTCTCAATCTTTTTTTTATCTTTTAATAAAGGCTTGCATAAAGTCATGAAAGAATCCATTTTTGGTTCTCCTAAAAGCATGGATAAATAATTAATAAAACTATCAATCCCATAATCATCAAAATATTTTCCAATATAAACAGGGATTTCTTTTTTAGTGATTATTCCCCTCTCTAGTGATAATTCTATTATTTCTTGTCTCATTTTGGCTAATTTATTTTTCATTTAATCATCCCCCTAATTTTTTTCTTATCTTTTTCTTCTTGTTCAATTTTCTTTTTCATTATACATGTTTTGCATGACTCACATCATACCAATCTGAACCATCACAAACAAGAACCACCCCACCACTGTCTATTATTTCATCTGCAGACTGGTGCATTATAAAATCTTGGTCTCCTTGTCCTTCTGCATGTTCTAAGGTTAAATCATTTGTAGTATCTTTCCTTATAACATAAAGGACTTGCCCATCTATTCCTCCTGTTAATCCCCCTAGAACAACGTCTCCGCCTGCAGTTGTAACCCATAAAGTATTAACATCTGAAACATCTGTATTGTCTGCCGAAGCTGTTACTGTTGCAGTTCCTGATGCAAATGCATGATTTAATTTTAAATATCCTGTAGTATCTATTCTTCCATTTGAACCATCTGAATAAAGTTTTAAATCTTCTCCTATACCAAAATTCATAGGGAGATTATCTTCCCGAACCCAAAAACGGTCAGTTCCTATATTATAATATGAACCTGTAACTTTACTTCCATCAGGTGTCAAATAAATGTTTATTCGTGTTGCTTGACTTGTTGAAGTCCAAGCACTTGCTGCGGCTAATCGTATCTCTGCAGCCTGTAAGTTTTCTCCTCCGTCACTTCCACCACCTCTTAAACTAAATAATGTATTTCCACTACCGATTGATGTATCTTGCCTATATCCGAGAAACATTCCTCCATAATTTGGAGCTCCTCCATATCCTCTACTAATTACTCCCCCTGAATTTCCATTGTTTTGAATAACTCCGGTTGTTGTAAATCCCGCAGCAGTTATAGTTCCGCTTGTTGTATCACTTGCATCATTTAATAAATAATCTGAGTGTGCTTGTGAATTATCATTTCTATGAGCAGAGTTTAATATTACAAAAGCACTCATTCCTGCAATATCAACCCCATCAACAGAACCACTTACTATAACATCTTTACAAGAAACATTTCCAGTGGTTGTTAAATCTCCTGTTGTTGTAAAATTCCCACTACCATTAAAATTATTATTTGTAAAATTATAATCTGCTTTTATATCATAATTTTCATATTTATTAAAATACAATCCTTTTACTTCACTTGAAGTTAATGCCCTATTAAAAATCATTACGTCATCGATTGAACCGTTGAAAAAATAATCAGCAAACCCATCATCCTCACCCCCATATGCCCCAAACCATAATCCATTTATAGATGGATGCACATAACTTCCTGCACCCTTAGAATCACAATCAATTAAACTTCCGTTTAGATATATGCATGTATCAGTATCATTTGACACTCCAACTACATGAAGCCAGGTATTGAGGGGGAGGGATTGGCTTGAATCTACATAGTCATTTGCATAATTATAAACGGCAAATAAAAGATTTCCAGAACCATCTTGATAAAACATCCAACCTTTACTTGACAAAGCTGCGGCTTGTCCAACAGGAACTGCATTAGTACTAGTTGCAGTTTGTTTAACCCAAAATGAAACACTCAAATTTCCAAAAGTGTTTAAAGCAGCAGTATCACCAATAGATATATAATCCCCATCACCATCAAATTCAAAACATCCTCCCAGTTTTCCAGAAGAATTATAATTAGAATCCCCTCTTTGTTCCCCAGCCCTACTATTAAGATAATCATAAGTATTAGTCGCATCATGTTCATCCATTCTCCACCACCCAATTAGATTAGAACCAAGATATATTTCTCTATAATCTGCTGAAATAGTTGTTTCTTTATTATAAGTTGCATTATAAGTTGATAAATAACTTGCATTATTTATAGCTGTTTCATAAGTTGCATTGTATGTTGAAGTCCATATTGTATCCCATAAATCATAAGCCAATTGTGTCCAATTTATAGAAACATTTGTTTTATAAGCATCATAAGTTACATTGTAAGTTGATAACCAAACTGTATTCCAATTATTATAAACATCTAAAGTATGATTAACTATTAATCCAGTTGAATTATAACTAGCATAAGTTGCATTATAAGTTGATAACCAATCTGTATTCCAGTTAGTAAAAGTATCTAGGGTATAATTCCTAGAAACATTATCTGCATAGTTATCATAAGTTGCATTGTAAGTTGATAACCAACTTGAATTACTATTAACAACTGTTTCATTTAGATTATCTAATCTTGTAGTTTCATTAGTATCAACAAAAGCATCATAAGTAGCATTGTAAGTAGAAAGATAACTAACATTATTTACTGCACCAAACAATATAGAAAAATTAGCATCCCATTGTTTTGTAGTTGCATCATAAGTAGTATTAAAAGTTGATAAATAAGAAGCATTATTTACTGTTGTTAAATAAGTAGCATTGTAAGTTGATAACCAAACAGTGTTCCAATTATTATAAGTATCTAAGGTATGATTAACTATTAATCCAGTTGAATTATAACCAGCATAAGTTGCATTGTAAGTTGATAAATAAGAAGCATTATTAATTAAACCAGTAAAGATAGAATAGTTTCCAAGCCAAGTATTATAAGAAACATTATAAGTTGATAACCAACTTACATTGTTTGCTTGAATAGTATCATTTGCCCAAATTATTGCACCAGTAGTTTGATTATAATTCCAAGTTATATTTGCATATTTTGTATCTGCATAACTTTCATTCCAACTTTCATTATCTCCAGAACCTCCACCTAATAAACTTGTATCATTCCAATAAACCCCAGATTGATTTACAAGAAAAGTTACATTATTTTCATCAGTTGCATTTATTGTAGCACCATCTCCCCAATTCTTAAACCATAACATTGAACCCTCTACTAAATCTATAAAATATTCTGTAAAAGTTCCTGTTTGATAATAACTTTTATCTACAACACAAGTACATCCATCATAAGTTCCATCTAAACTTCCAACAGTACACGCTCCATTATCTTGAACTTCACATCCATTACCAGTATCTTTTCCACTTGCGTCACAATCTAAATACCCACTATCACATTGGCATATACAACTTGCATCTAAATTATTATGGTCACCATCAGCACAACTTGTTGAACCATAATCAACTTCACATCCATCTCCATCAATATAACTTCCATCACAATAAACATATCCACTTCTACAAGTTGTACATGAAGTATCTCCTGCATCTCCACTCCATTTATTTGCTTCACATTGTGTAATTCTTCCAATATTATAACAACCACTATCTCTATCACACCATAAATTTCCACCATTATCACAATGTGGTTCACTTCCATCATATGCTTCACAATCTATTAAATATCCTCCATCATAACTTCCACTCCAACTTGTTGCATGAGTTGTTGCAGAACTTCCAGGAGCATTTAATGTGCTCATATCATAACAAAATGTAACTCCACCACTTGAACCACAAACTAAATCGCTTCCTGAACAAGTTTGACTATCTAAGTTATTAGGACAACTTTCTGGGTCATTTTTCCAATCTGAAGCACCAACTAATGTTATCATAAACATTCCTATTATTATCGTTAGTAATATTTTTCTCATTTTAATATGTACAACAAGCAAGTGAAAACTCTGTTCCACAATTTAATGCTCTTCCATCTCCCATTTCTGTTTCATTAAAATGCCAATAGTTACCTAAATAACTAACTGTTCCTGAATAAGTCCAACCATTACAATCATTTACAGGAACATCTGCTGGAATAAACTTCGGACTTCCGGTTGTTACCCAAGCATCTCCTGTTATTCCTGAACCAGCATTAGCAAACCAAGAAGATATTTCAAATTCTGTACATAAATGACTTCCAGTATATTCTCCATTACATATTGCATTAGCACTTGCATATCCTCCCATTGCACCATTATAAGTTGCAATAGTTAGATTAATTTTACTTGGATAATAATTTGTTCCTCCACTTTCATTAAATCCTAATCTAACTCCTTCAGTAGAAATAGTTTCATTTAATTTTGTTTCATTGAAATCTAATTCATTTCCATTATTATAAAACCAAGTTGAAACAAATCCTGTTAAATCTGCCCACCAAGTTGTTGAATTAGAAATATTTGCAGTAATATAATCATTATAAGTTGCATTATAAGTTGAAAGATAACTACTTTCACTTGTTCTATTTAAAAATAAATCATAAGCCATACTTTCATTCCAACTTGCATTACCAGATTCAAAAGCATCATAAGTTGCATTGTAAGTAGAATTAAATCCTAATCTAATTCCTTCATTAGAAATAGTTTCATTTAATTTTGTTTCATTGAAAGTTAAACTTGAACCATCAAAAATATTCCAATTATCTGCTGAAGTCCAGTTGAATTGTCCTTTAAATAAACCCCCTATTGTTACATTCTCATCAGTTATTATTCCTGTAGTATCTACTATCATATGAACATTTCCTGATTGATAAAATCTTAATCCTGAACCAGTAAGAAAATCAATCATCCAAGGGTCTGATCCAACTCCGTCGTCAAAGAGTATAGTAGGATATGTATCTTCACCAATTTCTACATTTGGATAACTTAACGAACCTCTATCATTTTCCATATTTCCTGAAAATTGAGCAAAACTTTTTGTTATATTTAATCCACCAAATAATCCATAATTTGCTGAGAAATTATAAATTCCAATATCAATATTTTGATTTGCATTTGTTCCAGAAAGATTAAGATAACTATATCCTAGTGTTGTTCCATTAAAAAATAAAGTATTAGAACTATTATATAAATAGTTATTTGCTAAATCAACCAACCATTGACTTCCTCCTGCACCAATAACATCTGCTCTACATTGGATTGCACCATTAACATCAAAAGCATAAGCATATTCTCCTGCTCCACAAGTTCCAAAATCTGAGGGGTCATTTAATAAATCCCAATATTCTGAGGAATTTACAATTCCAACAGTAGAATAATTTATTGGAACTACAGGTGAAGTATAGATTACTTTCCCTTCTGTAAAATCAGAATTAACATTTCCAACAGAAGTAGCTGTAACAAAAGTTATAAGAAATATACTTAGGATTGAAATTAATAATAACTTTTTCATATTCTTTTTAAATAAAATAAATATATAAACTTTTTATAATCTTATTTTATCCAACCTTACTCCATAAAGCAGCAAAGCCAATGAAGACAGCAAATAATATTATTGCCATTTGAATAGCAAATTGGTATTTATCTAAGAAACCTTTTAGAGTAAATCTATTCTTAGCATTCTTTGCAGCATGAAATGCCCATTGCCTTCTTGATCCTAAATCTCCTTCAATTTCTAATAAAGCAAACTCCCTTTGTTCTCCTTCTTTTGCATTAGCATTAATTATTATTGTATAACTTTTAGGAAGTATAGGAATATAATCATCAGGCCCAATTTGTAAAACTTCTAGATACTTATCTCCTTGAACATATTTATTAACATTAAAAGGTTTCATTTCAACAGGAGATAATCTACTTCTTTTAATTGAAACAACTCCCTCTTTAACATCAAAATATCCTTTTGCCTTTTCAGAATTAACAAGTAGCCCATCACTTCTTGGTATTTTAATCTCCACTCTTAGATTCCATTTCTTTCTTTTAGCTGCCCAAATACCTAGCCCACCAAGAATACCAAGAACTGATATACCAACAACAAACCAAATACCCCACCCCATAATCTTAGTAAAGATTGGTCCAATAGTTTCACTTACACCTACCATTTAATTCCCCCAAAATCTCCACCAATTTTTATTTTCTCCACTCTGTTCAGGATTAACTTGTCCACCTAAACTTAAACTTCCATACAATCTATTTCTTTCAACACCTGATTGACTTCTCATAATTGTAATAAAAACTGCTTTAATAACTATCCAAAATATTCTATCAAGTTCTTTTAATTCTAAATCCTTATCAGCAGAATATAAATACCAAGCCATGAAATCAATAACACTTTCCATTATTCCATTAATATGTCCAGCTTCAAGATTAGTCATTCTTGTATCTTCACTTAAATCTGGAGTTATGAATTGAATAATATCTTTTCTCATTTCATCAGAAATACCTTCACCTATCTTTTTCCATTCCTTCTCAGCAGAATCATAAGCATAACCTTGCAAAGCATAATTAATTTTATCTAAAGAAGCAGTTGGTGAAGTTTGTGAAATAAAGTTTGTTACTCTTTCTTCTTGGAAGATTTGATTATTCAATTGTCTTTCTGTTTCAGAAGGTTGTTGTTGTTCAGGTTCTTGGCCCTGAAAATAATTACTAGGGGTAGTATTTTCTTCCATTATAAATTAATGGATTTAAAAAATACTTATAAACCTTTTTAATTAATTAGTAATATTCAACAATTGGTTGTGTTGTTTTCTTAGCTCTAACTTTTTTATTAATTCTTTTCCTTAACTTCTTATTCTTTTTCATAACCTTTCTAACTTCCTTCTTCGCAGTAAGATCAATATACCTACTTTGTTTTTTTCCAAATATCATTTTCTTTTGTTACATTTATTGACTTTTCTGATTTCTGTAAAGTCAAAGAGTTTTTCCCTCCTGTTGCTTTTTTAATATTCCTTTCTTCTCCTCGTTCCATAAAAATAAAAAAATAAAAAAATAAATAAAATTCTTTAGACTCTTGTGTCTTCTCCAAAACTCTTAATAATAATTCCCAGTACAATAGCAGCAGCAATAATCAGTAAGATTATTCCAACCCAGGGTATGAAGTCTACAAAGTCATCAGTAATTGAAGACATTGCTTCGCAATCATCTCCTCCATAGTTGTAAGTATAAGTTACATTTAGGACAGATGCATTGTAAATGACAGCACCAGCAGTAGTTAATTTCCAAGTTCCTGCAGTTGTACTTACAACTGTATAATTTGCAGCAACTAATGCTTCTCCTGTGGTTGCATTTGATACTGTTACAATATCAAATCCATCAAAACCACAAGCAGCTAGACTTGTACTTGAAATAGTTTCTGTTCCCGCAGTAGTGTTACTTATATTGTAAGCAACATTTGAAGTTTCATTAGATATACTTGCAGTTAAAGTGTTAGTAGCATCTTGCCACTCACTAAAAATTAATAACAAAATAGCTAATAAAATCCCTACTATAGCAATCATTATTACTATTGGGTATAGGTTTCCGACACCCATTCCTCTCTTGTCTTTAAGAATCGATTTCATTTCCATTTGCTAGGAAAGATTAAACTCTAGTCTTTCCTCCAGCAAATGAATTAATAACAATTCCTAGCACAATAGCAGCAGCAACAATCAGTAAGATTATTCCCATCCAAGGTATGAAGTCTACAAAGTCGTCAATAATATCATCAGTTGCATTGTCTGCAGCAGAATGATTAGTCATCTGATCTCCAAATGCACTAAGTACATAAAGAACAACAGCTAATAAGATTCCAACAATAGCAATAGTTAAGATTACTGGATATAGATCTCCAATTCCCATCGCCTTTTTATTTCTTAAAGGGGTAAGTTCCATCTTTTTAAAACCTCCTTATAATAGTAATTAACTTTCATTGGATTGGTGAAACTGAAAATTACTTATAAAGGTTTATTTTAAAACAATTAGAAACCATTAGAAACCATTAGAAACCATTAGAAAGTATTATATTATATTCTTTTCCATTATTTTCTTAGCAACTATTTCACCAACATCATAATAACTTGGATTAATACATTCCCAAGTTGTTTCTTTTACTATATCTTTTTGTTTATCTAAAACCTTTTTTAATAAAGGCCCAACTAAAATAGTAATCTCTTCTCTCTTTTTATTGTTAGTTTTTTCTTCCATTATACTCTATCACCGCAGTTAATTTATTTATTTCCATTAGATTATATTCAATTTCATTTTATTATAAACTTTTTATTATCTATTCTCCAGGTGCATCCAAACTATTGCAACACCAACTAAAGTAATTGATAAATACATATATCCTTGTGATAACCAACCAAGAGTTCTTAATAATATTGAAAGGATCATTCCAAAGAAACAAGTTCCTCCAAATGCTTTGCTATTAGTATCTGAGTTTCCTCTTAGGATTATGAAAGTAATTATATAAATTCCAAACAAAACTAATGGAAAGAATAATGTACTAACATCAAAATGAATGTAATCAAATATTTCTTTTATATTTGTTACATTGTTGGTTGCATTTGAAATTAAAGGAGCGACCATTATAATTTCCCCCTACTAATTGAAGATATGATTACAAAGACTAATATCCCAACAATGATTGCCACAATGCCACCCATTACTAAATTCCCTAACAAAGAAGGAACTCCTGCATCTATCATTAAATAAGCTCCAGCATTTTCTACTAATCCAAAGCTACTTAAGATAATGGATATTACACTAAAGGTTGCAGTAAACATTGTTGTAAAAGTTGATACAACACTCATTCCCTTATTACTTGCTGTTTCATTTGACATTTTATATATATCTCTCGTTGAATTTGTAAAGGTATCATATCTTTCTTGGTAATCTTCATCAGTCATATTTTCAATATCATAACCAGTTTCAGAATTTGCTATATCAACAACCATCAAAGCACCAGCTCCAGTAATTATTCCAAATAATACTAAGCAAACAAAGTAATCTCTTACTAACATTTCTCCCTTTTTATTCATCATCTTCTAAGCTCCCACAATAATATTAATCCTATTGCAATTACTCCCATAACAAAAGTCGTTCCAAAGGAAGCTAACCCAGTTACACCAATTAAAACTACTCCTGCAATTAATAGTATGATTCCCATTGTTGCACTTACTGCTATTCCAATGAATCCTGCAATCATTATAACCATCATACCCCAAAACAAACCTGCTAATCCTAATACAGATTTCAAAGTTTTCATTACAATTGATTTCATATAAACAAAAATCTCTGGGCTTCTGCTCAAATATATTTCTGCATAAACTGTTGTGTCTTGTCCTGAAACATTACAAGTTATTGTTGCAGCAGAAGAAGTATCATTCTTATTACAAAGAATATTCTTATTTATTCCATCTTTAGTATAAACTAATAGTCTTCCATAACTTGTTGTTCCAGAAGTATCAACATAAGTATAAGTCCAAACATCTGTAGTTTCATCAAATTCTAAACTCCATATTAGATTAGGTAAATCTCCAAAATTACTCCAACTTTCAGGAGCACCCGCTTCGGTTTGCAATTGAATAGTACATGGTGTTTCTTTACAATATATCTTTTGCATTTCACCATTATATAAAACTAAGCCCTCCTTTTGAACTATGAATTTATAGTCTTCTGTTTCTTCTTCAAATTGTGCAACAGTAGAACCTTCTGCATCTGTCCTAACTAATTGAACAGTATGAAACAATCCAGAACCAGGATAATATCTTTGAATATAAATATAAGCATCTGCAATGGATATTTGTGTATTGTCAATTAAATTTATAATGAAGGATGTGGCAAAACCATTATCTAATAAATATAATCCAATGTCTTGACTTACATTAGTTAGCGTTGCATTAATTAAATAATAACTTCTTTTAACATAACCAGTTCTTTCATATTGTATTTTTGCATCAGTATAATAAGTTGCATTTGCTCTATCTAAACAAACTAATTGTGTAATCCCATTAATTGAACTGATTGAAAAGTTATCTCTAACAGTTCCAGTTCCCATCCAATATTCAAATGTTCCATAGAAATCATAAATATCTGACATGGTTTCATTAACTTCAAACCAAGAAGTAAAATTAAGAGTTTGGTTTGTTAAAGTTGTTGAACAATTACCCATAGTAATATTCTTAGCATTCTGAGTATAGGTTGTTAAGTTTTGTAATACAAAACTTCCGTCTGGTTTTTCATAAGTTAATTTCCAATACCAATCAAAGTTTAATGAACTTCCATTGGTAACTAATGGAACATCTATAATTCTTTGGATGGAATAATATGCACTCCCTAAATCTGTGATAGTTCCAGAGTATGTTGTTCCATTATAAACCAATTCTGCATCATAGAAATTTGTTCCAGCGAGTAAAGTTAAATTTGTCATAAACTTTTCTGCTGCAGTTTCATAAGTATAATTATTAAATGATTCAGTATCTATTGATGCTCCAACAGTAAAGGTATAATTGTTTGGTGCAAATGAACAATTACTCCAAGTTGCATTTCCATGACAAGCATAAGATTGCATTTCCATGACAAGCATAAGAGTTCCATTCATAACTTCCTAGAGTAAAGTTATCAATATATCTATCTGTTGAATTAGAACTTCCAGTTATAAGTACAATTACTGAATTATTGAAAACTGTACCAGTAGAATCCCAAATATAGTAAGTTGCATTTGTTATTGAAGCAGCTGCCTCACCCCCAAAAATCTCAAATAATAAATCTTCAGCACCAACACTCCAGGTTGTTCCATTGTTTGCAGTATACCATTTATGTCCTCCATCATATGAGGCTGTTCCATCTAATCTATTTGTAAATATATCTGTTCCTGTAGTAGCATCAGGACAACCAATAAAAAATGAATAGTTTGTATCTGCTAAAACTTGATAAGATGTTCCAAATGTAAAGTTAACCATTTCGCCTGGAGTTGTTGCAATACCATTCAAATCTTTTGTAGCAAATGCTAAATCACTACCAGTTGGTTCATCTCCAGCCCTTAAACTAAGAAAACAAGTTCCAGGAGAACCAGTCCTAAATCCTATCACACCAATCTTACTAACATAATTTGTTGTAGTTAAATTAAATCCTTGTGCATAAGCATAAGTTGTATATGTTGTTCCTGCCTGAGCATCGTTTGGAGTTGTATGGCTAAGTAAAATAGATTCTGCAGAAACCAAAGTTATACATAGAATTGAGGTAAGCATTAGTATACTAAATATTAAAAAGTTTTTATATAATTTCATCTTTTACCTCAATTTTTATTAAATTTAATTTATGTAACTTCCTATTTTCTAATATAATATCCTTCTTTCCTTGATTACATTCTAAACAGGCAGTAATTAAATTTGAAGGATTATCATTTCCACCTTTACTTTTTGGAATGATATGGTCTATTTGTAATTTAACTTTATCTTGTTTTGGATTTCTACCACAATATTGACAAGTAAAATTATCTCTTTTTAATATTTCAAATCTTAATCTTAAACTTTTTTGAAATCTATTATCTTCTATTATTGTGAAATTCTGAATATTATCATGATACTTTTTCCTACATTCTAAAGAACATAGTGTATGGTTAGAAGTTCTCAATGAAAATTCTTTATTACAAACTTTGCAGGTTCCTTTTATTTTTCCTAAATTATATCCTTTTCCTTTTTTTCTGAATCTCAATTTAGCTTTTTCATTATTAACTATCCTTTTACAATTATCTGAACAATAGTTTGTACGATAATTTTTAGCTTTAAATATTTTTCCACACTTCTTACACATAGATTCAATTAAAGGTTTCTCTTTTCTTTTAAGATTACATTGTTTGCAATATAAATTATTTCTACATTTTATTTCTTCTGCACATAATCTACAAAATCTTCGTTTTTTTCTATACATTTTGAATACTAAACCTTACCCCCTATTGTTTTTTGATTATAGTGAGCTTCCCTTGGCTTTTTATTAGTTAGTTTTTCCATTTTTTTAGGTAATTTGTTCCATCCCTCCACCATTCCCCATAAACTTCTTCATAACATTTCCAAGCATTGGAGATATTTCTTTTGTCTTTTCTTCAAATGCTTTTTGAATTGCTTTCTTTTCTTTTTCTTTCCAACAATCTAAATGCATATCTAATTCACTTACTTTTTTATTTCTATTCCAATCTTCAAGATGAACCCATCTATCTTCAGCCCTTTCTATTTCTAAATTACATTTAGGACAGATCAACATTTCTTTTCCCATTATAATCTTTCTCCAAATAATCTTCTCTTACCAAATATTATTATCATACTTAATACTCCAATTGCAATTATTATTGGAATATAATTACCTATGATCGCCGTTTGAATTGTTGTGTAATCTGTGACTGTTTGATTCAATGCACTATTTGTTGTGAACTCTGTGTAAACATTATCTAATATAACTCCAACTACTACTGCAAATCCTAATAACAATATATAGATCGGAATAAAGATTGGATGTGAATCAATTAGGAATGAAGATATTAATACACTAATTAATAACCCTGCGAATACTGCTAGGTAAATACTATCTAATCTTTCTGTTGCAATTACATCTGTTTCCAAAAAGGCTTCTCTTACTGCTGCAGAATCATTCATCTCAGAATTTCTCATTCCCTCAGTTACTTGTGGAATAACATAAGCTAGGATTATTATAAATATCCCAAAGCCAACCATGAATATCATTAATGTAAATATATCCTGAATACTTGCTTTCTTTTCTTTAACTATTAAACTTTTTAATTCTAACATTTCTACTCCTTTGTAATTTATTTTTAGTTGATTGTGTTACTCTTGGTTTGAATTGGTATTCATTAATACTTCTTTCTAATGATGGTCCAATCATTCCAGTAAAGTTTGCCTGTGATATTTTTACTCCT
>Ga0207997_1000341_pt1 | contig 23607 bp, 26 predicted proteins | sample AntAceMetag02UKN_FD_184777 | JGI IMG/M metagenome (GOLD analysis project Ga0207997, IMG submission 184777) | Saline lake microbial communities from Ace Lake, Antarctica - Antarctic Ace Lake Metagenome 02UKN (SPAdes) (version 2) | ecosystem: Environmental > Aquatic > Non-marine Saline and... | reverse complement strand
GGATAAGACGATTGATAAGTTAAAATAACTTGACAAATAATAGTGGTATGTGATACAGTGTAGATATGGACGAATCTGATATTGTAGAATTAGTCAAGTTAATTCGTGAAAAACTAGTCAAATTCGTTAACATATCAACTAACTATACCTCCGATGGATGCGTCAATCTTCAACTGACGCTTAACATCAAAAACGATAAAGAACTAAAGCATATCACCGAACAATTAAATAAGTTGTAGGTATAGGAGGAGATGCAGTTTGGTTAAAGGTGAAGTCTTGATTGCAAAAGCATTGGATAATGTATGCGACGATATTGAGATAATGGTTGCAAACCATCTGAAGGCATCTAAGGGATATGTAGGGGATATGCTAGAATACTTTAAGTATTATGAATCTGAAAATCGGAAATACATGGCTAAGAGAAGAGCGGAAAAGAAAAATAAGGAACTGATCTAAGACTAATTTTATAAGTTGTAGTTTCATCCACGCCTTGCCGGGCTGGAAAAGGCAAGCATTGGGAGTGTGATCCTCTCGATGCTTGCCTTTTTTTATTGTAGGGATGTGACAATGCTTTTTAATCAGAATAATGCAAAAAGTTTTTATAACGAGTTTTTAACTGGAAATAATCATGACGTGCAGGGCGCGGCTTTACGTCGAAAATATAATGGTGATTTGCGGAATAGTAGTGAAACAGGCAATAAGATAGAGCAAGCACAAGTAAGCAAATTAACGGCTGACAATGCCGAACTTAAAGCCAACAATGACGCACTTAAAGAACGATTGGATAAAATCGAAAAGATGTTGGAACAAAAAGATGCCTGATATGAATTTTAATATAGACTTTGATGCTATAGAACAGATTGCACCTATCACGCAAGGCTCTTTCAAGCCTAATGCTGGTGGGCAGGTGCGGTATTTCGAGAGCCAGAAGCATGTTGTGTTGCTAAGTGGTGGCAATCGCGCAGGCAAGACATACTGCGGTACTGTTAAGACTGGCTATCGCACGATGCCAGAATTAGATAAGTACGGCAATAAGACTGGATGGCTCCTTGATCCTTATGTGCGCTCTCGTATACCCGACCGAAGAATTGTCGGGTTTATCTCGTCATACTCGCAGCGTGTGCAACAGCATACCGTACAGAAGATGGTACAGCGCGTTTATGGGGAGAAGAATAATAATATTACCGACCATTACGCAGAAGGCGGCACATGGTTCAATTATAAGACTGAACTGGCAGATGTGTTCTTTCAGTGGATTACGGCTGCAAATGCTACTTATACAGGTGCGAATCTTGACTTTGTTTATTTTGATGAGCCGCATCCACGAAATATATATAATGAGGCTATTACTCGTTTGGTGGAAACGCATGGCTATGCGTGGATAACGATGACGCCAGTTATAGATGCTAAAGACCCTGATTTCGCTAGAAAGATGAAGTACATTGCTTGGATGGTTGATGACCTTGTAAGACCTTTTGAAGAGAATCCAGACTCAGTGCCGGAAGTAGATGTTATCTATGTTGATTTAGAAGAGAATCCGTATGTTGATACGGAATTCGCCATGCGTATGTGGGCGACTATGACCCACGAAGAGCGTATGATTCGTAAGTCAGGTATGTTTTCCGACTTCATTGGCGAAACACCACTTAATAAAGAAATGATAAAGGCTGTTGAGTTGTATATCCATGAGCATCCAGAAGAATGTATGCCTGAATATGGTGTATTGGAATTTGACGATGTTGAGCCTGATGATAATATGGCTATAAATTTTATTCCAACAGTGACATCATTCCCTGATAAGCCTGACAAAGAGTTTATATGGCGAATATGGGAGCGGCCTGTTGGCACGTTAGGCAATGATACTATATATGGCACACGACCTGATTACTGCATTGGTGCCGACCCTGCGGCTGGCAAGAATGGCCGTGACTACACAGCCGCGTATGTGCGTAGGATGGACACAGGGGCAGTAGTGGCGTCATTGCATGGCTATATAGATGAGGCGACATTAGCCTATCAGTTATGGCTAGGTGGATATTACTATTGTTCGTCTGACTATCGACCGGCTAAACTCGTTATTGAGAATGTTAGTTATGGCCGTGTGACATTATCTAAATTATTCTCTGGCGACATGAAAACTAATATGCCGCATTACGATTTAGGCAAGTTATATAAGCAACCGGCGCGTGGCGCGTTGGAAAAGGGACGGTCTACAACATCAGATGATTATGGATGGTATACCAGTAACAAGACAAGAGGCTTTCTTATTGACGCTATGCGTAGTGCGTTGGCCGACTGCTTCCATTCTATCAATAGGCCAAAGGGTGAAGGCCAATGTCTTATCCCAGACCTATGCTGGATTAAAGAAGCTAAAACATTCATTTTACATGACACTGGAAAATACGAGGCGGCATCGAGTTTTTACGATGACCGTCTTTTTGCATTAGCAATGGCAGATATGGGAACAGGTCGGTACTCAAAAAAGATTGTTGTTATGCCAGAGATGCCTACGATAGATGAGGATGTAACTTATTATATGAAAGAGGGTCGGCCTGTATTGAATATACCGGGGCTTAAGTCAAGGATGCAGAAAGCGCATAAAGTTAATGAGATGTATTACTGATAGGAGGTTATAGTATGGCTGTATCGGAAGCAAAAGTAGATCAGTTCAGAAATCTGATAGGCAATATGGATGCAGTAGAAAAAGAGAATGAGGATTTGAAAGAACAGTTAGCGGCTGCGGATGCGCGGTTGCTGAAGGAAATAGAAGATAATAAGGCGTTGAAGCAATTTCAGTGGATTATAGATGCTGATATTGATTACTGGAATCTAACCGTGAGAGATAGAACCGTTGTTGATGGCCTGTTGGCGCGTGGAGCGCAGGTCTTTGGAGAGCGATTCAAGAAAGATGTTACTGCCGATGATAAAGAAATCAATAGGTATGCACGGCAGCACATGGATTTTATCGTAACAGCATGTGTGAGATATGTTGTGTTGCATGAAGATGCTTGGATTAAGGTGTATGCCAAGTATATAAAAGACCATGCGCGAATGGCTGATTCTGAGGAATAGTTATGCCAGATAATAGTTGGATAACAGTAAAATTATTGGAAGATATGAAGAATGAGAGTGAGAAATATCCTAGCCGGGTATCGTATCTTAAAGCCCTCAAACGCGGATGGCAATGGTATAGAAAGCCCGGCGGTATAATCCCTACTGATGATTTTGACGATATGTCGGTCGATGCGAGACAAGCTACATCACGCGATAATCTGATTAAAGAAACTACCGATGAAGGTGTATCGTTATTACTGAAGCATAATCCTATTGTGAGAACATATCCTACATCCGGGCGGGCAGAAGATGCAGGGTTGGCGGACGATATGGACGATGTACGAATGTCTGCATGGCGGCAATCACATGCTGCTAATGTCGAAGAGTCGATGTTGCAGGAAGCCATGATATGCGGTCTGAGTATTGGGAAGGTATATTGGAACCCTAATGATAGGCGGGTTAGTAAGAAAGGTGATATATCGTTAGTGAAGCTTGAGCCAGCTAATGTTTATATCGACCCATTCGCGTCAAATGACCATAGGTTACTTGATTGTCGATACATAATACACAGGTCGCGACAGCCTATATCGGTAATTCTTAGGCGGTATGGTGATGAAGCTGCGAAAGCTTTAGGGTTACTAAATAAAGATGGGCAGCCGCTTGGCACAATGGGCAATATTGGCCGGTATCTAAACCAGTCAGCTAATCGTATATCTGATTATTTACTTGGGACGCCGCTTGACTCTCCTACCACATCCGATACTGATAGTAGCGATAATGGATTAGAGAGAGTGGAACTATGCGAAGATGTGTACGAATACTGGATATTTCCATCGGCTGAAGCTGGTGCTGTGAATAACGATAAGTTAGCTGATGATGGCTACCCATACGGTGTAGTTGTCGTTATGATCAATCATACCATAATGGAATCAAAAACGAGAGCGAATCCATTTAAGTCAAAACAAACCATCAAGGAACAGGGCGAGTGGGGAGCAGAGCAGTCAAAGTCAGTTGATGTAGGCAGTATGCGACATCCATTCGTGCCACAGTATTGGATAAGAATGGCTGACGAGAAGGGCTGTAATCGCGTATACGACTGCATGGGGCTGGTTGAACCTATGATACCACTACAGTTTAGTATCGACGCGCTCAGACGCAATATAAGTGCAAATGCAACCAGTACAGCCAACCCACCAGCTTTATACAATCAAGATGCTTTCGATTTCCCGCTTGGGGATAAGATGACGATGGGGCCGGGGGAAATGTTGCCAGTTAAGTCTGGAAACGATTTTGCTCAGGCACTATTGCGCTTAGATGGACAACAGCTACCACAGTATGTATTCCAGTTATTAGAACATTCTGAGATGATTATTAAGAAGCGTGTTGGGTTTGGCCCCGGTGTGACTAGCATGGCTCCGATGCCAGCAGGTACATCGCATACACCACAAGGCACTATTGGTACAATTCAGGAGGGTGCTTTTGGCCCACTGTATCGCTATATTGATGAAATATCCGATACGGTATTAGACCTATCTATCCTTATTGATGGGTTAATACAGCAGTTTTATGAAGATGGCAGGTATATAGATGTGTCGAGAGATGGCGTTCAACGTCATATCGAATGGACTAAGCGGCACATAACAGCTAATTTTAGAAGGGAAGTGGTAACTGGCGCGACAACGCCAATGCACGATATTGAACGGTCTGCAAGGGTAGCGGAAATAGCTGCTATATGCAATCAGGCATTACAGGTAAGCGACCCGTATTTACTCAAGTCAACGTTATATTATCTGAAGAATATTAACTATCCATACGCCTACGATTGGATACAGTTATTAAACGAAAAGCTGCAAGAGGTAGAAGCACAGCAGCAGGAATTACAGCAGGTAGGCGCGATGCAATTACAGCAAGCACAGGCATCTGGGCAACCTGCTATGCAAGAGGGAGCAATCCCGCCAGAAGGCGGATTATCGGAAAAGGAGTTATCTGGTATAAATGCTCTATCAGAATCAACAGGTTTAACAGCCGAGCAAATACTAGGTAGTGAATAGGGCAGGGATTGTCCGAATAAACGCCTGTGGAGAGAAGGCGCAGTAAGGCCGCTAGTTGAAGCAGGAAACTCCCGCTTTTAAGCGGGAGTAGTTCACCTGGGATTCAAGTTCTCTCTGAATCAACTGGCTTAACAGCCGACCAGATACTCGGACAATGATATGCAGGCGTACTTAGTGCAAAGTATCTACCTGTAAACTAGGAGGAATAACTATAATGGGTAAAAGTAATGCACAGGACAACAAAGAGACAGCGGCAGCGGCTAAAGGCTTACCTGAAGAACAGGCGTCTAAAGCGCAAGCTGACCTTACTGCTTCGCCAAACGGTATAGAGCCGTTTCAGTTGACTCCGACGAATAAGTTTGTGCATCCACGTCATCCAGAACAGGTAATGACTGGCGATCAATTATGGCAAAGTGCTAATAAAGGCTTTGGCTATGATAAGTTGCTTATACAGTTTCAAAAAGCAGCTGAGCGTAATACTCTATTAGAGAAACAGATTGAGCAAAATAACGCGACTCAATCCAATAGAGATATAGACGCAAGAATCGCACAGCGGGTACAGGAAATGCTACCACAACAACAGCCACAGGCAGCCCCACAGGACGCTGATGATAGCTTATCCCAGTGGGTTACTGACCCCGAAGGTAGTACGCCAGCACAGTCGGTAGCGATTGATTCGGATAAAATCGTAGCTGGATTAGCAGCGATTAATGCTGAAAAAGAACAAAAAATATTCGCTAACATTGACAAGAGGGTTGATGAGCGACTTAATACAATGTTTAATAACAGAGTCGAACAGGAAAACAAAGGCAAGCAGCAAACTGCGTGGTTGCAGAAAATCCGTGCTGCCAAAGAACGCAATCTAAAACAGCAGTTTCCAGATGTATCAGATGAAGTAATTGCCGAAGCTATTGAACTGGAAGATGCGGCCGCATACGACCAGCTAAAGGCTCTGGCAATGTCAGAAGATGGTAATGATGCTGGTGCGATGGATACGGTAATAAATGCTGAAGAAAGACGTCAGAAAGCGATGGATTTGCGTGTTAATATGAAGGTAGCACAGGATCAAGCAACTACTAAAGCGCAAGCTGCGGCTGAATTGGAAGGTGCCTCGATGGGTATTATACCCGGAGAGGATATAGATGCTGCACCACCTGAGTATAACAGGTTCAAGAATGAAGATGTCAAGAAGCATCATGAGAGCATTATGGAACGCGCAAAGAAGCTTGTTGGCATTACTGATGCAGCGGATAACGCCTTACCATAGTTGCCTGTTCTATAAGAACGATAAGGACGGTGACATAAATGGCTTTAGTAACAAGGCCAAGTAGAGCAGCATACTCGTTTTGGACAAAACAGAGTGCTGCTATTGAGCAAGTGTCCGAGCAGATTGTGGACGTTCATAAACAAGCGTCTCCTACGATGAGGATTTTGCTTAAACACGCGCGGACTAAATCTATTGGCCCGGATGAGAAATTCGGCTGGAACTTCCTGCATGATATGTATAACGTATCAGCAGTCAATTCCAAGAACGTCGAATTTGCCGCGCCTGATTTAGACCCAATTAGTCGTCAGGAATGGACGGTCAAGAGTTGGTACACTAGCGGTGGAACAAATCAGTTCGAGATGTCAAGATACAAGTCAAACTTCTCTCGCATAGGTCTTGTGGATGAGAAGGTGCAGGCTATGCACGCTGGCTTAACTTGGGTCTATAATTATATGCTGTTCTCCAACTTCTCCGAAGACGACATAACGGACATTGATTTGTCCAGTGAGCTTTCCAATGGGCCAGTTCCACCGCCAGTCAAGTTCCAGAACCTTACGACTACAGGTGGAAGAATATTCTCTATCCCAATGATTGTCAGGAAGAACGTTACCGGGCATACGATAGGTAATGTTAATTCTGATAACCCATTGTGGCAGCCCACCGTGACAGATAACGGTACTGTTGTGAGGAATACGACATCTACCGATACTCAGTGCGATGTCGTGACTAATGACCACAGCACTACGGTGGCGATTTCAATGAAGCTGATAAAAGACCATCTGCGTCCGATGCAGCGTGGCTATCAGCGTCGCCTGTATGCTGCCATGCCCGGAGAGTTATTCGCGGCATTGGAAGAGTATGTGGAAGGTTATGGTCAGATTGACCTGCTCAAAGGCAGTGAGTTGCTTGATTTGAGCATCAACGCTGCACTGGAACTGCGGTCGTATAATACGGTATTTTACGTTGACCCCATGATGGATGATTTATGGCCGAACACCATCTGGTATTACGACCCTGAATGTATGTTTATGGTGTTCAACGAGGACTTTAATCCTATGGGCGGAACTGGTATCTATCCTTGGGAGAGAATACCGGGAACTAACCAAAGCGCAATGGCTATCTTCTTTGAAGGACAGTTAGCATGTCCCGATATGAGAGGCGTTGGTGCACAACACGGCCTTGCCGAGAGTTAAAGGGCAGGTGACTAATAATGAGTAGATTAAAGAATCAGGACTTAACGAAGATATACGATGACTGCGATTTTACTCTTGGTGAAGTCGTAGAAGTTGACCAGCGTAAGTACCGCTTTGTGGAATACAATAGTGGTGCTGGTGCTGTAGATGCCGTAGCTGGACAGGTTGGATATTTGGTTGGTACAGGCACTACTGGAATGGCTCCTTGGGAAGTTACAATGGACTATGACAGTGCTGCCGCTGGAACGGCTATTACCTGTCCTAATGCTGTAGCTGGCTTCTTCCAAGCTGCACTGACTGATGGTAAGTATGGCTTTACGCAGATAAGTGGTCTGAATAAGATAGCCGCACTTACTGATGGTAATGTGGCTGTTGGTAATAGACTGTCTATTGGTACGACTGATGGGCAGATTATACCGCTGGCTGATGGTACACCGCCATTGGAAGAGATAGGTGTTGCGTTGGCTGCTGATGCCAGTACAGCCCTAGCGGTAGGCAATCTGTTGATTAAAGTTGGCGAATAACTAACCTTAACTGGGCGGCGGCGCGTCGTCGCCCTATACTATATTGCCTGCAAATGGAGAGAATTATGAAACTTGTGAATGTGTATAAGAATATATGGCTTGCCGATATAACTGGAACGATGAGTGTATTTATCAACAAGAAAATCGAAGATACTATGAACGCATACATAGAAAAGAAGTTCGACCCGGTAACGGTTGGAGTGCTTACAGTATGCGAAGATAATGTGTTCGAGAAACCTAAAAAGGAGTTCGGCACCGGAATGGAAGTGGTATCTTCACAGAGTATCCACATACGCGCCGGACTTAATGATGGGCCACCTGACCATAACGCACCTTATGGCGATCCTAATGATGTGCGTAGATATATCGGAGCTATTAAATCATTAGAAATGCTAGTCGGGCTTAAAGATACTGTAATCGTACATTGTTGGGGTGGCGTTAGTCGGTCCACATTTGTTGTAGCAGCGTATATAGCTCTAAAGGAAGGTCTCTCTATACACAAAAGTGTGAAGAAGTTACGAAAGGTATATCCCCACACTAATCCACATCCGAAACATTATCTTGAATGGGACAAAATTAAGGCCGATTGGAGGTAAATATTGGGTCTGTTCCCCACGCTAGTTGTTCGCAATAAGTATTATATTGGCGATAATGTGATAATCGAACCATTAGCAAGTAAATTAGCATTATCACATTCTACTTATTTAATATCTAAATGGCCGGAGATGTATATGGGACATCCTAATGTAGTTGGTGTATCAAATATAGACAGTATATCTAAAGATGCTAGATATGTGGATATTGGCGATTCGTTATCCAATATGGAAAATAAAAAGGATGCTATTTGGGCTTCAATAAATGCTAATAGTGTTGAAGGTCAATCTCCAAGATTATACTTAACCGCAGGAGAGATTGTAAAAGTTAAATCCTTTAGGCAGTATTTTGATTCTGATAAGAAATGTATTGGTATAGTCACAAAGAGCCGACATAATATCAAGAACTGGAAACACATTTATATTCTATCAAAGAAATTGCGCGATGAAGGATATTCGGTATTTATTTTTTCTGATAGCTTTACTGATTCAGAACGAAAGAAATGTGGTTCTGGATATTATGAATTTATAAATAAGCCATTAAGAGAAGTAATGCTGAATCTAGCCATGATGGATGTTGTGGTAGGTACAGATACTGGCATTGTCCATATTGCTGCTGCGTTAGGTGTTCCAACAGTTGTATTATTATATCCATCATTTACAGATTTATGGGAAGATTATGAGAATTGTAGTTTGATATATGGCGATATATCATATTTAGAGGGGATTAGGAATTGGATAAGGGATAAAACGCATATTTTAGATGAAACGCAACAATGGTATTCGATATTTGGAAGTATAAAATATCAGGTATTGAAACGTATAGACAGATTATTTGAAACGTATATTGCTAGTGGAATAATAGGATTGTCTATTAGAGAGGTTTGCAATACTGTTGTTGATTCATTAGAGCAGCATAAGCCTCGGTTGAATATTAGTTCGGAAGAAACGAATATATCGAAGTTTACCAAACATTTATTTGTAAGGTTTCGTGGTATAGGGGATGTACTGTTGTCATTACCGGCGATTGCGACTATTAAATCGTGCGATAAAAATACAAAGATAACTTATGTTACATCGCCACAAATAGCAAAGTTGATAGAATATTCTTCTGTTATAGATGAAGTAATACCATTTACTTATGCTCATGCAACATCTGGATATCCTCGTTTACCTAGCGAAATTGATATTTCTGAATATGATACGATACATAACTTAATTAACAGAATAGATTTTGAGAGTAATTCCGATTCTGTCATGCGTACAGACCTATTTGGTCAATGTATTGGATTGGAAAAAATAAATTATGATAGTAATTGGAAGTTGAAAATACCTAAAATCTGGAATGACGAAGCAGAACAAATATTAGAACAGTGTGGCGTTACTCCTACCGATAAAGTTATCGCATTGCAAGTTGATTCAGATGGAGTATCACGAAGATGGCCTATAGTTAGGCTTAAGGAATTTGTTGGTCTAGCGATTAGGAAACATTATAAAGTTGTGATGCTTTCCAAAAATCCTTATCGTGATTTGCATAAACATGTTATTAACTTAACTAATAAATCATCTGTGGAACAATTTGTAGGATTATTAGCTGTATGTGATGTTTTTGTTGGCCCCGATTCCAGTGGGATACATATTGCCGGATGTATAGGTAAAAAACCTGCGATTGGCTTATTTGGATCAATCGACCCGCAGTTACGAATTGCACATTATGATAATGTGTCTGCTATTGTTGGTAAACGTAGGTGTGTGCCATGTAACGATTGGCAGAAGACTACTTGCAAGAATAATCCTAAATGCCCTGTATGTCTATGGAATATAAAAGCTAACGAAGTATTAAAGAAAGTTGAGGAGGTAATATAGCTTGCGTATTTTCTGCCCACATCTGCGTGATGATTTTAATGTTGGCGATTTAATGGCTTTCTATGGATGTAAATATCTATTGCAAAAAGCCTTTGGCAATGTCGAGTTTCTACAATTTGATACTAGGCGATGTTCGTTAGAATATGAGACATATATTCCTGAATATAATTGGGGCAATGATATAGATGTTATCTTGCTTGCAGGAAGTCAGTGGATAGGGGTTGGGAATAGTATAAAAAGCGATATGGTTGAACAAGCTATTGCGCGATGGCCTGATGCTAAACGAATAGCGTTAGGGATTGGGTCGTTCTTTTCACAGGAACAGATGAAGAATAAATCATATAAAGATGTAATACATACAGATGGACAGCGTGTGGAGCGTGGTGTCGAAGCTGAATTTCTAAGAGATTTTGATTTGATTATTGTCCGTGATATATTAGCCAAAGATGCTTTATTGCAGAATAATATTGATTCTATATTGTATTACGATACGTCAATATTCAGTTGGTTCAAGTTACAACAATATAATACTAAGAAGAGCTTTAATAATATATTAGTATTTTGTGATCCATTAGTAAATGATGTTTCAGATCATTTGCAGGATTCTATATGGCAACAATATATAAACTATCAGTTAGAATGGGCAGATAGATTTAATGCAGAAATTATCGTTGTTACATCTGGTGATAAAGCTACACTTGAAAAACGACAGATTAAATGTCGGTTTGCGACAGATTTAGAATGGTTAGCTAGTGTTTTAGGACAAGCAAAACGGGTGTTATCTGGTTATGTGCATCCAGCAATACTGGCGAAGATAATGGGCTGTCGTAAAGTGCGATGCTTGCCCGTAGATTCTCAATTCCTTACTTGCATGAATATAGGCATTGGTATTGAGGATATAGCAGGATTATTTATGCCAACGTTATATGATAGTATGCTATTTAGTTTGCGTGATTTAATTAAAGGGACATATACTTCTAGTATTATATCTCAGTTGAGGAGAGTAAAAAAATGAAGGGATACGATTATATAATAGGTAATAAGAAAGAAATAAGAACACCCACACATAGCGACGAACTACAGTTTATAGAGAGGCTTATAACTGGCGTCGTGAGGGGCGGTATGCACAGGCATGGCGACAACAATATAGTTGATCTGGGAACGCATCGTGGGGCTAGTGCAATTACTATGGCCGGTGTTTTAGACACGCCGTATGGCGAGCCGCTTATATACCTTACTGGTAAGGTATATGCTTTAGAGATAAACCCCCAGATGTCGGACGAGGCTAAATTGTGGGCTGCCTCTAGTGGACTAGACCACAGGATAGAGTTTATTGTAGGAAATGATATAGATGTTATTGATAAGATGGATTTTGTTCCAGTAGCCTATTATGTAGACTCTTTACACACATACGCGCACGTTAGCGAAACACTAGATGTGATAGTTGATAAGGTTGGAGACAAACAGGTATTGATAGCCGGTCACAATTACTTTCCACAGGAGCCTAGCGTTGTAGCTGCTGTAGATGACTTTCTAGCTAAGTACAAGGATATACTATCCGGTTTTGGACATGGTGGCACGATGGGTAGGGTATGGTGGACTATAATAAATCCAAGGAGGGGTATATGACAGAAAAAGTTTCAATAAATATTCCAGTATATAACAGAATGGACTTGCTATCAAGATGTATTTATTCTATATATAATTATACTGAATATAACAAATACGAACTCGTACTTATAGATGATGGTAGTACCGAAAGTAATATATCTAAGTATATGAAGCGTACAGCTAATGTATACATTAGACACGATACTAACCTCGGCATAGCTCAGTCAAGGGCTGATGGGGTTATGGCTTCTTCTGGTAAATATATAGTCGAACTTGATAGTGATGTAGTAGTTACTCCGGGATGGCTAACGAAACTAGTTAATGGCTATGAGGAAAATGCAGGATGGCCTGAAGATGCTGCACAAAAAGTTAAGATAATGAGTGCGCTTATGGCTCATCAGGTCGGCTATTTTATAAAGGCTGGCGACATAAATGATTCAGAATATATAGAGGTAGGCGTTGTTGGTACTGCCTGTATGTTATTCGAGCGTGGGTATGGTATTGAGATTGGTAACTTTGAGCCTAAGTTGGGAAACTTATGGTCAGACCTAGACTTCTGTAAGCGTGTAAGGAAGCAAAGCGAGCATAATAAGATTATGATTGATCCGCGCGTTATGGTATATCATCACGGATGGATTGATCCGTCCACAGGAGAGATGGCTGAGGACTATACTGGTAATACCAGATCGTTAAAGGAGCTAAATACTGGTGACAAATTGCAGAGAAATATAGAGTCAATGAAGTTGATAAAGAAGCGTTGGGGAATCACGCACCCGCACTTACAGACTATGGAGGAAAACGGTGAAGCTTGACGTAGTGGCAGTAGTTGGTGGTATTGAGAATGATGAGCGTAAGCGTAACGTTAGGTCTTGGTGTGACTTTATCCTTAATCAGGATTATCCTGACTATACAGTAAGTATAGTTGAGATGTCCACCGATAAGTTATATTATCAAGACGCCATTAGTTCGGGAATAAATTACTATACACTAAAAAGCGACGTATTTTGTAAGCCTTGGGGGATGAACTATCTAGCTAACAAGACTAGCGGTGACGTTATCGTATGTAGTGACGTAGACGTGCAGGGCGAATCCGATTATCTATCAATGGTGGCAGTTAGAGCATCGGTACATGTAGCTATGTTCGGATCGACTCACTGTGTATGCCTTAATGGGGAGGGTTCCGACAAGTATCGTTCCGGCGAAAGGGACTTCGATATTTACGATAAGAGCAACCATGACCGCGTTGCCTACACGCACTCTATAGGTGCCGCCGGCCCGATAAACATATTCCATAGAGACTTCTATTATGATAAGATTGGTGGTTGGTGGGAAGCCTTTACGAGAAACAAGGGTTCGGATAATGACATAATGTGGCGTTCTTGGGCACTTAGTGCAATTACAGGCGAATACCATCCGAGGGATAACGATATATATAAAGTCCCTATTGACCTTATACATTTACACCACAATATTCCAGTTTCAGGAAAAGGCGTTATATCAGCATGGCAAATGTCTCAGAGGTTTCCGCATTACGTTTCGGGTAAAATCAAAAGTGTAGGTATAGGCGGAGCAACTAAAGCAAAATTCGATATAGACGCTATGTGGGATGATTTAGGAGAAAGCCCGTTGCTTGACAAAGATGGGCGCATGAGAATAGATATTATAAACGATAGATTAAAGGAGTAGCAATGACATATTTTCCAATAGTTGTGATAGCATATAATAGGCCAAAGTATCTGTACATCACTCTTTGGAGTCTGTTTAATGCTATAGGCATAGAAAACCATAAGGTTTATCTATATGTAGACGGTGGTGGAGATAAGCTTAAAGAGGTATTGGCCGTAGTAGACAAGTTCCCTATATATAAAACTGTTGTCCGCGATCATAAGCTGGAAATACTGATGAACGTTACGAATAGTATACACGAAACGTTTGAAGCCTCAAAGAGCGATGAGCTATTCTATATAGAGGATGACTTTATACTACGAGCAGATATATTAGAGTATCTGTACGGAGCAAATAGAGATGCGTTCTTTACTAGCCCTGCTGGTGGTGGTGGTGTGAGTGGTGGTAAAGGAAACAAAGCAGTATCTTACAGGCCGCGTGGAAACTTGGTACTAAGGAAAAACTTCTATACATTGTATGGATTTATCATGAATCATTCCTATGCTGGAATGTATACTCGTAGAGGCACACACGACATAGTAGAGGATAACTCAAAATCACACGACATGGTGTATGATACGTTTATGTATCATAATGGATTACTGACGCATTATTCTCCTGTAAATCATGTTCTTCACTTCGGCATAGAGGGTAGACATTTTTGGGCCAAGGGGAAGCAAGTGGACTATATAGATAAATTCTTTGAAGGTGATGAGTCTTGCTGGATAGGAAATATCTTGCGTATTAAGGATGAAGATAAAGACGAAAATGTACTACAAAATCTATGGAGGTGTGAATTCAAATGGGTGTAAAGGTTTCAGTCCTATGTGCCATAGGCGGCGAAAATGAGTTACGGCAGAAATACTTTCCGGTATTTCTTGATTGGCTTATTGGTCAGACCTATGAAAACATGGAAGTCATAGTGGTGGAGGTCGCTAAAGATAAGGCTTTATACGAAAGGTTTATCTATGGCGATATAAAGTATCAGTTAGTTAAATCTGATGTATTCTGTAAGCCGTGGGGTATGAACATTGCAGCTAATATGTCATCAGGTGATATACTCGTATGCACTGACGCTGGAATAGCTGGCCCGGACGACTGGATTGAATCAATATCTCTTGTACAAGAACCATTCTTTTTTCCTATGTCTAAAGTTACACTACTGAGCTACGATTCTAGCATGAAGTATATATCAGATGAATCGGTCGAACTTGACCTAGAGATAATCAGGAAGCCATCTATACATGGTTCCGCTGGCCCTGCGTTGGCGTTTAGTAGGGACTTCTTCTTTAACTCTATAGGTGGTTGGTGCGAGTTCTATACGAAGAACAAGAAGTCGGATAATGATATATGCTTCAGGTCAATTATGTCGATGGGTATAAGGGAAACTGGAGAGGCAAGGCCACCTGGGTTAGTGGTTCTGGATAAGGAGCTAATCCACTTCCATCATGGCGGTCAGGTCCCAGGCGATGCAGTAGAAGAGATGTTCGCTCTATCACACGGCAATCCTAATTTTGTATCTAAATATATAGTTGGCTCTACAAATGGAGACGTAGAGCGCAGAAACTATAAGGATTTCGCTAAGATGTTAAAAACTATAAGGAGTATTGACTAACTCCCACGACTAAAGTCATGGGCTTTCTGGCGAGGAGTAGTAAATGAAACATATTTTAGTAACTGGAGGTTCTGGATTTATAGGCAGTCACATTGTTAAACTGTCCGAGCGGGTTGGACACGACGTAACTATATATGATGTAGTCAAGCCGCGATATGAAAACGAGGCTAAGTTTATAGCTGGTGACATAGTGGATTTCCATATCCCTAGGTGGGATACATACGACATCGTATTTCATTGTGCTGGCATGGTTGGTACTGAGGTACTTTTCGCTAATCCGTATCATGCCGAATCAGTCAACGTCCTCGGCACTATCGCACTACTAGATTGGGCGAAGTCTCAACCTTTAGGTAAGTCTCCGGTAATAGTCCAGACTAACTTGATGGGCGACTGGAACAATCCATATATGATGAGCAAGAACCAGGGCGAACGATACGGTAAGATGTATCATTCCGAATGGGGCGTTAAGTACGTTAGTGTCAGCCCTACGGACGTATACGGCCCAAGGCAGTCCATGAAGCAGAAGAAGGCTGCACCTACATTCATAATGGCAGCACTTAAAGGCGAGAAGCTACCGATATACGGTGACGGTGGCTCCTGGGTAAACTATGTGTATGCGAAGGACGTAGCTAGGTGCGCTCTGTCCGCATCGGATGGCGTCCATGCAGGAGAGACTATATATTTCTCGCATCCAGATAACGATATGAGTACTGTAGACTTCGCTAAAAAGGTTATCGAGCGAGTATGGACATACAAACCTGAATTAGGTGATACATTCAATAACGACCTAGACTCAGCTATCGCCTATCAGGATATGCGTTCAGGCCAGCCGGGAACGGTAGGTAGGATACCGCATGTTCTTGATTTAGCTAAGACGGTCATAGACTTCAGTACGCTAGTAAGCCTTGATGACGGACTGGATATAGCTATAAGGTGGTATGCCAGTATGCTTAATAGCCAAGCGACCAAGGCAGAATGGGTAGTTGACTAAATGAAAAATGAATATTCGCCATATAAGGCAATTCATCATATAGACAGCATCAGACGCAGAAAGCCAGTACTATGTTACTGGCTCATTACATCCATGTGTAATTATGACTGCCCTGTATGTATAAACAAGCTGTATGAAGAGTTTACACCTGCGTGTGAGCTACCGCTACATATAACTATTGACCTAGCTAGGCAGCTAAAAGACATTGGCGTTAAGGCTATATCAATGTCCGGTGGAGAGCCTATGCTGTATGAAGGATTTGATAACCTATTGGCTGAGTGCCTGATGCTTGGATTCGATATGGGAATCATATCCAACGGTAGCATGATTGATACGGTGGATATAAACAACCTACGGAGATGCAAATGGGTACGCTTCTCTATAAACTCTATGTCTGACGAGTCTTTCTCCGCAGTACACGGCACACTGCCTATAGATGTACGGTCGAGGATTGAACCGTATATTAAAGGCATCCGCAGCGGTGGATGTATAGTAGGCAGTAGCTTCCTGGTGCAACCGGAGAACATACACGAAATGGTTGACTTCGTACATTGGTCTAAGTCCGCAGGGTTCGACACGGCACGTTTCTCTTATGTGCGTGAGGCTGTTGGCATAATGGACTATAACGACGAGGACTTAGGGGCAATACAGGAAAACTTGGCAATGGCTAGTGAGTTAGCCACTGACGAGTTCACCGTCTTCGGGCTGTCCGATAGGCTACAGTTAAGTCTAAAGAAGAACTTCTCAAGATGCCGTATGGAGGATATATCATTCTGCCTGACGGCGGAGGGTAATGTATATAGATGCTGCTCATTACAGCATAACGCTCTAGGCAATATAGGCAATATACGTGAAAATACGTTATCGCATATTTTGACGACCAAAGACAACATAGACCCAAGGCTGTGTCCAGTTTGCTGGCATAGCAAGAAGAACGAGTTTATGGAGTATATATCTGATGAAGAGCCGAGACACGTAAACTTTATATAGGTGTATAGATGGAAAATGAATATTCGCCATACAAGGCTGTGCATCATATAGATAGTATTAGGGCAGGGGTACCTGTATCTACCCATTGGTTTATAACGCACAGGTGTAATTATTGCTGCCTCAGATGTGCTAACGTTCAGGATGTAAGGCTACAGCACTTCAATAGGTATGACGAGTGGGCACTAGATGACGCTCTTCGTGTTGCTGTAGAGATGAAGGAATACGGAGTGAAGGCGCAAGTCCTTTCCGGTGGAGAGCCGATGTTTCATAAGGACTTCGACAAGCTCGTAGGTGGCCTGCTAGATATAGGATTTCAGTTAGGCATGATTAGTAACGGTAGCTTGTTGCCTAGCGTAGATATTGATCAGTTAGCTAAGTTCGAGTGGATAAGATTTTCCGTTGCAGGAATGGCTGCCGAGACATACAACAGCCTACACAGAACCAGCCTAGACATATGGAGTATAATGGAAGAGTACGTGCCCCTAATCAAGCGTAGCGGATGCACTGTCGGTGTTAGTTATCTAGTACAGCCTGAGAACTATTTAGAGATTCCAGAATTTGCAGCATGGGCGAAGTCGGTTGGTTTTGATACATGCAGATTTACGTCTTGTTGGGTTCCTACTGGAGAGCTATATACCGAAAGTCAGAAAGAGAGCATCGTGTCTTTAATAGATGATACGTTTGCATTGTCCTCTCCAGACTTTAAGATTTTTTCTTTTGCAGAGCGAATGAACGTTGCGTCTAATAAACGCTATTCTCATTGTTACTATTCAGACTTAAATCCAACTATATCAGCAAATGGTAATCTGTACTACTGTTGCATGTTGCAAAACAGTGACGCAGGATATATAGGCAACCTAAAGTCTAACTCGTTTGCGTCAGTATGGGAGAGTCGTAAACAGGTTGACGTTACTAAATGTCCTGTCTGTTGGTTTGACAAGAAGAACGAGTTTATTGAGTATCTTACTGACGACAGCCCTAGACATATAAATTTCATATAGGTGGATGCGATGTCAGATGATATGAAAAGAGATTTAGCAGTTTTGCCTCCGGGACAAACTACGCAAAAAGAATGTGAGTGGCTGTGGAACACGGCACGATCTATAGAGCCTCCCGGGATCATAGTAGAGCTTGGGTCATTTATGGGCAAGTCTACCTGTGCTTTAGCTAAGGGTATGCGTCCCGGTGTATCTCTAGTTGCTATTGATTCTTGGGAGTTTGTTCCCGGCAAGTTTAGTCGTGACTTGAGCGATAATGGATATAGGCTGTTTTCGCTTAACTTGGTAGCTAGAGAAGTACCTATTTATACATATAAGGTTAATGCACTCAAAGGCGGCTTGTATACATTAAGGCTTGACATTGGCGATGCTGCAAGGCTATTCGACGATGAAACCATAGACATGCTTTGGAATGATGGAGACCATTATGGGATAGCGAAGCAGCTGCGGCTATGGCATCCCAAGGTAAAAGATGACGGAATACATTGTGGACACGATTACAGCGCCCATTGGGGCGGTGGTATAATTATAGAAGCCGTTGACGAGTTCTTTGATTCCGTTGAAAGGCCTTATGGTGCTATATGGCTTGGCAGATAAAGAGGCAAGGGTGACGAATAATGTATATAGTTTATGAAATAATAACCTTATTTAATAAATATATTCACTCGCGATTGTCGGTATGGAAAGTGCAAAAGTCTGAACCATCTATGAGTTTAGGATATGGATATGGGACGGCTGGCGCAACTGATAAATAAGGGATGTGATTATAATGGCTAACGCATGGAATAGAGAATATATCAGAAATCATGTTAAGTCGGCTAATACGCTGGCAAGAGCGACTAACGATGGCTTACTATCAGATATAATACTAAATGAAGCTATTGAGTCGGCATTGAAGCTGGTAGGATGGGATTGCAATCTGAAGCCTAAATCTAAGACCTTCCCATTAGTTGCAGACCAATACTCATATCCTATGGATGAGCGGGTAAGTAGAATACGAAAGGTTTGGTATACCAATAGCTCTAATGTTAGAGAGCCATTAGTTTATTTGCCTGTTGAGGCTTATATGGATTGGGAGAATCCTGCCAATACTGTTAGCAAGCCAACGTACTACAGCTATCCGATGTATCAGGGGAGAGTATATCAGTTCTATGCAGATGCGCCGCCAATTTATGATTACCTTCCTAGCAGTTATATTACTACCGCGTCTATCAGGACGGTAATAGACTCTGGCATGAACTTTGGTAAAACGCTATCCGGTCGTAGAGTGCGACCTGAATGTGTTGTATATAATGTTACTGATGATTCGTATGGCTATATCAGCCACCTTAATATGGGTACAGTAAAGACTACAGGCACAGCTACAGCCAATACATCGTCTACTATTTTAGAAGATACAACAGCGGACTTCGTTACTGACGCGGTGGCGGTTGATGATATCATATGCTTGCTATCTGGAACAGAAGTGACAGCGTATGCCTTTGTTACAGCGGTAGATACAACGCAGTTGACTTATATCAGCTTTGAGAAGATGAGTCAGTCTGCAATATTATTCGCATCCGGTGACTCGTATAAAGTTGGCAAGGCAGATGAGATATGGCTGTCAACGGCAACGCCACATCCGGGCTTGCGCGATGGAGCGAAAAACTATTTCTATATGAGTTCGGTGGCATGTACTATGACAGGCACTACATTTACCAACACGCGCTGTACAGGGTCGTCTACGTCAGGAGCGAGTACAGGCCAAGTTGCAATAGCGTCTGGCGGTAGTCATGGCCTTATCACAACAGTTGATGATAATTATATCGTGGTGGATAAATGGATTGGCGGCAAGCCTGTTGATGCTGAAACGGTGGCTATTTATACTGCTGATAAGTACCAAGTGCAGGATAAGTTTACTACTGAAAGAGCATTATGGATTGGCCCCACGATAGACTCTAGCGATAGTGCTGGCGAAGAAAGTATTACCATCTTGTATAACGAGCGGATACAAGTACCTGATGAGGATGATGACCCGCTAGAAGTTGACGAGATGTATGAGCAGCCTGTCTTGCGGTGTTCCGAGTGGCAAACTGCCACCAAAACTGGCATATACAGCATTGATGAGTTAATTAAGATGGAGATGCTATATCGTAATACAGTGCAGGATTATCGGGGAGACGTTTCTGCCCCTCCGCTTGGCCCGATAAATCCACTGAACAACAGGGGAGGGCGAGGGCGTATAGGCTATCAGAATCAGACGCCTAATGGTCTTCGATGGAATATTAGTGACCGAAGCTAGAGGCATTTTGATTTATGTCGCTACGGCGACTAACAAGGCGCATATCTAAGGCATTGGGTATGCAGTAGGAGGTAGGAACAACAATGCGACGAAGAAGTACTACGATAGGTGGCGGAAGTAGGAACCCACGTAATGAGTATTTGGCAGCCGTTGCTGGTATGTACGGCTCAACAGCAGACCCTAAAGGCGCACGGCGGTTTGATGGCGCAAGCCCTAGAGAGACGTTGTTCGATAGTGTCATGAACAATCCCGCTGTGCCGTTGTTGGCAAATGTCAATAGGTGGGAGTTCAAAAACAAGTACGATATTAACACCACGAACACTTGGAAAGAAACGGCTGTTGGTAGCGGTACACCTTTGGTGTGTCTTGATGGGCGTGGCGGTCGTGCTAAAGCAACAAATGGGTCTGGCGATAATAACTACTATTTCTATGAGTCAATTTACGAAATAGCGAAGTTATCATCTGGCAAGCATTTGCATATCAGAGGCACTATAGAGATAGCAGATGTTGATCAAGCTGACTGGTTCTGGGGCCTGTGTTCGCGATTGAGTAGTGGCAACCTGTTTGATAATCGCGTTGACTCAATAGGCTTCTATGGTGCTGATGGCAGTGCTAATATCAATGCGGAGTGTCGCAAGGATAGTACAGCTACACCAGCAACAGCGTTAGACACACTTACTGATGCAAAGGAAATGATATTAGGCTTTCATGCTATTGGGACTAGCGAGGCTTATATGTATGTTAAGACTGAAGATAACTATGACAGTCTTATCATAACGAATTTGCCTGACAATGAAGAGATGTGTCTATCGTTTGGATGCCGCAATGGTCAGGGTGTGGCTAATAGTCTAACTGTTGGTCAGGTTAATCTGATCCAAGACAACTAATAAGTGAGGTGAACAATAATGGCTAAAGGAAAACCTAAAGGTGGAATATCGTATGAGCAGAAGGGTAAGTTCCCTCGCTTTGCCGATAATACTCGGAAGGCATATAATCCGCCAGAAGTTCGTGGGGCTGGCCCATCGTATCAGCAGAAGGGGAAGTTTCCTCTTTACCCTGATGGCGGTAATATGCCAAAGCGATACACTCCACCCGAACCCTAAACCGCAAATGGATGTGGGCGGCGCAAGTCGCCCATATATATTCTATGCCAAAAAGCACCAAGAAGAAGAAGAAGAGTAAAGTCATCCGCCGCAAGAAGAATAGGCGTAAAGAAAAATTTGGTGATAATCATGCCGTACTCAGTCAGGAAGCGCGGGAAGAAATATGTAGTGGTGAATAAGAATACTGGGAAAGTCAAAGGGACACATACCAGTAAGGCAAAAGCGCAACGCCAGTTACGAGCGTTATATGCCAATGTCAAACACAGGTGATAGCCATGCCTAGAAAATCAGAATTCAGAATAGATAACTTCAGTCTTGGGATGCGACGTGATGGTGCAATGACGCAGGATCGTATGTATGCGCTCAGGACGCTTAAGAACTGCGATATAGATTATACGGATGGTAGGCTAGTTGTCAGGAAAGGTTACTCGCGCTGGAACGCTGTCGCCTTACCGTATCCGGCCAATCAATTATATTGGTTTGGCGATATGGATGGTAACGAAAACTTATTAGGCGTTGTTGGCAATCCTACTTACGCATGGTATAAGATAGCTGAGACAGGCGCACATACGCGCATATCCGCTCATGCAGCAACGACACGCCGACCAGCGATGACCTTTGGCAACCGCGTATTATTTGGCACAGACAAGGATGCTACCGAAGAGATGGCTGGTGGCAATGGCTTCCAGTGGGCTGATAATACGTCAATCGTGGCGGGTACGAGTTATCGTGTGGGGATAAAGAAACCAACTGAAGGGCCAACGGTTTATAATGTTGATGCTGAAGGCAAGAGTTCAGGGCTTGATGCCCCGGCATTAGAATTAAATGATGACAGCCAGAGAAAATTTGGATTAGAATATACACCAGCAGTTAATCTTGTAGTAGGCTCTGTGCGAGTTTCAATGCAGAGAGCGAATTCTGACTATCCAATCGGGAATATAAGAGCAAGGATTGAAACAGATAGTGCTGGTTCTGCATCAGGTACATTAGCCGATGATAATGCTATTTCTGATTGGGTTAGTATATCACAGTTTACTAAAGCAGCTTCCTATGGATGGATATTATTTAAGTTTCCTAAAGTATTTACTTTGTCTGCATCTACTAAATATCATATTGTTATTATTGGAGATGAAGCTTACTATAACTTCTGGACACATGCCGATGCAACTGGTGTAATTGATTTCAATGTTGCATTAGGCCGAGAAAACGCACCCGGTAGTTGGATTTATGGGGCAACGCAAATCTATAGTCAGTCTGGTAGTTCATGGTCGGCAACAACTTCTGAAGGCTTATTCTATGTTAGCGGCTTAACAGAAACAGGCGGCAGCGAAACAGGATATTATGATTATATTATAACATACTATAACTCTGATTATGGTATTGAAAGTCGTAAGTCAGAACATACCAGAGTAAAAATAGCGGCGGCTGAAATGGTATATGTAATGGATTACCCTGCGCCTTCGGATGGGCAAGTAGATAAGATACGCATATATCGCCGTAAGTTAGCCGCTGACGCAACGGGTTCTGAAAGTGATGATGATATTGCTGCGTTATATTACTTTGTTACTGAGATAGATAATGCCCAAGCTTTTTATGATACAATACCAGATACATTGACTGGTGCTGTCTTACAGACTAACAATCACTATTGCCTTGATGAAACTGATGATGAAGGCACGAAATTACGCGAAGAAGAGATACATCCCAATATTGCTGTATTGTGGAAAGGGCGTGTATGGGTAGCTGAGACTGATGGCAATAAATTGTATATGTCGAAGAAGCTGGAAGAAGATGGTGCATCTGGC
>Ga0207997_1000340_pt1 | contig 23684 bp, 29 predicted proteins | sample AntAceMetag02UKN_FD_184777 | JGI IMG/M metagenome (GOLD analysis project Ga0207997, IMG submission 184777) | Saline lake microbial communities from Ace Lake, Antarctica - Antarctic Ace Lake Metagenome 02UKN (SPAdes) (version 2) | ecosystem: Environmental > Aquatic > Non-marine Saline and... | reverse complement strand
TTCGCCCAAGCCTTTTTGAATTCAGGAGTATCAAGCTTTGGGGGTAGGGGGGTAGTTTTCTTTTCCTTCTTTTCCTTCTTTACCCTTCTTTCTTCTGGTTTCACTTGCGGTTCAACTGCGTTTCGTTTGTGTTTCAACTGCGGTTCATCTGCGATTCGCAAAGATTGGTAAGTCTCGTAGTTACAGACAGTTAGCCGTGTCGTTTTTTTAACATTCTCTATTAAGACCATTTTCTGTCTTTTTAACAAAAGCAAAAAACGCCGTGTCGCTGATTTTGACCAATTCCATCGTTTCGCCCAAGTTTCAAGGGAGTTAAGGCTTTGGCCTCTGTCGCAAGTAATAAAAGCGTTTTTAATCATAACTTCGTCCTGTTCTTCACAAAATCTTACTTCAAATAAAATATCAATCCAAGCTTCGGCTTTCGAGAAAGTTCTATTTTCGGTCCATAAAAAATTAGAAAGAAATTTACGATGTAATAATATCCATCCTTGCATTGATTAGTCCTTGTTCGCGGGGTGTTTAATGTGAGCTGTTTTGAAGGATTCCATTTGTTCAGTGGTTATGCCGTTTACGTATTCTAATACATGGTCTACGTAATCTTCTGGGTTTGTATCGCCCACTAAATTAATCCAGCTATCTCTACAGAACCCCCATTCCGGCCATTCACCTGTTTCATTCATTATTGCACAAACATTCGTTTCTATAGAATTATCTGCTGGCAAACCCATAATATCCAGTAAAACGTCAAGGGAACTTAAAAAACCTATATCGCTTAATCTGCCCGAAAACTGGATGTCGACATCAAAGCAATCTGCGATGTAGTCACTAATTTTTTTTTCTGACGCCACCAATCTTATTAAGTCTTGTCTTTTTAATTCCATAATTTTCCTCTTTCTGCGCATAAAAAAATCCCCAGCACCAGAAGCCCGCCACAGACATGGTAGTGCCAAGGATTATAATTGATTGTTTTAATGGCGAACTTCATAATGTAAATAATACACCATCCTTGGTAAAAGTCAAATGTTATTTTTTCCGCAGCTTCGGATCTGGTGACGTAAGCGGTATGTTTTTATCGCGGGCCAGGTCACATATTTCTATTATAAACTGCGTCATATTGCGTTTACCCACGCCTTTTGTGGTTAGTCTCTCGAATTTAGTGCCTTTATGTTCAATCTTTAGTAGCTCTTTACCGTGACAATTCTTTTTCCAGTAACCATCCCACCCCAACTCAGTGTATCCGGTTAGCCCTGAAAGTTCCCGAACGGCTATTCCCTTGTACCAATTCCGCTGACGCTTCGTGTGATACTCTAAAGGGGTCAAAACCTGCAAAGCGCCGCCTGGAGGAACCGACATTATAATATCAGCGAAGGTGGTATCCTTGAATCGCGGCGGTCTACCGGGGATATCGTTCAGGTTTGGGTAGAGCATTACTCATCTCCAACAATAACTGTCTTTATAAAGAATTCTTCCCGGAACTCTTTCTGTGTTTGCCATTTATCAATATTCAATCCACTAAGATGAAGCAAGTGGATCTCTCTACATTTAGAAAGATCGCAGTAATCGCGGATATATGTCTTAGTGTTCTCTTTCTCCATGTGACTTGTCAAAAGGCGTTTAGCGACAACCTCGTTTACTTCGCCGGTATCGACCAGCTTGGTCAATATGTCGCGGTTATAACTGCATTCCAAGGCGATGATGTCAAATTTGTGTTTAAATTTATAGGTGGTGAAGTCATCGTCGTCATCGTTTTTGCGCATAACATAAAACGTATCGGTACAGAATAGCAACTTCTCGCCGGTTTGGTTCTCGTGGATAATAAAGCCGACTATCGGCACATCATGGCTTAGGTCGAAAACGAACACCTGGAAGCTGTCGAATTTGATCATATCCTTGTTGCGGATAACCTTCGCCCGCCGATGGCCGGATAAGTCTTGCGACTCAAAAACATCCTCAACGGCATAAGTGTCAATCCCGGCTTGCATGATTTCAGCAAGTGACTTAGAATGATCTTTGTGCTGGTGAGTGACCAGACAACCCTCGAAACGGCTGATATCGTAATCAAGTGCCTTTTGGAGCTTCGGCCACGTTACGCCGCACTCCAGCATGATCCGCTTTCCGTTGGAAGCAGTGACTTCATATAAATTGCCACTGCTTCCTGAATTTAGCTGATTAAGCTTCATCTGCTTTTTCCTTCAAAGTAGCAAGTTCATCGCAGAGTGAGAACACTTTACAGACCGGGTTGTGATACCATACGTTCGACATAGATTTACCATAGCGGAATTTCTTGGAGGCTTCTTTGGTCATGCCTTCGCAAGCTGAGTGATCGCCGCGAATGTTGTATTCGCCTTTGTCCTCCTTGCCTTCGTCCTGGAATTCGATGCAACCGTAAACGCCCATGTGGAACTTAATCATAAGCATTTCGATCTTATCCAGCTTGATAAACTTCTGGATCCGCATCAGGGATAATCTGGCATGACCCTTTTCTTTGTTGCGGTTATTCGTGAAACCATCATCAGCCTTGGTCCGCTGGTAGGCGTTAATCTTGCATACATCATGCAATAAACCGGCGATGATCAGGTTTTCATCGGTAAACTTGAGTTGCATCTGGCCGAAACCGGATTTTATCTGCGGTTTGTAAATCCCGACATGCTCAACAAGCTTATCGTAAACGTCCAGTGAGTGTTTACAAAGCCCACCGTAATAGCAACCGTGGAATACTTTAGGTGGGCCTGGTGCAGCAGGGGCCTCAAAAAAGCCTTCATCATCCAAATAGGTTATAAGCTCGGGGATCCCTTTTCGCTCAGTTGATTCGAGCAAAGCAACAAAGCGGTTCCTGTTAAATAAAATTACTTCTTTCGTTAACATCTGCTTCCTTTCAAATACTGTTAAAATTAACCTTCATTCATAAACGATTCGTCAACACCTTCAACCTCATCGCCCATTTGGTCATGCCGTTCGTCCTGGTTGTCCGGTTCAAATTCAGCAGCGACCTCTTGGCTGGCAGTGTCTTCTTTAATTTGCTGTTGTGCTTGGGTTTGAGCCTCACTGAATGTGATCGGCTCTTTGTCGCCTACATCAACGATCTCATCAAGGGTCTGCATACCCATAAGAACTTCTGGGCAATATAGCCGACCAAGGAAAGCGGCGGACCGATACTGGAACATCAGATCAGGCATGTTTTTCCATTTAGCGTTTTTGATCCATCCTTCAGCAACGACCATTGCCATCGTTACAGTCGCTTTACATGTCGCACCGTTTCTTAATACACCGATCGCGGAGCATTCTCTGGTTGCACCTTCACCAGCAAACTCCCATTGAACCGGATCCTTGAATGGTCCCTTCTTATTGATCAGGGCTATGGCAAGTTTGGCTTCCATGCCCGGCTTACCATTGACAACATAAGTGTTTTGCATAAACATTAACGGGTCAACCCCGAGCCTTACAGACATTTGTATTGCTACGAAGCAATTAGCTGGCTTGCCTCTGTACTGTGTCGGGATGAGGTCTGTCTGCGAAAAGAGTGTTGCTGCTTTATACAACTGCTGAAACTTGGCTGTGTCCAGAAAATTAGCAAATTCCGAATTGTCGGTTGCAACTAATTGAGTTGCAGGACTATCGGGTTTATTGACTAACTTTGCTTCTGGTTCCTTCTCTACTTTGGATGTTACTTTGCTTGCAACTTTCTTGTTAGTTTTTGCCATTTTTACTACTCCTGAATTAAATTAACTTTCTATAAATGTCCTCGGCTGGAATCGAACCAGCGCCAACGCCGATTTAACACGGCGACTGCTACCATTACACCACGAGGACGGGTGGGGCATTCCGATCTTCCACATCGGCGTCAGTCCTTTTCGTTCTTGCAAAGAACGCTGCTCCTGGATATTAACTGCATTCGCTTACAGTCGTATAGACAGGTCGCTCTGAAGGGCAAGTCTCGTTCATCTTGCCGCCGCCCCGATAATCACTACCGGGCCGCTGCCCCATATTAACTTTTAAAGCACAACAACCCGAAGCTGGCTGTAATAATCCTTCGGCAAGTTTATGTTGAAATCCGGATCGTCAAGCTCGTAATCATTCGTCTTGGCTTCAAGCATGATTACCTGCGAATCAGTCTCTACCGCCAGCGTCAAAGCTTCGGCATGATCGACAAACAGCGGGATATCAACGTTATAGTGCTCAGAAAGCACGTTAAACACATCAATCTCGGCAAATATCTTCTGCCCGTCCGACATATCCCGGTAAGGAACGCCATTTAAAAGGGCATCACAACAAAGAACCGTTTGAATCTCTCCCTTTTCGTTTGTCTTAAGCTGCTCTTTAAACAAACGGAACTTGACATACTGGAACATTCCATTAACAGCATCTTCGATAATGGTGCATTCAGCCTTTTCGTAAGCTTTGACCTCATCCATTTCTTTCTCAGTATCGGCGATCTTCTGTGCCAGATCATTCTCGCTGTCCTTAAGCTGGTTGATACGCGGCTGTATCTCCTTCGCGGTATCTGCTTGACGTAAAAGGTCATTGAGGGTTTTAACTTGCTCGGCGAACTGTGAGCGGCTTGTCTCGATAGTCTCAAGCTGCTCTGTTACCGGCGATCCTATGTCACCAGAGGCCTCTTTGATTTTCTCATTGAGCTTTACGCAGACGGCATCGTCAGCAGGTGATTTTGTGGGATTCTCTTTGACCTGCTCGGCGATTTCGGCAAAACGCTTAATACGGTAAGCCTCGGCTTCGTCCCATTCAATGCCAGCTTTGCCAAGCTGCTCTTTGAGGTCAATAAGACCGGCTTCATGGGCCTCAATGATCTTCTGGTCCTGGGCGGTCTGTGCACTGAGCTTGTTGCCAGATACAGATGCTTCTTGTAGTTTGATCTTGTAATTCGCCATGGCTGTAGCGTGGTCTGATTCGATGGTATTGATAAGTTCTGCCTTCAATTCTTTCGGAAGATCCTGTTTGCAATGTGGGCAGGTTTTGTCGAATTCAGTCAATTCACGTTTAACCGGCAAATTTGCTTTAACTGCCGCAAAATGCTCGCGAGCCTTAGACAGACTGTGCATGTGGCTTTCAAGCACAGCCTTATCGGTGATAAGCGTGGATTCTTGCAGCTTGATGGTGTTCTCAATAGCAGCGATTACCTCGCGTTTATCTGCAACGCCGGCCGCTATCTTGGCTTTCTCATCGATCAAGTGCTGAATATGGCTGGTGTCGTTCTTAAGTGCTCGCTTTTGGGCGGCGAGGGTGTCTTTAAGAGTGTTCAGGTTGTCGATTTTACTTTGTCTTGCGGTCTGATCTTCGACAAGTACACCCCTTTTGATGTCAAGAGCAGCAAGGTCGTTACTGATTTCATGTCGGTTTGCCATCAACGTAGCATCATCATGACCATTTTCGGCATAATCCTTGAGCTTAAGCTGGCATTCATCAAGTCTCGGGTTGATCTCATCCCGTTCGGCAGTATATCCGGAGATGCGATCACGGAGTATCTTTTTGTAATCGGCAATACCGCGACCATTGATCTCTTTAAGCAGATCCTCGAACCCCGTAGGAGAACTAATCTCGCCAGGAAGCAAAGTCAGAACCTCGCGGCGTTTGGTCCAGTGGAATTTCGCCTCATCAAAGAAGTGGCCTGGGTCCGTCAGTAGCTTGTAAGTCTCATCAGGCAGTAATTCAGCGACAGAAGCTTTATAGCGACCAATCGGCATGGAAACCTTATCGATCCAGCATTTGGTTGTATAGGATCGTGATTGATCTTTAGCAACCTTCTCGTGATGTTCACGCAAGTAAACATGCTCAGTACCGTCTGTGGCGATACAAAGCTCCGCAGAGGTGACTAAACCCTTTATCGGGTTATTCTTTCCGTCAACCGGCCGCAAACCAAAATCAGTATCGCCATTGCTGTCTTTTCCGCTTAAACACCAGCGAAACGCATCTTTCAGCGTAGTTTTACCCACGCCATTCTCGGCGTAGACGCAAACGTCCTCACCATTCAGGACTAAATCAAAGGATTTCAGACCTTTGAAGTTCTTGACTTCCAAACTCATTAGTTCTATCTTCATCTTTTTGCCTTTCGTAAAGTATTATTTCGTTGCCTCGCGACAATCTTCATGGGCGAGTTTGTGGATTCGTTCGATTTCTCCAGTCAAAAGCCGTGTGCGTTCATACGTCATGTTTTCGATCACACTAAGGGCGTGTCTGGCGGCTTTAAGCTGCTTTGCAAGTGCCAGCTTTTGTATAACAAGTTTATTCCATTCGGGAATCGGGACAAAAAGCTTGGTTTGGATCGGCTTATCCCTTTCCGGGGTTCCCGGCGAATCCGGTTTAACGATTTCGCTGGCATACCTTGTATCAACACCGGCTTTGCGGAAATCTTTGGCACTCCATTTCCAAAACCGCAAAGCCTTTAAAAATCTCCGTATTTTTTTGTTTATACTCATTCTAATATTCCTTAAAATTGAGGCTTGCAAATTCGCCGTGATATTTTTTTGCGGCCTTATCGTAACATTTGGCGGCTTTGATAAGACAAAACTGATAGCCGAGATGGATTCTTTTGCCGTTGTGTGTTATTTCAGGTCGCCATTTCTTATTATCCTCACTCCATGAAACACCCTTATAGCCACTGGTGCTGTCGACTCGCTTCTTGCTGTTCATCTGGTTCTCTGCGGTCGTGCAGTGCCGTAGGTTGTTCCGTTGATTGTTCAATCCATTACCGTCGCGGTGATCGATCTCTTTGCCTTCAATCTCGCCAAGAATTGCGACGTGCATTCCCAATGCCATCCGCTTGCCATTGATACGGACGGTTCGCCGGGCATAAAGCTTGCCTTTGCGAGGCTCTGCTGCGTGCCATTTATCCACGTTGACCCATTCAAAGTCCGAGTCGTCAACTTCGGTAAATGTATTTGGGTATTTCGGAGTGCTGATGTCAATCCTTTTCATTACGATGCTTCTTTCGAGTCTTGGATGTACTGTTCAAGGTCGCATCGCATCCATTTATTAGAGTTCAATAAGACAACCGGGGCGGGGAAATTATCCTTCTTGCGGGCCGTGTCAAAGGACGATATTGACAACCCCAAAAATTCCGCTGCCTTACTCCTGCTTAGTAATGTGTAATCCTTTTCGTCTGTCATTGTGTACTCCTGTGAGAAAATAACGTTAATTCCTATGTGTTAAAATATAACGCAAAACAAAACAAAGTCAAATAAAAAAGTTCAAATTAACGTAAAAATAAACAAATCGCCCCTCACACACAAGCAAAGGGCGATTATTTAAAACTATTTATTAGCCTCCTTGCTATATCCATCGGAAACATCTTGCAGATCCTTACCGATACCACCCAATAACTGGCCGGTCCCCTTGATAGTTCCGCATCCCTGCACTGCCATTGCCATCAATAGCACCAATAAAATTAACATCGTCTTCATTTCAAACCCTTTCGATTAAATAACTTACCTTCAATTATCTTGACCATGCAACGAGCAAGGGCAAGCTGTTCACAATTGCCAGGCGATTCGTCATCATCAACTTCGATCTTGGCTTCTACCGCCCTTAAATTCCAATATGCAAGTGTTTCCATAACAAATAACTCCTTTCTGCTTGTGTTTCGGGTGTTAAAATAGGCGGCTTAACGAAGAAAGTGAAAGAATTGTGATGTTTTTTTGCAATATTTCCGAATTGTATGTTGACTTTACGCATCATTGTGTTATTAGTTTTAATATGAGCGAGTCGATAAGCAAAATAAAATCGCACATCGAACACATCAAAGGCGAACTTGTCTGGCTCAAACAAGGCACATCGAAGGAAATGAGGCTGGCAGTCGATCAATCAGAAACAACGCTTGCCAAGCTTGAAAACCACAATTTACCGCAGATCATTAAAGCAAAGGGATGATATGAAACGTATGATTTTAGTATTTTTGATGCTTTGCGGGGTTTGTTTAGGTCTTGTTCCAATATGTGAATACAATTCAAGCGACTCTGCTTTACAGTGTATGAGAAATTCAGCAGCAGTTAAAGAGGATTACGTAAACGGTTTTTCTGACCTTGCCTCTTTCGAGAAGAATACAACACCAGTCGTCCTGAGTAGTGTTGTTGAGCCAACTATTAGTGCAGAAAACCAAACATCACTTACCCGAGGCATTGATACTTATAATGATAGAATTCTGAGTAAAACAAGTGCCGGAGTCTTGAGCCACACTATTGATGTTTTAACATTTACTCCCATAGTTGATTTTAGTTCAGTGGCAACTCCATCTGGTAATACTATAGCAACATTTTGGGCAAGTCTTACAACCCCGGCGATATATTCGGTCGTAATGACATCCAAGACATCTGCAATGGTGTCCATAGGGGATACAACTAACTCGCATGACCCGTCTGGCAGGGTGTATTACACTGATGACAATTTTGCTACATTTACACAAAAACTAAGTATAAGCAATGGGATACTTTGGCTAACAAAGCACGACTCAAAGGACTGGTGGCTTGCTCCGACTTATCAGGTGGAAGCTGGGGGTGCGTTAGATGCACAGACAATATATTTAAGCGAAGATGGTGGAGATAATTGGGTTGTCATTGATACGACAACATATGGGGCAATAACAGATAACGCCCATAGCCACACAGCAAGATTTTATGGCGATAACACTGTCTTTGTAACATATGGTGACGGGATATACTCTAGAATCACAAAACTTACTCGGCCGGTAGAATGGAACGGAACTGACGTATGGACAGTAGCGTGGGAAAAAACACTCGGAACGACACAAATATCTGGCTTTACAATCGTAGGCGACAAGCTATACTTGAGACGTGAGTCTGTTGGCTATAATGGCTCTGATCTTTATATCTACGATGTTACTAACGACACATTTGAAGGCAACACATTTCTTACAATGACACCAGACGCAGATGCGGGAAAGCCATATTTGTCTAAGGCGTATGGTATGGGAAATGGTGTTAAGTTGCAGGGCAGTTTCTATGTTACTAATAATCACAAATTTGGCGCTGATATTGATAGTGGGGGACTACTGGTATCGGCTGATGGTAAGAACTGGACAACCATATATCGAAATGCAAAAGGTGTAAGACGTATTATTGGATTTATAGGCAACAAGATAGTTGTAAACATCTTCAATGACGCTGGTGTTGAGAAATTTGGATTGTTTGATATTCCGACCGTTAGAACAATAGACGCAGTAAAAGTAGAAAAAGGCCAAACAAATCTGATCGGTTTATGGGATGGCACAGCGGACGATAACTGGTTGACTGGAGCAGCCAGCAGGGACTCAGCGATCGAAGCCTATTCTGATAGCGATAGGCTTTATGACCAAGAGACCGGTATCAAGATAACAGCAGATGATAATGGCTACGCAAATGCAGGTCAATGGATTCTACAGGCCCAAGACTCAACCACGGTAAATAGATTAGCCGGTGGCGACCCAGGTGATAAGCCCATGAGAATATTATCACCTCAAGACACTGATTATTGCACATTATCTTACGACATTAAATATGAGGGCTACAACGAAATAGCAGTAGCCAATAGAGCACACATCAAAACACAAACGTTTATAGCCGGCGTTGGTGGTGCGGCTGAAGTCCACACTTACCCGATAGATAACGGATGGTCAAGAGTCTATATCACATGGCTAACTCTAACGAGCGACACAGATTCCAGACCGTTACAAATAGTAAGTATATGTGATGGGACTTATGCTTACAATGATGATGTTGTTGTAAAAATACAGAACGTACAATACAGCTTTGATACTGAACGTGTTGACCTGCGATCATACATACCAAAAGCAACTCCAAGGGCAGATGATTACAGTATAGCACCTTTAACCGGATTAGGCTCATCTTGGTCAGTTACATTCGATTGGTTGCCCTTAAACGGCAATCTATGTTTTCCAGAAGTCGGAGCGAATACCACAGTACCGATCGCAACGATACAGGGAGCAACGGGATACATCGAACTCTATTGGGATAGGACAGCCTATGATGGTGCTGGTGGAGGCATGGCATTCAAGCTGACAGATGGCACACACACTGTGTCGCTTGATGCTGAGCAAGCTGAAGCAATGCAGTGGCTTCATAATGATATACTTAAGTTTGGTATAACCAGCGATGGAACTACTACAGTTCTTTATTGCTTCAACCCAGAGAACAAAGAAGTCCACGCAGCAGCAATTTTGAGCAAATCAGGCGGTTCAGTAATAGACATTCCTACTCAAATAGACCTTGGAGCAAACGAAGATCATTCAGTTATAGGAACAGGAGCATTTGCTAACATCAGAGGATTTGACAGCGTTTTGAGTGCTGGTGATATAGCTATTGTCTTCGATTCAGTCAATAACCTGATACCAGTGACAAGGAGAATGCTAAGGGGAATGCTAAGGGGTAGATACAACGGGATTGGCAGGTACAAATAATGGCTAAGAAACCTAAAAAGAAAGTTGCGAAAAAGAAGAATGTCGGAGGTCGGCCTACGAAGTATAAATCCGAATATGGCACAAAAGCATTCGTCAAGAAGTTCGTAGCCCATTGCAAAAGAGAAGACGAAGTTGTAAGTCTATGTGGGTTAGCAGTTTATATCGGAATTACTGAAGAAACTATCCAGGCATGGAAGAAAACTAAACCACGGTTTTCTTTATCCGCCGAGACAATTAAGCAAATATCCAAGAATCAACTGTTTAATCGAGGCTTAAACGGAGAATATGTTGCAAGCATCGTTAAACTTGGATTATCAGCTAATCATGGAATGCACGAACGCAATGAAACAGAATACGGCGTATCTGATGACCTGGCCGACTTAATGAAGGAAATAGGCGGCGAAGGTGTGGGCTTGCCGATTAAGGTGGTGGGTTGATGGCTAAATCCACCTTACCACCTGAACTCATAGAGAACCTCAAAGACTCGTACTGGCGATTAAACAACTTGTACTGGATTATCAATGAGCGTTCGGAGCGAGTCAAGTTCAAGATGCGGCCTGCTCAGGTGGAGTTCTTTAATGAGATGTGGTACTGGAATGAACTGTTAAAATCAAGACAACATGGGTTTTCAACGGAGATAGACATCATTGGGCTTGATTTGTGTTTATTTAATGACAATATCGAGGCGGGTATTATAGCCCACACAAAAGAAGCGGTACAGAATATCTTTGCAACGAAAGTTAAATATCCTTACGATAATCTACCAGAGGCAATACGCAGACGGATCCCAACTATTAAATCAAACGCTAATGAGTTTCGATTTGCTAATAATAGCTGGATAAGGGTTGCGTTGTCAATGCGGTCCGGAACGCTTAAATTCCTACACATATCTGAACGCGGTAAGATATGTGCGAAATACCCACAAAAAGCCATTGAGATCAAGACCGGAACAATCCCGACACTGCACGAAGGCTCTTATTTCTTCGACGAATCAACCGCCGAAGGTGGTGCTGGCGACTTCTACGATGGGTGTGCGCAAGCTCAGTCAGACACCGCAAAGGCGAAGGCTGCCAATGTTGCCCTGAATAAGATGCAATGCAAGTTCCATTTCTTCGCCTGGCACGATGACGCAAAGAACGCGACAAATCCAACAGGAATAGATATTAGTGATGAATTAAAGCGGTATTTTGCAGAGTTAGCTGGTACTCATGCAATTGAACTATCGGAAGAACAGCGGGCCTGGTATGCCCTGAAACGTGACGGGGCCCAGGGACTTGGCAAGTTAATGAAGCGGGAACACCCGAGTTATCCTGCAGAAGCATTTGAACAGGCTGTCGAAGGCGCTGTATTCGGCGAAGAACTTGAAATGGTAAGAAGTGAAGGGCGTATCGGGTTCCAGCCATACACTGAAAGCATACCTGTCTATACCTTTTGGGATTTGGGGATTGGTCACCCAACGGCGATCATATTCGTTCAGTTCGTAAAAAGAGAGATCAGGGTCATCGATTATCATGAGGAATCTAATCGCGGCATAGTTTATCACTGTAAGGTTGTCCGCGATAAGCCTTACGTCTACGGACATCACTATTTCCCCCATGACTCAGCCAAGAGGAATGCCGTAACAGCAACGCCATTGATCGACACTGTTGAGGAATTACTGGGAGTAGACAAGGTTACTAAGGTTCCGAGGGTAGAGGATAAGGCGGATAGCATTCAAGCAGCCCGCGATATATTCCTGCAATGCCAATTTGACGCCAAAAAGACGACAAGGCTTATAAAATGCCTATCGTTTTACCGGTTTGAATGGAATGATGACCAGAAGCGATTTAACGATAAGCCTGAAGATGATTGGAGTTGTGACGGCGCAGACGCCTTCCAGTGCCTTGGTCTGGTTTATGGATATGGCGAAATAGACGGTCAAGTCTTAGGGTTCAAAGGGCCGATCAAGAAGCATGACGATGATTACTGTGAAGATGAATATCAGCCGATGGGCTTGAGCAACTTATAAAGGGAAATAACATGGGAAACTCCTTATTTGGCGGAAAACCAAAAAGACCTGTTCAGCAGACAGCTCAGCCGATTGAGAAGATACAGCAGAGCAACATTGCCGATGAGACTACCCGCAAGGCCTGGGCAAAGCGCCGCCGTGCTACGATACTGAACCAGGTGAGCGGCGAAGCTAATATTTCACGAAAGAAACTGGGAGCTGGTTAATGACCATAACACCTAAAAACATAATCGACGAGCAAGAGCGTATGGACACTGAGTTCAAAGACTGCGAGAAGCCAAAAGAGCTTGCAATCCAACTGACATATCCAGATCGCGAGTCCGCGATGGACTGGTATAATACGTTCGATGATACGCAAAGAACCAAGAAATCCCGTGTCATTTATGATCCCACGGCTATAGAGGGAAGGAAAATTTGGAGCAACGGCATACTTGGTAACTACATGCCTAAAAGTACAAACTGGTGGGTCCAGCAGATGTCAGATAGAAAGCTTATGGATAGTAAACGCGTCCGACAATGGCTGCAAGATACCGATGAGCATCTAAGATCAGTTCTTACCCAGAGCGGGCCTGATGAGGCAAACTACTACAATCAGAAGCTTGTGAGCATCAATGATGCTGGTGTTATTGGTGATTCGTTTATGTATATCGAGCATGACCAGGAAAGCGGCAAGCTGATGTTTATGTGTCCACACCCACGCGAATTCAGGATCCGGAGGGATTTCTGGGGTAGGATAGTTGCTATTCACCACAGATTTAACAAGACTATCAGACAGATCAAGAACGAGTTCGGTGAAGGCAGTCTAAGCGAAAGCCAGAAGTTGGCACTTGAGAATAGTCCTAACCAGAAATGCCAGATAATCCATGCCATATACAAAAACAAGGATTACGAAGCTGGTAAGGTCGGCGTTGTCAATATGAAGTGGCAGCACAAATACTTGAATGTTGAGTTCAAGAAGATAATCAAGGATGATGGGTCAGAGACATTGAACCCAATACCCTGGAGTCTTAATAGACCCAGTACCGAATCATACGGACGCGGTATCGTGAGTTCGATGTTTGTTGAAATACTTACCGCTAATTATATGGGACGTGACATTCTCATAGCATCGCAGGAGGCAGCAAGACCGTCAATGTTGATTCCATCGACCCTAAAGCATAAACTGCGAACCGGCGCTGGCGGAAAGACCTTTGTTGGTCATAAAGAGATGGAGGGACTCAAGATGGGTGATCTTATATCTCGGTTTGTAGACAGTAGTGGTTATCCATTTAGTGAAAATATCCATGAAAAATGGCAGGATCTTGTTAATGAACGGTTTGGCAAGTCTTTGTTCCTTTCTCTTAACAGTGCTGATCCATCTGCTTATCAGAATATCGACATGGTTAGGGGTATGCAGGCAGAGAGAGCAGTATTGATGGCTCCGTTCTTGGGTGTACTTAGCGGGATTACTGATCGTGAATTTGACAGGATATACGAGATCGAGCTAAACTCAGGTCGTGCTCCGGAAGTACCAGACGAGGTTATGCAGTCTCAGAACGGTAAGATCGATATACAGTACATCGGGCCTTTGGCTCAGATATTGAAACAATACTACGAAACGGGGAATCTGCTTCAAACCGTGGCAAATATGAGTGCGGTAATGAGTGTTGCGCCAGATTCGGATGTTGTTGTTGATGGTGATGAGCTTATGCGGAAGATATTAGAATCAGGCAATACCCCCGAAGAAATAGTATTGAGCAGAGATGACGTAGCAGAGATTAAGGCTATTGCAGCACAGCAGCAAATGCAGATGCAACAAGAACAACAGTTAGAACAGGCGGCCAGCATGGTCCCGAATTTGTCGAAGAATATCGAAAAAGATAGCGTATTAAGCCAGATAGCGGCGGCATAAATAATAGTTTAATTCAGAGAGGCTAGAAAGATGGCGTACAAAACAAATGCAGTAATTATCGCAGAACTTGAAGTATTGAGTATTGGCTACGATGACGATATGACAAACGCACAGCTTCAGGCGTTACTTGATGAGGCTATGGAAAAGCATGAAAATCCTATCGCAGGCTCAGCAAAACTGGCAGCACAGGCTCCAGAGGTTAATTTGGGCGTTGCTACGATCAACGACCACGAAAAGCGTATCTTTGCATTGGAGCAACTGACTGACTAATGCTTAACGGACTAGACCCAATTGAAGATGTAGAAGCAACCGACCAGGAACGTCAGAGGATGTACCTTGCTGTATTCACGGATGGATACGGCAAGGCAGTCTTGGAAGATATGTTGTGTGACCTGTATTTCATGCGTGAATGCGAAACACCTGAACAGCAGGCTTTATGCAATTACGCAAAGCAGTTATTGAATACGATACATGGGCCTGTTGTAAGGTCCAGTAGATTGAAAATGTTGATTAAGAAACTTTTAAAGGGCAAAAAATGATGAGGAAAGCATTTACAGACGACGAAGTCTATGCAATGTGCGAAGAAAAACAGAAGAACCTAGATAGTGATCGGCTGTATTTCGCAGCAGGTTCTTCGGAACGAAAAGCACTAGAAAGATGGGAAGATGAGAATTTAGCCGGACCTCTTTTCCCATGTCCGTTTTTAGGAGCAGTCAGAGAAGAACTTCAATTACAAAAACTTTAATTAAGGGCAAAAAAAGATGAGTGAATTATTTACAGATGGCGTGATTAACCTTGAAACCGTACAAGAACATCTCGGAGATGATTATTACAACGATCCGGAAACGAAACAGCAGCCGACTAAGATGTTCGAGAACGTGAACGATCAAGCGACACTGGTAAAGAATTACGCCAGTGCTCAGCGACAGATCAGCAAGGGCGACGCTGACTTCGCCGAACGGACCAAAGGAATGATCAATATCCCCGGTAAAGATGCCAGCGAAGACGACATCAAGGCATACCGCAAGGCGACTGGTGTTCCTGAATCTGTTGACGGTTACGCGATGGACATTCCAGACGGTGACGACAAGGAAAGCTTTACTGGTGTTGCCGCGGCTGTGAAAGAAGCAGCTTTGGCCGCTGGTGCTCCAGCTGGTGTGGTATCGTCTATCTGGGGCAAGGTAGTTGAAACCTTGCAGGGTCAGTTCAAAGGCTTGGAAGACAAAGGGCTGGCTCTTATGGCGTCCGAAGTTGCCGGAATGAAGGAGCTGCACAAAGAGAAATACGATACCTTTATCAAGGGTACTGACGATGCCCTGGCAAAGTTTAAGGGTGGATCGGAAGTTAAGACCCTTCTCGACAATCTAGGGATCGGCAATAGCCCTGCGATTAGAAATTTGTTAGCCGAGATTGCTCCGTTGGTAAACGAGGGCAGAACTGTATTCGGTGAATCGACAAACGCAAAAGAATCAGACGGTTTTCCAACGTACAAGTATAATGAAGCTGGAAAACCCATATAAGCTAATAAGAAGGGAAAGGTTAAAAAGACATGGACGATGGCAGTCGGAACATTAAAGCAGAGTGTAGTAACTGTATACACTGGAATAAAGATAATGGTCCACTTGTAGATAATGCTGGAGGAATATTGCAATGGGGGTGTAGCGTTTTAGTTAATACGAGCAAAGTAAGATTTGATACAATGGGCGAGGGAGTGGATGGAGTGGAAACCTCTCCTGATTTTGGATGTATCCTTTTTGAACCGAAGAAAACCCATATAAGCTGAACCCGCAAGGGTAACTCAGTGATTTAAAATAGTTGTTCAGACAACCTCGAAAGAGATCTGATGCTTAGTCTGCAAAGGGCAGACCGGTGTAAACCACCGCTAAGTGTCAGGGAAGCCGCAAAGTGCGGATAACTCCCGAAAAATAATAGTTTATATTGTTTATTTTAGGGAGTTATCAGCATGACAACGAAATACATTAACAGCAAGTACACACTTCTAGATAGGGCCAAAGAAACTTCGGACGGCAAAACCGTCCTGCCCATCATCAGTGTAATGAACGAAGACGTAGACGATTTCTTTATGGACGTTCCGTTCATGGAGGCCAATATGGGCCTCAAGCATAAGATTATGCGTGATACCGGAATGGTCTCAAGCACAAAAAGAATCTTTTACAAAGGCGTAAACGCTTCCAAGCGTAACAAACAGGTCGTATATGAAGACGTTACGCTTCAGGAACGTCGCAGGGAGATCGATGAGGACGAGATTGACACCCTCGCAAATCCAGGATTCAAGCTGCGTCAGGAAGATGAAGGTCACGTTCGCAAACTCGGCGAAGATATAGTCAACGAGTTTATCAACGGCGACCAGGATGATGGTAGTGAGAACATGAACGGTCTGATTCAAAGGCTTAGTGCTCTCAATCCTACCGGCTTGAACAACGTACAGTCCAACGGCTATACGGCAGGAGTCGGAACAAGTGTTCTGGTAGTTGAGTGGAATACAAACATGAGCGGCGGAGCTTATGGGCTTTATCCAGTAGGTAGTTATGCAAGAAATGCACCGTTTGGTGTGTCTATCCGCGATAAGGGAAAAGAAGTGATAGGCGAAGATGACAATGTTACGGCCAAATTCTATGGTTATGTAGCCCAGTTTAAAGCGTTCGCCGGTCTTTGCGTTGAAAACAATCTCAAGATCGCAAGACTTTGTAACATCAACCCGACTCAGGGAGCGTCAAAGTCGTTTGAAGATGGTGGCACGCAGAACCTGATCAAGCTGCTTAACAATGGCAAGTTCAACCGTAACAGGACGCGAATCTACGTTAATCCTACCGTCAAGACACAGATGGAAATTTACGGCCTGGATAAGGCTAACGTCATGTGGTCTCCAATGGAAGTATTCGGCAGGGAAGTAACAGCTTTCCAAAGTCAGATACCTATCCGTATTGTTGACGACACAATCTTGACCGACAGCCAGGCAGTGGTTGAGTAATAACTGCTTTGTAGGCAGTAGTTGAAACATAAATAAGTTTATTTAAGGAGTTTAAAAATGCACGATATTGAATTTAGTAATGCTCAAGCACTTGGGGGACTTGATAGCACAGGTGAAGTGAGTGACAATGTATTTGATATGGAACTATCCAAGTCTGGCGGCGATACCATATTGACAAACGATCAGCTTAAAGCGATTGTGAACCTAACGTTCCCGCCAAACGCTAATCAGATTGTTGCTACGGGGTTGTATGTTGATCTTCTGTCCAACGACAACGCCGATATGACAACCGGCGACGAAGTTATCCTCGGTACGGTATTTGTATCAATGGCTGAGTTGGTCGCAGGCTGTGTTAAGAACATTGAGGTTCTTGCAACTTTGACGCAGAAGTTCGTCGGTTTGTGGTATAAAGCTCATAGCACCACGATAACAACCGGCAACACGGTTGACGCACACTTTAGCATAGCACCCTTGACAGAGAATGGCACGCTTCAGAAACTTCCTTCAAGGTAAGTTTTATCGTTTTCTTTTTTGCCCTGGTGGTGGGCGAATCGGTCGCTCACCACCTAATAAGTAATCCTTAAGTTTATGAGGTGTATATAATGAAAAAGTTTATTGTTTTTTTAATTGTGATGATGCTGACTGTGAGCGTTTTTGGCGCGTCTGCATTTGATATTAAGTGGTGGAGTCAGGAAACTTACTCCAACCTGCCCGGAAATACGCTTAGAGCGTGGGCTGAAGACATGGAAGGCGGCTCTATCGGTACTGGTAGCAAATTCTATGTTGACAGCGGTGTAGCGACTGGCGGTGATAGCTCAGGTTCAAGTTGGACTAACGCTGTTACTACAATAGATGCCGGTGTTGGTCTCTGTACTGCAAGCAGGGGCGATTATATTTATGTCGCTCCAGGTCACGCTGAAACAGTAGCAAGTGCAACTGGTCTTGTTTGTGATATTGCTGGAATTTCAATTATCGGTATTGGCAATGGTAGCCAGATTCCAACAATTTCTCTTGGAACATTGGTCACCGCCAAGATTTCCGTAACGGCTGCAAATGTCCGCCTGAGCAACTTGAAGATAATTTCTGCATTAGCGGACGTTGCCGAGGGGGTCGACCCTACGGCAGACGCTGATGGGCTTGTGGTTGACAACTGCATATTCACGGACGGGGCTGTAGCCTTAGAGCTTGTGATCGGTATAAATGTTACGGCTAATTGTGACAATATCACCATAGTCAATAACAAATTCTCTACGGTTGCGGCTGGTGGATGTGCAAATGCCATTGTATTGGCTGGCGGGTCTGACAACTCTGTTATTGCCGGTAATACAGCGTATGGGACTTATTCTGCCGGGGCTTTACTCGCTTCTGCCGCTCTCTCAGTAAACTTGACGGTAACAGACAATATATTCGTTACCACGGCTGCGGTTGCTGCTGTTACGCTAAAGGCTGATACAACTGGCATTTATGCTCACAACTTCGCAGGTAGTACAACTACGATATTGCTAACCGTTATCAACGATGACGCAATGTACTGTTGGGAGAATTATGACACTGGTGCTCCTGGCGCAAGTGGCGTTATCAATCCCGCTATCGATAGTGACTGATTTTAACGGGGTGGGCTTAACGGCTCACCCCATATTTAAGGAGAACTCAAATGAAGAAAATGATTCTTTTAATTTTAATGGTTACGTTTTCAGCGGTCAGTGTATACGGCGCAACCGGCGAAGTTCTGGAAACAACGCAGGCAGTATGGCAAATAGCGGAGTCTGAGACTTCGGCATCTACCCAGACTGATGCTCTCAGTATTACTGAGCGTACTAAAAATTTAGTCGATTTACTGATTGCCGCTAATGCAAACGAAGAGGATCAAATATCCATATTCCAGATCCCTCCAAAGTGGAACGCCGTAAGGCTTCGAGGCATCGGCATAACAGACGGCGGATCGGTTATCCACCAAATATACTTAGGTACTTTGGGCAACGGTGATGATTGCGAGTTGAGCCATGCTGGTCAATTAGCTTGGACACTAGGGACCCAACAGACTATCTACGATCAGATAACCTTCACCAGTGGCGGGACATACGTTCCCCAGGTCGGCGATACTATAAGAGGCAACTCAAGCGGTAAAACTGCGGTCATTGTTGCAATATCGGATTTGTCAAGCGGAACATGGGCGGCAGGAACCGCAGCGGGTACTATTACGTATCGATCTGCTAATGGTACTTTTGGTGATTCGGAAACGATAAGTATTCTGAAAGGCAATAGTGTTAAAACGCCAGATGCCTATACTCATGCCGCCTCAGACCTAATAGACTTCGAGTTCGCCGACACGCTTGTCATAACAGCAAAGACGGGAATCTGGGTGACAGCGGTTAGCCCTGCCGACAATACAAACGCAGAAGCAGAGATCGACATCAAGGGCGCAGATTTCATGGTTATCGTAACAACGACAAGCAGTGTTGATAGCAAGCTTCTTATCAAAGGTTTCTAATTATGTCAAACGCAACCGACAAAACTGCAATAGCAAACATCGGATTATTGATCATAGGCGAAAGCGTCATAGAGTCCCTGACATCCAAGAAGCCGAACGCCGTAAAGGTAGCCGCGATTTTCGAGGGCGTTGTAAAAGAGTTATTGGCGGAGGACTGGTTCTTTAGCAGAAAACGGGTGAAGTTTGAGGATTTGACGCAGGTTTATAAACTTACTGTCGATACCACTCCGGCCCCGGCAGCGTGGGTCCAAGGAGCTACGCTTACAGGTGATTCAAGCACAGTCACCTGTACTGTTGTTGAGGCTCTATCGCCTACCGTATATCTCGTAACAGAACCATCAGGCGACTGGACAGACGGTGAGGTAATAAGAGACGGCACAAACTCTATCGATACTGCAACGGGCTACCCTGACGATACCGACGACTTAGAGCATGGTTCATGGATGTACGGATTCAAAAGACCTACTGACCTGCTCTATCTATTAAAAAACAGTGACCTTGGATGTGACAGGGTAAACTTTCGATACGCACCAGAAGGGCAGGTCATCTTTACTAACCAGGTTGACGCATATCTCAGATACAATAAGTGGATTGGATATGAGGGAAGTGCATCTGTCAGCGATGTAACCGAAATGCCTGTATGGTTTCATAGACTTATATCTGCAAGACTGGCTTATATCCTGGCACCGAATATCACAGAAAACCAGAAACGAGAGGCGAAGTCTGAAATAGAATTTAACGATGCCTACCTGACTGCGAGAGAAAAGAACGGCGATAGTTTTTATTACGAAGATGAATCCAATAACGATTGGGCCTTTGGTGCGCACAATGAAATAGACGGTCTGGAATATTGATGAAAAAGATACTCTTAATATTATTGCTTCTTGCTGCTTCTGCTTCAGCGGACACGTCTGGTACTAATTACACCCTGAGAAGTAGCCTGAAAAAAAACCTTAAAATAATAGGATCGTATCCCATGCAGGGTGATCTTGATATGAACAATTATGATATTCTTAACGCTGGTGATCTTGATGTAGATAGTTTAACCACAGATAGCATAACCGTATCGCTCCTTACGATAACAAGTGTAATTTTCGCAGGTGCAGATGGACTCCTTAGCGATGATGCTGATCTGACGTTTCTCATTGATACACTTTACGCTACGAATTTAACCTCCAGTGGCACAATCACAGGCGGGACGTTCACAGACAGAACTATGTCTTTAACGGGCGGCAATATCACTGCAATGGGGAATATAACCGGAACTGGCGACTATACTTCCACCGGAAACATTACTATTGGTGGTATTACCACGACAAACACAATCATCGTTACAAGTGATGCACCTGCTTCGCCAACCTCTACCGGAACGACAGGGACTATAACATGGGATAGTAATTATATGTATGTTTGCATTGCTGATGATGTATGGAAAAGAACCGCAATATCAACATGGTCAACCGTAGATACTTACTTGCTGCTTGAAACCGGCGATTTCCTTTTACTCGAAGATGGCAGCAGTTATTTGATTTTGGAGATTTAAAATGAAAAAACTAATTGTAATACTCTTACTGCTTTCGGCGGTTGCTTTTGCGGCGAATACAAAGACGACTGACTTGCCTGCGACCACTGACATACAAGGTACGGACATTTTCTATATCGTCGATGGCGGTACGAGTTCACAGATTACAGCGTTGAATCTATTTGATATTATAGATACGTTCCTCAAACTTGACACAATCGTCGCTGATGAATCGTTGGTTAATAAGGCGGACGCGGTTACATGGGATTCACTTGGTACGTTTTCGGCAGGTATCAACCTTGGCACAAGTCAAAGCCTTGTTGGTACTACGGCGATGACATTCGGCAATAATGGACAGACCATCGCAATTGATAGTTCTGACTGGGATATTGGAGTAACAGGCATAATGACGGGGATAGGGAATATAACCTCTGACGGCGATATCACTGCCGGCTCGCTATTCGTTATAGGGGCGGCAAGTATGTCAGAAACCGATCTTGAACAGCTTGACGGCATTACAGCGGGTACGGCGGCGGCATCTAAGGCTTTGGTTCTTGATGCAAGCCTGGATATAGGCACGATAAATATCCTGACAGCGACAAGTTTTGTCGGAACATTGACGGGCAACGCAGACACAGTCACGACAAACGCTAATCTTACCGGAGAGGTTACGAGCGTAGGCAATACTGCGACTATCGTGCAATCGTTCCTGGAAGATGGTGGAGCGTCCGAAATAGCCGTTACTGCCGGAATGATGAACACTGGAACTTTGGCAAGTGGAACAACCTTCTGGCGTGGTGATAACACATGGGCAACTCCGGCTGGTGCTGGCGATTTACTTGCAGATGGTTCCGTTTCGCTTACTGCGGATTGGGATGCAGGGAATAGCTTATATGACATTACCGCTGTTGAGTTTAAAGGCGATTTGATAGGCAATGCGGACACGGTAACAAACGCAACTCTCACAACAGCCCTAACAGTCAATACAGGAACGCTTACGCTTACAGCGGACGCCGGCAACGATTCAGTCTTGACTATCGGCGGGGGTGCGTCCTCATTCTCAGGGACAAGTTCAGGGACAAACACAGGCGGTAATACAGGCGATAACACAGTCGCTACGTCAGGCGATAGCGCAACCGCTTTCTTTGACGCTGGAACTATCGAACATGAATGGGGCGGGTTACAACTTGACATAAGTACTTTTACCGGGCTGATCGGAATTTCCGGTGCGAACACTACTGTTGAGGTTGATGCAAAGTCAGAGCTTGAAGCGTTGATCGCAGATGTTTCAGATTTTGCCGAAGCTGACGGGGACGTCTACACTAATAATCACGACTTTGGCGGGGCAGACCTGGAGCTACCGCAAGCATCCCCGGCTGCTCCTGATGTTGACGGTGAAGTTGAGGTTGACTTTACTGATGGGTCGTTGGTAGTTCAAATGGGTTCTGCTCATACGGAACTTGCGGCTTCTACTGATATTGTCATTGGTAAGATGATTCGTTCGTTCGCAGCGACTTTCATAGCACCTGACGCGGTAAATGATGTTATTCCAATGAAACCGATCACTGCTACAGAGTTCCCACACGGTATAGTAATTACTGAGGTTCACATGGTTGTCGGGACTGACAGTAATTATACCATTGACGTTGAGAATTGGGATGACTTCGATACGATAAACGGAGCTAACCCGTCGATCAATTCAACAGCTTATACAAATGGCAATGACGGCGAAGTTACTGACTCGACTATAACTTATGCGACTATCGCAGCCGGCCAGATTATCATGCTTGACATTCCAGCTACAGACATCGACTGGGTTAATATAACAGTATTTTATTATGAACCAACTTCTTAAGGAGTAAACTTATGGCAATAGGATTTAAGGACAATATTGAAGTACTTCAACGTAAAGTCGTTGAAGATGAAGAAATATCCCGCAAACTTAGAATGTCAGCTACTCGCACAGATGATGTAACAGGCTCAATTATAAGCAAGGAAGTTATTAAGTGGGTCACGGGTGATAACACCCCAGCTATTGAATCTATGGCTGTAGAGTTAGGCGATATGATCTTAGCTGATTTGCCAGAAAATAATGCCGAAGCTTTAGTTGTTTGTGCTTATAAAACAAACTTACATGTTTATCTTTCAGAAAGGAGTGATCTACAATGAAGATGTTAGGGAAATATTGGCGGTTACGAATGATTAATGCCACTGGTTTAACTATGACTTTCGATGGCGGGGCCTTGATTGCAATACGTATGATGCCTTGGAAAATAACATCGGGGGAACTTGCCTATGGTACTGTTATAACTGAAGATCTGCAATTTAGTGCAGGTGAAACCATTGTTGACGACGGG
>Ga0207997_1000339_pt1 | contig 23691 bp, 32 predicted proteins | sample AntAceMetag02UKN_FD_184777 | JGI IMG/M metagenome (GOLD analysis project Ga0207997, IMG submission 184777) | Saline lake microbial communities from Ace Lake, Antarctica - Antarctic Ace Lake Metagenome 02UKN (SPAdes) (version 2) | ecosystem: Environmental > Aquatic > Non-marine Saline and... | reverse complement strand
ATGAAATACCATCTATATGATGAGCATATTCCCGTATTCTATAACTTTCATCCCAATATGCAACAGGTTTATAGTATTCACCACATCTATCGCATTTTTTTCTAACTGTTTTAATTACTTCTTTTAATGTAGTCACTTTTTTTCACTCTCCACAAATCCCTGTTTACCTTGTAATGACGTATAACAATCAAACTTATGATTTGATGCATATTCTAATATTAACCATTGTATAATTGCATCACGTGTCTTTAATGTCATTCCAACCGCCTTAATAACCTTATAATTTTTTGTTTTTTCAATAATTCAAACCTTGACGTGTCATCATATGTATAATCATAGATAACTTTCAACTGTTCAATCATTATCGCAACATCTGCCATTTCTTCAAGTACGTTATCGGTGGTTACTGGATTTGATGGGTTCCTTCTGCGTTTTATTAACGATTTTATGAGTTCCGAACATTCTTCTATTGCCATATCTACCTGTGACATTGCACCCCAGGTATCAATTGCCTTTCTATAAATATATTCTTTATTCATTTTTTTTTCACCTTTTTTATCATACGAGCAATATCTACATATTCATATAATACATTGTTTAAATTGAAGTAAGGATATGGCCTATCTAAATATGGTTTTATATTATATGATACATATTGAATATGACGATGCTCAAGTATTCTCCTTGCCTTTAAACAAAAACTACAATCATCCATCGTATATATTACAACTATCTTATTTTTCATCATTTTCACCATTTTATCACAAATCTGTTATACTCTCCTTTTTAATTCCCTTCGAGAATCCCTATGAACCCTAATTCAACCCCCACTAGATAGACATTACACTCTTTTTTGTGTTCGGGCTATTACATCATCTTTTACCAATACGCATGTGGAGTAGAATCAGGTACCATAGGGAAATTGTCCAAAACCCAACTCTGTTGCAACTCTGTAGTGTCATCATATATAAACCTTTCCATCTCACAACACCTTTTGTTCTATTTTTTGTGCCTTTCCGAACATGTAATATCTTACATTACGTTCTAAATTGTTATTTCCACCATAATATTCTATTTTGAATGTTCTAGTGACTATTCCCATAACGGTTAACAATTCACATTGGCTTTTAGCCGTTCTTCTTCCTATTAGCAATTGTTCGTGTAACATTTGTACATTGAACTCTGCGCCTGGATTATCTTTTAAGAAATGATAAATTTTTTGACGCACAGGATCACCAGTTGCGTTTACTATATTCTCAATTATATGTTTAAATCGTTCTTCCGGATAATCTTTATCAATAGATTTCAATGACTTGTATAACAACACAAACTGCTGTATAAGACGTGTTGGCACTTCTTTCGATGCAAACCCTCTAAGTTCACCCGTTCTTGCTTCAAACGATGCCGTTGCCCTGAATAAAGACAATTCCTTACATCTCTCCATCATCCATTTTGTAATCTCAGGCGGTATTACTGTTTTCTTGTTAAATTTGCATGTGCCTAGGAATGATTGTATTATTTCTTGTAACTCTTTTTTCATTATCGCTTCCTTTTCCATATGATCCATGGCTCTTGTCATTTTTTCATTGTCATCCATTTGCTTTGATTCAACGTCATATGCAAATTCTCTAGTTCCCAATTGGTTATGTATGGAGTATTCTTCTTTTATATCAGGTGTTGTACATGCAATTAACGTCACATGACAGTTACTATATATTTTTTGTGTACCATTACCTGTCCTTTTATTTATGTTCCCATCATATAATTCTCTAAGTTGACCAAATATTTCATTCTTTTCATCTTTGTTTATTGATTTCAATGTAGCCAAATCAGAAAATATAAGGATATGACTAGAATTTTCCAATTCATCTCCCAAATCATGTACCTTTTTACCTTTATGTGTTTTTCCAGTTGCTAATGTATTAGCTGAAATCTGGTCTATAAATTCTACATCTGGATAATCCTTTAATGCACGCACTATTTCGCTTTTTGCATCACCACTTTGTCCAACCGTAAATATCCATAATGGTTTACTATTTCTTGCTTGATTTGAAACAACTGAGGCCAATACCAAATCAATTCTATATGTATCAGTAAGGAAAAGCCATTTGCTTAATTGTTCATATAGTTCCTTACGACTTTTCGGTGGATTGCTTAGATCAAGATATTCTCTTTTATCTTTTACTTCAGTTGCTTTTTCTACAAGTTTAGCCATTCCCTTTTTAACTTTTTCGTTGTCAGACAGTTTTTTATTTAACTCGATGGTTTTTTTCATTGATCTTTGTGGTGCTTCTGACATTTGAATACCTATTCTGAAATATGCAAATCTCTCTGTTTCGGCCTTAACGATATTTTTACGACCCCTGTCATCGTTGGCGATAGCATCCATTGTTCACAATAACCACCGCTACCTTGTATATAACCATTCAGAAAACATCCAGTTACGGCAAGTACCTTTTTAGCACGTTTTAAGTGCAAATGGTTGTCTACATAAAGCACAGATTTTGATTCTGTCATTTTAACGTGTGAATGTGCCATCAAATATATGTCAGCATTAAAGCTGGCACACATATCTTCTAACCTGTTTATTTTTGCACCCCCCTTTCTACCCCCTACATTTCCATGTACGCTAAATATATCATACACATAGGATGGTTGTCTTTTTCCTTTGCAATCTTGTACGAATTTTAATCGTGTAATTGCTGCATCTTTTAACATCGGTAATGACGGTATATTAAATTCTTTCCATATTTCATATATTGGATCATATTGATTTACAAGTCTTATTTTTCGTTCATGGTTTCCTTCGTGTAGCCCTAGGCACTTTTCTTTTATTGGTTTTAGTATCTCAACTAATCTATGTACCTGCATGGGTATAAGGTTGTCTAATGAATTTCTAAATTCTTTTGCCAGTGTTTGTGGATCAAATCTTTTATCTGTAAGGTTTATGCAATCCAAAAAGTCTCCCATACCAATCCAATATACGTTATCTTTTTCGTTTATCCACTTTACAAGTTTCTTTAACTTTTCAACGTCACAACCAGCGTTTCCAAGGTGTATATCACCAATTGGTATAACATGAAACCACGTTGTACTGTTTTTGAACATTATTGTTTTTACGTTTATTTCCATTTTTTAATCCCCAATCCATTCTAAAATGATTAATTGTCTTAAAAAATCTATAATATCGTTACTGTCACCGAGTTTTGCATCATCGTTTAGTATATATGCATTTTCACCAACAACATTGACAAGTTCTATGGCAAGATAGTATATAGAAAGTCTACCTTCGTTCGTTTTTTCCCATTTAGTCATATTTTATCACCCGTACATTACATCATCTTCTTTTTTTTCAGTTATTGGTTCAGTTTTTCGTTCCATCATATTTTCTGCCAATGTAATGATATCTTTTCTGTTTATCATCTGAAATTCTTCGTGTGCATCAAGAATAGCTAAAAATGCATTACTTTCAATTTGCAATGATTTTTTACTTGCCGGTAGGCAATTATGCAACGTTTTAAGCATTTGTATCATTTTCGTTTTCAAGTTCATTATTATTATCCTCATTTAGGTTTGTATAAAATTTATTTCCACATTTAGGACATGTTTGTTCTGCACATCCAGGTTCTATCTTTATTAGATAGTTTGGTTTATTTGCCTCAAATTTTCTCATTTCTAATTCTCGTAAATGTTTTTCATAATCAATTAGTTGTTGATTTAGTTGTTTCCATGAATTTAACGCCTTTGTTTTATCACCGGCTTTTGTTATATCACTCTCGTATAATCCTTTTGCGATATTCATAGCACTTTTTATATCTCGTATTTTTGAATTTTGTGAAAAATCAATATCAATTAGGTATGGTGTCAGGTCATCTGCTAGATATTTTGATACTGTTTGCCGTGTTATATCTATTCCAATTTCCTTTTTTAGCATTTCCTGTATTTTTGATGGGCTTGGCTTACCGGATGAGTTATAAACATCTGAATTTTTATTTTTCAATGTTTTCGCTAGGAATTTCTTTATTTTTTCTTCATTTCCTTTTCTACCACGGGCCATATATCGTTCTCCTTTTGTTTATTTTCGCATCATCAAACAATTTTGATATTTCTTTTGCTGTTAAATGTTTTGTTGATGTTAATATTGCAAGGGTATATGTATTAAATTTTCCCGGTTTATTTTTGAATCGTTCTATATTTATTATTACTGTTTCATAATTTGAAATACGATGCGCCATCCTATGAAGTGTCATTACAACTTCATTCATATCCAACTGTATAAATATTTGAAATTGAGCATTTGGGTATTTTAATATCATTATGACACCCTAGTTAGCACAGCAGTAAATGTTTTAAGCATGGCCGTAACTTTCCATAGCTGACCACGGGGGTCTTGCACCAATACGTATTGACCGTCATATACTATTTGAATGACTGTTAGTTTATTGTCTCGAAGTAATTTACCGTAGTCATTATACGGCATTTCGTTTTTTTCTGCGTCTAAATCCATTTCATCCATACAATCACTGGTTAATATGTTATAGTTGCTGGTATTTAAAGTTTTTCTTTAACGACCGAACAGCTGTTGCGGTCGTAAACCGAAAGGTTTATATAGTATGAGTTACATAGTATTGACTATCAACAAACATCAATTATTTTTTATAGTGACAGCCATGCGAATTGATAAAATTATTAGTATTGGTTCACCAAGATTGTTTTTACCGCCACAGCTTCAAGTTTTAGCTTCGATATATAAAAAATCTGGTGTACTATATAGCGGTGCATTTCGTGCCGGTAAGACATTATTGCTTGTTAACGCTGTTATTAAGATATGTTTAGAAAATCCAGGTGTAAAAGGTGTATTAGGTTCGCAAACACATACACAACTTAAATCTGTAGTTTTCTCTCTTTTTAGGGAGGAACTTGATTTATACCAAGAACAGTTGCGAAAAAATGGAATCGAATTAAATTTAACAAAGCGAATAATTACAACTGCCGGTAGTATGGAATGGGAAGCATACAATGGTTCAATTATACAATTTCGTTCATGTGATGAAGAAAGAAAGCTAGCTGGATATACGCTGGATTTCGTTGGGTTAGATGAACCAGTTGATATTGAGGAAAACGTATTTCGTCAGTTGTATGGTAGATTATCAGGTACTAGACATTTAAAAAATCCATTCATATTATTAACAACAAATCCGGGTAGTGAGTTACATTGGATTCATAAGTATTTCATAAATGAAAGTACAAAACAGGATGATTTCTCTTTTGTATCAACGACAACATATGATAATAAGCTATTACCAAAATATAAGCGGTACATAAACCGTATCGAATCAACATGGGATGAAGATTGGAAGCGTAGATACTTAAGCGGCATTTGGGGAATGTTTGAAGGGCAGGTATATAAGGAGTTCAATCCAATTAAGCATGTTGGAGATTTTAAAGATTTACCAGTTAAATATAACATATGTGGTATTGATTGGGGTTTAAACACTCCCCATTGCGTATTGATAATGGGTGTTACCGAAAATAACAAATTGGTAGTTAAAATGGAACAATATAAAACAATGGTAACAACATCCACATTATCGCAGCAAATTGCAGAATTTAACAAGGATTATCATTTTAAAAATGTTTATGTTGATCCAGCGGCATCCGATTTAATAGAGCAAATTAAAGATCGTGGCGTTCCTGTAACGCAAGGATACAATGATGTTGAAAACGGAATTGCTAAAGTAAAATCAATATTCGTTGCAAATGATATTTATATAGATTCATCATGTTATAAATTAATTGCTGAGTTGCAGGGGTATAGGTATAAACCTGGAACAGAGATAGTAATTAAAAAAGATGACCATGCACCAGATGCATTGAGATATGGAGTTACGGATTATAGCCCGTATGTCGATGATAGTGGATTTGGGTGTGGATGGTGGCGAAGAAAAGGTAGATAAATATGACACTAATGGATTCGGTAGATGAATTTTTAAATGCCTACGTTCGTAGAACAGAAATAGTTGAGCCTGTCGATAAGAAAACGTTTAGGGCCAGTGATTATGACCTTGGAGGTAAATGGGCATCTGATAGAAAGATGACACCAAAACTTAGACGTGAAATCGCACTGACCGCACCATTTTTCATGAAAGCTACAAAAAAGAAAAATTTAGATAGATTTCGTTCATGGTTTGAATTTGAAAATATAAACACAAGAAAACCACCATCTGCCGCTGATGCAAAGATAGCGCAATTATTTGATGCTAGGGCAAACCCAAAATTTAAATTTGTATTGGCAAACATATGTGTTGATATTTATGGTGATGGTTTTATTCTTAAAAAATATGCCAATGATATCGTAGACAAAAAAGGCAAAGTTGATTATGAGTTACCACCACCAAAAAGTGCATCGCTTAAAAATTTAGAAATGATTAATCCAGAGAATCTTAAAGATATGAAATATTTAACGGATAGGGATGCAAAGAAAGGCAAACAGTTTAAAATAGATGGTATACAGCATTTTTTTTATAGCAACAAAAAAACAAATAAAGAAATGTATATTCACCCTAGTCGTATTATGCATTTTATGGATGACCAGTTACCATTTTCACGATTCGGTATTTCAAAAGTTGATATGTTGCAGAATATAATAATATCGGAAGCAGATATTGATATTGCAACTGGTGAGATTTTAAAATGGTTCAGTCATGGTACACATGAAATAACAAAAGAGGGTATGCAACCGAATGAAAAAAAAGAAATAGAGAAAAATATGGCACAGCACCCTAATTATTATGTGTACGATAGTAGGTATCATTTAGAGGTTCACAATCCAACGGCAATTGATCCAAAGGAGTTTTACAACTATATCATATTAGGTATTGCATCTGCTTTCGTTATACCGACGCAGGTATTGCTTGGTGTTCAAATAGGTAAGGTTACTGGTGCAGAGACAGGATATAGTGACTATTATCGTGATGTTAAAGATAAACAGGAATTGATTGATACACCACTCATTAAAGATTTGTATGCAGAAGTTTTTGCTGGATATAACAAAGAATTTAAATATGAACCAATATGGAAGGATATTTATGTTGGTGAATTAGCAGAAGCCGAACTATTGACGAAACGTGCAGCGACCGTTCAAATATTACTTAGTACAAATCCACCAGTAATTAGCCAAGAAGAATCAAGGAAGATAATGAATAGTGGTAAAATATATCTTGATCCAGCTATAGTAGTAAAGCAAGTTGAGTTAAATGATACTGCAAAAGATACCGATGATACGGAAAATGACGATGAAAAGGGAAATACTATTGCAAGAAAACCACTTAAAGATGCCGAGAAAAAACCAAAAAAAGCATCTGCTGGTATTTTACAACTCAGGCAGGAAATAATAGATAAAAGAAAATTTGAAGAACTTGCAAAGAAAGAACATGCTCTTGGTAATAAGGTAATTGAAGAACAGGATAGTTTATTTGGAAAAGACGAGGAATGAGTTTAAAAGTTACTGGATTGTATGGTGCAATTCGATTTAATAAAAAGGTGGCAAAGACTTCGGAATATGTAAATATACATGAAGGGATTGTGAAAGATACAGTTTCATTAATGCGCAGATATGCCGCTGTCGATAAAGGTGAAATGAGTAACTCGATAAAATATGTAAAAATGGGTGTCGCTGGTTTTAAAATTATCGTTGGCGTTCCTTGGGCAATTTATCAAGAATATGGCACAATGTATATGAAAGTTGGAACACCAGAATCACCAAAAGCTGTAACAAGTACATCCGGTAAACCAGCATTTAGGCCGTTCATGAGGCCAGCGTTGTTTCTTATGAATGAAGCATTTTCAGATAGGATAAAGAGACTATTTATTGGATTTAATAAATAAATGGTGTGATGTTGAGGGTTCGATTCCCTCCCATACCCTAATATTAAAAAAGGAGAAATGTAAAATGAGTAATGTGATAAGTCTATGTGGTAGAAAGAATTGTTGTCCGCAAATTAAGGAAGATACAAAAAAAGGAATAATGTATATAATAGAAGGCAAAACGCAAATTCCTTTTAATGCCGAACAGGTTAAAAATCTAGCCAAATATCTAAATACACGAGGTGCATGATATGGCAAAAGGAAGTCGTGCACGTTCAAATATACAACCAGCAAAAAAAGCAGTTGAATCTATACCAAAACCATTAACAACTAGAACAGAATTATTTAAAAACTATCCAATACGAACATTGAATACCAATGATGTTAACAGATTTAAAGAAATGGTTACATTAAGCAACAATGTAGCTGGCCTTTTAAAGCAATGTATTGATACCGATACAAGTGTCCAAAAAGGTAATGAGGTTGCACAAGCAATGTTGGATGGTAAAATAAAAGGTGCTGCAATGCAAAAAGTTACGGCTAATTTATTTCTACCTCTAAATGATATGAAGGATGTTGCAAAAAAAATAACGGGTGAAGTTGAAACACTAAAACAAGCAAATATTATTTCAAAAGGACAACTGTCGCAGAGATATGATGAATATATTGACAGTATGAAAAATTTAAGATCATTACTTGACCAACTTTTAAAACGGGCACCATCTGATGATTTATCAAAAATACGTGGCGATAGAGCAATTAAATCATCAAAATCAGCAGAACAGGTAATATTTGAAAAAGCAGCAGATAAGATGACACAAAAAGATAGAGATTTTGTAAAAGGCATCAAAAAGAAAATTGATGAAAATGCTGCAAAAAAGATTAAAGAATCAACATGCGAGTGCAAAAGTTGTAAATCTGTAAAAAAGGCAAAGTAGTCACAATGGATATAATCAACGTTGAAAGGGAAAAGGGCATAACACGATGCTTAATGAAGTCTATACCGTTGCGTATTGCCGGATTAGATTCTGCGTCATGTCATACTTATTTAATGTCTCATCCGGATAAAGAGATAGTTGATTTGATTTCAGTTATATATGATGCAGCAGATAAAATTACAAATTCATGGCAGACAGATGTCATAAAATGCACGATGGATGTTGGATTGGCAATTTGCTGTAAACATGATAAATATTCAAAGATATTATCTGAGGTATTAACACAATTTTATGGTTATGATGTAACAATAGAAAGCTATAAATCATTTAACCTATTGGATAAATCGGTATTGAAAATATTATTAAAAACTTCCGATAAAATTTTCAAAGAAAGGATGTACTCTTTGAATATGGCACACGATTTATTATCCGATTGTAGTAACGATGCAATTTCGTTTATACATTCGGTGCTTTCAGATTCAATGGATAAAGAATTATCGGATGCAGAATATGGTAAATGCATAAAGTTGGTTGAATTTTTACTATATGTAGTGTATTTGGATACAGCGTATCGTGATCCGTTCTTTTGGATTTTGGATAAAATATCGAGAAAAGAATTACGTGTTGCAATTGCAAGGTATATCATAGAACCGAATGACTGGTATGTTAATGTGTGGGATCGTAGTAGGATTTTAACGAAAAAACAACGTGACGAAGGTAAGATTCCAATATATGCACATTCAGTTGTTGAAAGACGTATGGTGCCAGCAAAGCAAGAACATGATTTAAATAAAAAAAAATAGAAAAGTGATTATATGTCTAATAAAAAATATGAAAAAGGAAAATTTTACAAATTCAAATTCGATGCAATTACTCCACGGGTCAAATCAATTAACTCTGGTTATGAAAAATTTATTGAAAAAGCGATAAGCGATGATGGTCATAACGTAGTCATTGCAATAGGTGACAGATTTATGAGGGATGTGTTTATATCAAAAAAAGAACTTAAATTAGCACATAAGGGATTCAACAACACATTACATGATTTAAATCATATGGGAAGTGGTTATCAGATAAGCATGTTTGAATCAATGCCACCTGATATATCATATTTCGTTGGATGGCAAGATAACGCATTATATGATGAAAAAACTGGTGAAGTTCGTGCACAAGTGCATATTGAAAAAGCTGCACCACGATATAAAGATTGGGAAAATTATGTTAACATATCATCAAAAATAGGTAGAACACCAAATGTAAGTATGTATGTATTTGCACAAGTTGAATACATACAAGCTAGAGATTTACCAAAAGGTAGCGGATATAGTCATAATGGCTATAAAGCAGATGATTTAGTTCCATGCTTTAAGGATATACAACCATTCATGGTTTCAACCGTAACAATGGGCGCATGTAATGATATGGATGGATGCGGAATTGAAAATGGTAAGTCAACAACTGATACAATAGAAGAAATTAATGATCCATATGAAAATGTGGATATGAAAGAAGTAGAAAAGCAAACAAAAGAAAGTAAACAAAAAATAGAATTTTATAAAAATAGAATTAAGGATATAAATGGAGAATAGGATAGACATGACAAATGATGAAGAAACCCTTGCAGAAGTTGAGGCAAGGTATAAAACTGCAATGTTAGCTAAAACGGTAGCGTTAGAAGCTGACATAGTTGCACAAGCAAATGCAGTAGACGCAGAAAAAGCAAAAATTGCAGCCGATAAAATTGAAGCTGATAAAATAAACGAACGTGAAGAGTTTGAAGCGGCAATGGCAAAAAAATACAATTTGCAAGATACCAGTGAGCAGTCACCGGATTTAAATGCAGGTGATACAACGAAAGGGATACCGGAAGGGAAATGGGAATCTTTTCATGCGCAGTATTTGAAAGGAAAAGCCATTGATAGGGTTTCATATAACCAAGTTGCTCTTGTGACAGATGAACTTGGATTTGCATTTTCGGATTCAGATACCGGTTGTGATGATGACATGAGTGCATGGTCGCCTGCCGATGTTTATTGTGATTTAATTTGGCAAGCAGCGCAGTGCGGTAAACAATTATCTGGTATCGTTACGCAAAGGGCATGTGATATAAATGCAGGTAACGGTTTATCTGTTCAAATAAAAACGATAAACGCAAGTTCAATGGGTAGTGCATTATCAAAATGTGAATGTGCAAGCTGTTCATCTAACGTATTTACAACACACACATTAACATTAGCACGATATGATATTTACAAGGTTCTTTGTGAACTTGATGTATTTGACGTTGGTGATTCAGTTAAGGCGGCAATTATAGAATCAATGAGTCGAGCATTTATTTCTGGTATTGATAGTTTGATTTGGACTGCAATGAGCGATGCAACACCTGGATATACTGAAACATCTGAGGTATCATTATCATGTAACCCTGCGGCACCATCTACCGAGTGTTGTATGTACGGTGCTCAGTTGTACAAAGAAGTAATTGAACTGGAAGCACAAATGCGTAACGCTGGATATGGTAGCAAAGGATTTTTCCTAATCTTAAATCCAAGAGTCGCAACATACCTTAAATACAAAGAGGGCGGTACAATGCCACCTTGGGCAAATGAAATTGAAATGGAAGGAAACACCCTAGTTAAAATTGGTAACATAAAAGTTATTGAATACTGCGGTGCAAACTCTTGTGATGATTTCGCATTAGGTGGTGTAGCTGCGGTTATGGTTGACCCTGAACGTGCAATTGGTGAAGCATACGGTAAAAGACCACACCTATTAACAGATAAAGACCCAATTGAATGTGACAGTACAAAATTAGTCATGAGGTCATATCTCGCAATTGGTGCACTTGATACCGGTGCAATCGGACATGTGGTCAATCCTTGAGCATGAGTGACACGGTAGGTTTTTCCTACCTTCTCTCTATTTTTTATTTTTGGTATGTACAGGTTCAAATCCTGGAATAGAAATATGTTAAATAAATCGTGGAAAATAGATGTTCCATTAGAACTTCTAGTTGATTCTGATTCATATACAATAGAAGGTAAAAAATATTTCAGAATTACTAGAGTTAAAAGTTCAATCAACCAGCCAGGATTAAATTACTGGCGTGCAAGTATTGGACAGTTTGAGGCAAACAAAATAATGAAAATACGTGGTACTTTTGGTACAAACCTACATAAGTTAATTGAAGTATCTTTACAAGGTCATAGTGTTGATGCATCAAAGTATAGTGATGAAATGCAAGAATCATTGAGACTGTTCAATATTGCAAAAGAAAAATATAACATTAGGGCCGAGGCACTAGAACAAAAAGTATGGAATAGCCACTTAGGTTTTGCTGGTACTGCCGATTTTATAGGTCGTGCTGATTTAAAAAAACTAGGTAAAGATGCACATGTTATATTTGATTGGAAATCAAGCAAAACAGTTTACAACGATTTCTTTATACAACTTGCAGCTTATGTATTTACATTTGAACTTATGACTGGTGTGAAGTTAGATGGTGCGGTTGTTTTGCAAATTCGTGACGGTAAAATGAAAATAGTAGAAAAATCATATGACGAACTTATTGCATTTTATCATGCATTTAAGTTTGCATTAGGAATTTTCAGATATCAGAAAAACATTCCTAAATTTTGGGAAGGGTTATAATGACAAAATTAACGGCAGATCCATTAATAAGCACAAAAGTTACAGTTAGTAAAAAAAATTACGGAAATGATATCATGGCAATATTTGAACGTGGAGAATCAGTATTTCATCAAGTTACATTAAGAGATACAGCCGAAGCATTGACTGACCCCTCATCTGTATCAATAACTATTACATCACCATGCGATACGGTACTTGTAAATTCTGCATCTATGGCAAGTTCAAGTTCTGGTGTTTATTCATATTCATATTTGTTATCTGATACGGCAGTTTATGGTGAATATGACATAGTTGTTAAGGCGATTGATGGTGCGGATACGTCAACATTTACTGAAAAATTTTTCGTATTGCCTTGGAACATAATAGACGAAATTAGGATATATTCACAACAAACAAAAAAGAAAATATCAGATGCTGATGTAGCATTAATTGCTTGGAACTCATTTAAGGAAGTTATACAAAGAATAGCTGAGTATCATTATCATGAAAAGTTATGCAGATGTGTCGATGGCACGTGCCAATGTAGTTCTAATGCAGAATGTGGTGGTTGTATATCGACAGAATCGTCACCCATATGTAGTGACGGGTACCAGTTAGATACTACACCAATAATGGATTTACAACTTGACGGTAATGTGCATGGTTGCGAATGTGATGATGCATTGGAAGAATGTCAAAATGATATATGTGGCATATGGAAAGATGGCGATGGTGTATGTTCAAATATCGCTGTTGAGGTTGTTGATGCAACATGTGGACATATCAAAGTGTATCAAGCTGATTGTGTTACAGCAATTCCGGCAAGCAATGAGGGAATATTTGTAAACTATTATTCGACATGGGAGTCATACAACGAGCAACTGTTTAAAAAAGCTGTTGTACTTCTTGCATCGTTCGAAATTGCAACTATATCAAATCTATCATCTAAGAAAGTTACAGGATGCGATGAAAGGGGTAGGGTTTCATTTACTGACAGATTATGGAATAGATATATTACAACAATTGAATCAATTTCAAAACCAAATATAGGAAGTGGCAGATAATGGTGTTTAGTGTATTTGATGGGATTGATCCTAGAAAAATCATTCGTACAAAAATTGGTACAAATCATTTAATTGATGATGAGATGCAATTATGTATATCCGTAACAAATGGTAGTGGTGATACGGTAAATGTTCCAATGTTGATAGGTGAAAAAGTTGAACTTAATTGTCCAGCAGCACCGTTTATACGATTAGATTTATTGTCAATTAAAGCTGATCCACACAATATTAATGCATCCGTTAGAAAATATAAAGCATTAATTAGCGTTGATATTACATTTAACGATGCAGAAGGTATTGACGTTACTTCATTTGGTAAAAAAGTTGCAGATGCAATTGTTAACTATGTTAGAACATATCAGGGTGCAACCGATGGAATATTCTTTATGAATGTTTGGAATGAAGGAAGATTAGTAATAGAAGGAAGATGTGAGGAAACAATGTTTCATTGGATACTTGAATTAACGGCAGAGAACAATGATGCGTGCTAATATGACAAAACAAGATGATGATAAACGATATTATCAAAAGCATAAGGAACATATTAAAAACAATGTTAAATCATATAGAAAGCATAATATTGATAAAATTATCAGTTATGACCATTTGAGATATTTGAAACATAAAACAGAAGATATACAAACATTGCACAACTTAAAAATTAATGGATGTGCTATTTGTGGTTATAATAAATGTGATTGGGCACTTGATTTTCACCATGTCAGTCCAGAAGATAAAAAGTTTAAAATAGATATGAGATCAATGAGAAATAATGTAATACGAATTGCTAATGAATTGAATAAGTGTATTTTAATATGTTCAAACTGTCATCGTGAATTACATTATAACGAAAATAAAAATAAAAATAATGGAGAATGAAAAAAATGAATAAAATGAATAAAATTAACGAATGGGTGATGTCTTATTTCTGAGTTAGGACTTCCCTTTAGGGGAACAATCTGGTATTGGGTTGAGGCTACGTATGGTGGCGGTATAAGTGGTTCAACACTTCCCGTTTCATGTAAAGTTTTAGATGCAAGACCAGGAATTAATGATAAGCATAAAGTGTTAAGAGGTATAGATTCGCCCGGTGCGTGTCATCTTCTTGAACAATGTACTGATCCAATATTCCATTTGGAATACATACCGCAATGTGATGATACACTGATTGATGATGTTATTGATAGAACAGCAGAGGGTAAATTACAATCATTATATTTTGAATTAGGCACTAACGCAAACATTGTTGCTGCGGATAAAACCTATTTTAACATGATAGGTTGTAAAGCAAAAACAGTAAAAGTTACTGGAAGTTTCAATACTGAGTATATCATATCAGTTGATTTTTCAGTTAAAAGTACAACAACTTCAATTGCTGCAACTGGTGTGGCACCAACGGCATTAACTGGTGATTTTTTGTCATTTCATAGGGCAGGTGCAATCGCAAAAGATGGTGGTGACTTCGCATACATCGTGGATTCTATTGATATTACATTCGAGCATAATCTTACAGATAAGTGGGATCACGATTCATTAGTGAAACAGTTTTGCATTGAAGGTGCTAGAGATATTGATGGTACAATAGACATTTCATTAGATGAAGGTGGTGGAGTTCATTGGGCAGAAGTAATTAATCAAACAGAATTTGACGTTATTGTTGATTTAGGTGGTAAAGGTTGCCCACGTCTTACATTACCAAATTGTAAGTGGAAATCTGGTGAATTTGACATAAATATTTCCGGTGATGAAATGGCAGATAGTGCACCGTTTAAAAGTCGCCCATCAAATGCTAGCGAATGTAGCAATGTCGTTAGTGCAAAACCATAAAGAGATTAATTTCTCTTTTCTTTATTTTTAATATGGGCTTGTGGAGAAATTTGGCTAATCCTTGTCGGTTCAATTCCGAACTTGCCCACTAAGAGGTATTTAAATGAAAAAAACAAAATATAATGTACCCTTTGTACTAAAGGGAAAGCCGTTTGAGTTAAGTACTTGGACAGTTAGAAAGCAAGAGGAAGTTTTGAAGGAAACTGCTAAATTTGAAGATAAACTACCAGAAAAAGAATTGGAAGTAAAATACCATAACTTTATAATCCTTAAAGGGTTGCGTGAAATTGATGCAAATGTCACGGAAGATGACCTTAAAGACATGCATCCTGACGATAAAATAGCATTATTCGCTGCCGTATACCTACAAGGTAAACGTGGTATTATCGTACAAGAAAAAAAGGATTTTCGGAAGGGGAAGAACCCCAAACAATCAAAGTAGAATTATTCCCTAGTGATAAATTAGACAACATGCTATCATGGAGAAGTGAATTGTTTATGGTAGGTCACACTATGGATGACATTGATAATTTATCATATTGGGATTTTGCAAAAATAACTGAATATGTTAGTGATAAAAATAAATCATCTAGTGGGAAAACAACGCAAAGTAAAATTAGCAAATCACAACAGAAGATGATTGATACTAGAAAGAAAGAACAAGGAAAATAATATGACCGACATCACCCAAAGTATTAATTACAATTACAAAACAAATGTCCAAACGCTGACAAAATACCATGACAATTACAATGCATCATTAAAACGTCTTGAACATACAACATCACGTTATACAAAAAAAATAGGTGCACATGATAAATGGGTAAAACAAAATACAAGGAATACTTATAAACATGATAAAGCTGTAAAAACACAAACTGGTTCAGTTAATAAATTAGGTAGTGGTATGGGTGGTTTAGCACTTAGATTCGTTGGGTATAACATGGTGCTTGGTCAAGTAATGGGTGCACAACAAAAACTTATTGCCTGGATAGGAGAATCAATAACAAAATTTCGTGCTTTTGAAAAGAAAATGGCAGAAGTTTCAACAATTATTGGTGATTTAACAACAGGTGCTATGCCTGGTCTTACCGCTGGTGTTGAATCATTATCTGTTCGATTCGGTAAATCTGCAACCGATATGGCTAAAGGTTTATATGATATTTTATCTGCTGCATTTAGTGCAAGTGATGCTATGCGGTTGTTATCAACTGCAACAAAGGCATCAATAGCCGGATTAGCTGATGTTTCAACTTCCGTTGATATTTTTACTTCCGTTTTAAATGCTTACGGTATGACAGTATCACAAGCACAACATATTTCAGATGTATTTTTTCAAACAGTTAGGCGTGGTAAACTTGTTTTTGAAGATTTAGCATCCGCACTTGGATATATTACACCAATAGCATCTGCTGCTGGTGTTGCATTTGATGAGATTGCAGCTATACTTTCAACGGTTACTCGTATGGGTTTGCATGTTGATATGGCATCAAGAGGTTTAGCTTTAACAATTCAAAGTATTGTATCACCAACACAGCAAGCAGCAGATGCGGCAAGGAAGTATAATGTCGATATGAGTGGATTAGCATTGCGTGTTAAAGGATTAACTGGATTCATGAAAGAATTAAATCGTGCAGTTGATGAAAACAGTGCAACAATTTTACCTGAAATGATTAGAAATATGCGTTCATTGCGTGTTGTAATGGCAGTAACGAGTGATGAAGGTATTGCTGGAATGACCGAAGATTTAGGTTTCATGCAACATGCAGCAGGTCAAACGGAATCTGCTATGGCAAAGATGACAAATGTATCACAGATGCAGGTAGACATTCTTGCAAATTCTATGGAACGTCTTGAAAGAAGTATAGGTTCTGCATGGTCAGGTGTTGATATGTGGTGGAAAAAAAGTCAACTATGGTGGGGTACATTAGCATCTGGTGGTGATGCAAGTAAAGCACTTTCCGATTTTGATGAAAGGGTTGCTGGTTTAAATGCATCATATCTTGCATTATTTCAAACGCAAAATGCACTTGCTGGTAAAGGTACATTGATGACAGAGTTAACATCTCCTAAAATTGAAACAATATTTCCAAATATAAAAGAAAATGTATTATCCACATTTAATAATATGGCTATTAATCCACTTGATATGATGGTAGATGCAGTACCAGTTAAAGCATTTGTAGATAAATTAGTTCCTTGGGATCAAGTTAATCAATATCTTGAACTTGAAGGTGAAAAAAGAATTAAAGGTGGAAAAATTGCAAAGTTATTATTGAAAAAAATGACATTAGAACCATATGTTAATGCACCAAAAGAGATAGGTAAGGTATATACATTACCTGATGGTACAGCAGCATATTGGGGTGACATGAGTACAGAACTCACAAGGGTTAATGATTTATTAAAAGATTATGATGCTGAAATGGCTACAATTATAGCAACACAAGAATCATTACAACCAGCATTTGATTATATGTCATCTGGATTGGATGATTTATCACAATCAATTAGTGCACATCAAACAAACATAATAGAATTAGAACATGCAATGACAGGATTGAGAACTAGCGTTGAACAAACATATACTGCAATGAGTGGACAAAGTTTTACTGGTAAATTACGATGGCAAATTGACACTAAAGAAAGTGAAGTTTTTTTTGATAGGTTCAGTAACTTTTCAAATATGGCAATTAAATATGGCGATGAATTTTCATCTATTGAATGGTTTGATGAAGATATATGGAATATGATAGGTGGCATTGAAAAATATGATGGTTCGATGGAAGATATTATTAACACAATGCATGATTATAGTGCAGCAAGTAAAGATGCTGCAAAAGAAACTGTTGCACTTAAACAAGCAAATGATGAAATTGCTAAAGCTATGCGTAAGAACAACCTTGAAATAATGAAGATACAACTTAGAGGTATGATGAGACGTAGAGGGCAAACACGTAGCGAAGAAAGGGCAATTAAAAAAATTGAAATTGAAAATGCTGGATGGAAAATTGACCAACTACAAAATACCGTTGACCTTGAAGTCAAAATGGAAGATGAACATTTAGATGAATTAAAAACAGAGTATGATGCAGCAAAAGAAATATTGGATGAATATACTGATAGAGCGAAGTTTAATTTAGGTTTATTAAAGGACATTCGTGATGATGAAATTGCTGATTTAGAAGTTGCATATACAGAAAAACACAATTTACTTGAAAAATATACTGGTTGGACAGTAACAGAAAATGCAGCGTTACTTTCTGAAAATGAAATATATGTTGAATTATTAAAATCAATTGCAGATAGACCCGAAACTGCTGAAATGTATAAAGAACTATATGGTATTAACGCATCTGATGAAGCAATTTCGGCACTTGAAAGACTTAGAGAATTTCAAGCAAGTGGAGAAGTTTCAGCACCAACCACAAAAAAAGGTGGTTCAGGTGGAAGTACAACACCAACACCATCATATAGAATTGTACGTGCAACCGTTAAACGGCATCAATTATATGTATCATCTAGTAGTGGAAAAGAGCGGATATATGGCTATTCATCAACGGCTAAGGCGATACTTGCCGGAATAACAAAATATAAAATTGGTACTAAGATAAATTGGAAACGTGGTACATATAATGTTCCCGAAGATGGAATGGTCAATGTACATAAACACGAAAAGATAGTTCCAGCAGGTGATAGTACAAAAGCTGATGGCAATGGCGGTATTATTATTCAAAATCTTACAATAGATGTTAAAGAAATTGCTGAAATTAATGATGTTGAAAAATTAGGTGCATTATTATCTTCTGCTAAAAATTCAAGAGTTTTAAATAAAAATGGAAGTACCCGTTTTAGGAGTAGATAGAATGACACGAAATAGAACTGCAACACCTGCAATACCATGTATTTTTTTACAAGATGCCGGTGGAGATCAATGCGTTACAGATACAGGTGGCTATCAAACATGGGATACTCTTGTATTTAAAACGAGTGATTTTCAATATGTTTTGGATGATAGCAAAATAACAATATTAAGGGGTCATAGCGGTTATTATGAAATTACATTTGAAGTTTCGTATCAAACAATACAAAGTTTAAGAGAAGTAAAAACTTCATTATATAAGAATGGCGTTGAGTTAGTTAATAGCCTCGTACATACATTTAGTACTGGTGCTGCCGGTAAACCAACATATCGTGATGAACACGTACTTCATTATATTGTATTGTTAAATAAAGATGATTATGTGCAAATAAAAACAGTTGGTAGTGGTTCCGATGTTTGTACTATTGCAGAAACTTCACGTTTAATAATTAAGGCATTACCTATGGATGGATGGGATAATAATAGGGGTGGAATGAAAATGGTACGTGGTGGAGTTGGAAGATAATGGGATCAGATGACCAGCGTGAATTTAGAAAGTTTTTTGGTGTATCAGTTGATGATTGGGAACATACCTATGGTACATTTTCAAATACACATTATATATTATTAAATGATTATATTAGTGAGGGATGTAGTACAACTGACTCATCGGAAGCATCGGTCGCTCATTCATTTTTATATCCACAACACATTAAAAAAACAGCTTATATTGAAGGTGTTATCGAAGGTGAAATATGTTTAACTGCAAGTAGTGCATCGTCAACTGTAACATCATATCGTGTGACCGTTTGTAAAACATTTGAAGGTGCAGCAGAAGCAGATATAGAACTTGCAACTACTGGATGGGTTACTGTTAGTGATACAATAAATTGGGATGCCGGATTAAGTGTTGGTGATGAAATGGTTTATCATTACTGGATTGATGTTTGGAATGAACAAATAGTTACAGAAAATCAAAGATTATATTTAAAAGTTGAAGTTGATTGTAACCAATATACTCATCTTATGCATAGTAATGATTCAACTTGGGAAGATATTTGGATTGATATACCATTTAGGTTATAGGTATTAATATGGGAACATTTATAATTACACCTACAGAAGGAATTACATATAATTCATATTTCATTCCGAATGGTGCTGGATGTGCAACACAACTTACACCAGTGGGTGATGTAGCAAATTGGGAGTGTGTTGATGATACAATTGCAATTCCAGATGATGATGGAACTTATGTATATAGTAATGCAACTAATGCACAATATGATTTATATGCATTACCTAATCATACAACTGAAAGTGGTACGATTAATTATGTTCAAGTATTATCAAGGGGTAAAGCAACACCCTTAGGCCAAAGCATTGACGGTATCTATAAAATATTAATAACAGATGATGCCTGTGCAAATATTTATAAATCAGATGATATAGATTTAACAACTTCATATAATACATATAACAATGTGTGGTTAACAAACCCTAGAACAGATGCAGAATGGTCATGGGGTGATATAGATAATTTACAAATTGGAACCGAATGTAGTAGCCCATCAGTAATTGGTGCATTACAATCCATATTTAGACCAAATGGTGCTGGTGATGCATTTTCATTAGGTAGTGGTAGTCTAGGTGCTAGTGGTGCTGCTAATAATTGGGAATGTGTTGACGAGGAGTCACCAGATGAAGATATAACATATGCCTATCAAGGTGGTGCTTTACTTGGTGATAGATATGATTTATATACAATACCAAATCACACAACAGAAGTTGGTACAATCGATAGCGTATCATTATTTATGAGATTTAGAACGACATCCAATCCTAATGAAGGAAAGTGGGCAAAAGCTGTTATAAAAATTGATGGAACTCAATCATTCAATGGAAATTCAAACGCTTGGGAAAGTGGGAATGGATGGTATTTATTAATGGGTTATAATACCGAGGCATATATTTGGAATAAAAATCCTGATGATTCCGCAGCATGGGAATGGACAGATATAGATAATCTACAAATTGGTATGTGGTTTCACTATAATACACAACGTCCATCTGGAATGCATAAAGGTACACAATTATATTTACTTGTAGATTATCATGGTTTAACCTCAACAGAAATTCGTACAACACAATGTTATGCAAGAGTTAATTATACAATACCACCAACAGCATGTACGATGGATAAACCAGAAGAAATATCAGTTGACCATGCACAAAATGTTAAGATGCTAAATTTCTGGTCGGGTAGGCGTGCTGTCTACGGTTTATCAAGAAATAATAGAACAATGGTTATGACAGGTAAATTATATGCTGATGATGCATGTGATACCATTGAATATGTAAGAACGATTGCAGAAAGTGGTATAACTATTTCATTATCTGGATTAGGTTATAATGATTATGATAGAGAAGTTAAAATTATTAGTTTCGGATGGAAAAAAATGCATGATAAGCCATTAGCATATGAATGGATTTTAGAATTGGAGTTTGCACAATGACCACAGTAACATATTACTTTGATGCTTATGATATCGGGGGGGAAGAATGGACAACGAGACCAGAAGATATGGTAGATGGTGATGAAGCTACCGCTGGACAAACATGGACAAATGGAGATATCCAATTATGCAACACCAACACAGTACCAAGAGATAAAGGATATCCGATATCAAAAGTTGAACTTCGAGTTTTACATATGGAAACAGCGAATTATTCAAATAGTAATATAAGACTTCGACCCGTATTTTCAGATGGCGATGGTGATAATCACGACATTGTAAATAGTGCTACTGCAAAAGTGTGGAGTGCATGGCAAGACATAACAAATGATACACATGCCCCTACAACATGGACGTGGGATAATTTACACTTCCTTGATTGTGATGTTGAAGCAGTTATTGTTGATGCAGGTGATGGTGGGTTGTTTGCTTTTAAAATAGAAATACGTGTGACATATGATGATACAGGATGTGGTAGTTGTAATACGTTTGAAATAAGAGGGTACTCCTACACAGTTGATCTTAAAATGCCATTAGAGAACGGTGAAGATAATAGCATTAGTAAAAACATAAATCGTTTCAACTTCTGGTCTGGTAATTATGCTATTAATGATGATGGTATCAATAGTCAACCATTAATTTTACATGGGATAGAACATGCAACTTGCGATTCTGAATATGTTGGCATGTGTTTTGGTAAATGTGCACCGTTTAATTTATATTTCAATATGAAATTTACAAATAAATTCAGGTTTATTATGGAAATGTCACATAACAACGAAAAAGTTATAGTTGCAGGATTAGGTGATTGCATTCATGCAATATATATAATAAAAAATTTTAGTTATAAAACGGTGACACCACGTTCACGTAGTTGGACAATGACATTAGAGAAGGTGAGAGAACTCGCAGATGGTGAAACATCTGATAACTACGTACCAATACATGGGGATGTTGAATATTAGTAAAAGAAGTCAAATTGAAAAAACAATAAGGGGTGATTAATATGGCATGGGATGATGTTGTTGATTCAAGTAGTTGTATCACGCCTACAGAATGGAATAATATGATTACGGTAATTAAGGATTTATCTGTCAGTTCGGAATGTCCAGAAAAATCAGAAGTCACATTTTATATGTATTCCGATTGTAGTAATTCTACTGGTCAAAAGTTTAAATTTGATTTTTTAAATGATGATTCATTAATGTACGGTGGCAGTACGGCTGGTGATGACTTATTTATTTACGTTAATAGCGTTGACTTATGTCCACGTTTAGAATTTTTCGGTGATTCCGATGCATCGCTTAAAATACCATTTGCTGCTGATTTTTATATATCAACATGTTCAAATGAGGCATTACTTAAAGTTAACAAAGATGGTATATGGTTTAAAGGGGATGCTGTATGTACTGCACCTTGTGGTAGTGATTATTCGTGTCCTGAAAAAGGTGATTTACCTTTCGTAATGTATTCAGATTGTAGTAATTCAACTGGTGAAAAGTTTAAGTTTGATTTCTTGGGCGATGATTCATTATTATATGGTGGTGGAACAACTGGCGATGATCTATTCATATATGCAAATAGTGCAGATGAATGTCCAGTATTAGAACTGTTCGGTAATTCTGGTGCTAGTTTATTAATAAAAGCTGGAAGTGACTTTGCAATTAGTACATGTTCAAACGAAATGTTATTTGAAGTAAGTAGTGTATCAGCTAGTAAACATATTAACTTCCATTGTTTAGAAGCATTTGAGTTTAGATTAGAGTTACGAACAACTGACCCCTCTAGCCCCACAGGTCAAGGGAGAATCTGGTTTCGTGCAGACCTAGCAAAATGAGGTAATAAAAATGACGAAAATTGATGAAGCAAAAATAAAAATATTAGAAGAAATAAAGTCAAAGGAATTTGTAATAGATGTACAATTTGATGATAGTATATCTGATGATAAGCCATTGGGGTGGAAGTTTTTTAGATTAAATATCTTCCAT
>Ga0207997_1000338_pt1 | contig 23736 bp, 34 predicted proteins | sample AntAceMetag02UKN_FD_184777 | JGI IMG/M metagenome (GOLD analysis project Ga0207997, IMG submission 184777) | Saline lake microbial communities from Ace Lake, Antarctica - Antarctic Ace Lake Metagenome 02UKN (SPAdes) (version 2) | ecosystem: Environmental > Aquatic > Non-marine Saline and... | reverse complement strand
TCAAATAAAACAGTATCATCTATTCTATAAATAATTATTCCTTTTTCCTCTTTCTTATCAATGTATTTTTTAAGTTCTTCTATCTTATCTAGGGCTTCTTGTTTAGTTAGTTTTTTCATATATTATTAGGTAGAGTTAATTAATTATTCTACAATAAATCCAAAAGCTTTTAGAAACAAAGGTACTTGCTCTTTAGTTATTTTAGCAGTTCCACCTTTACCATAAAACTTTGCATTTTGTAATTCAGTATTTTCAAAATTAGCTTCATATAAATGAGCTTCACTTAAATCAGCTTCATATAAATCAGCTCCACGTAAATTAGCTCCACGTAAATTAGCTCCACGTAAATTAGCTCCACTTAAATAAGCTCCACTTAAATCAGCTTTATATAAATTAGCTCCACGTAAATCAGTTTTAATTAAATTAGCTCCACTTAAATTAGCTTCACTTAAACTAGCTTCACGTAAATTAGCTTCACGTAAATTAGCTCCACTTAAATTAGCTTTACTTAAATCAGCTCCACTCAAATCAGCTTCCTCAACCGCTTCTCTTACTGTTTGTTTTGTACTTTCAAATAAAACAGTATCATCTATTCTATAAATAATTATTCCTTTTTCCTCTTTCTTATCAATGTATTTTTTAAGTTCTTCTATCTTATCTAGGGCTTCTTGTTTAGTTAGTTTTTTCATATATTATTTAAGTTATTATTTAAAGAAAAGAGCAATCAAGGGACTGGTAATCCAATCCGGCTATATAATAATAGATAGATATGTATCATGCCTGTTGCCCGATCGGTTGGTGGAGTACACCCAATGCCTCGTTTCCCGACCGCTTGAATTAAATTAATTTGATTTGTAACCCTTCCAGAGGAAGGGTTAGGAATAAGTTCACTACCCACCAAGTCTTACAAGTTTCTTAGTTTCCACAATTCTAACTTCCATAATTTCTTTTTGTCTAACTTTAATAAGATGTTCGTACATAGGATCACAATTAATACAAGTACATGCTACAGTAAACCACATATTATTATAAGCAATTATTACGCCATAAAATCCTGTGTATTTTCCTGATACTATTTTTACTTTTTTAGCTATGTGTTCCATATTTTTACTAATTAACTAACATCGAAGGGGGAGCCTTGTCTCTACCACAACCACCCTGTAGAGCCTAAGATACATTAAATGTTTCACTTCTTAAAAGCTCATCAGTCTTAGGTGTACACTGGGTGGCTTCGTCTTGCGCTACCACACTCCCCACGGCGCATCTTTGATGTTAATTAACTACTCTTTATCTTAAAATCATAAACCGCAATCTCCTTAGCCTTCTTCTCAGTCAAGCTTTTATTCACCTTCATATCCTTTTCAATTTCATCAATGTCAATAAAGTAAACTTGTTTTTTAGTTCTTTTTTTATACCAACAAATTGTGAGGTAGGCATGGGAAGCCACGAGTAACATTGCGTCAGCTGGCTTTCTTCTTGGGTCTAAATCAGATAATTTGAAGTAAATATAGTCATGTTTTGCTTTTTTGAGGCTATGAAACTGTTGTGGTTCACTTTTTAACCAACTTTTGTAATTAAATGTGTTTGTTTTTGTTATTTTGTATTCAAGTAGGGCTGAATTTTGGAGTGGGGGAGGAAGATCAATGTAAGCAGTCTGCGACTGCTTGAATTCATTTCTAATCCATTTTGAAATATCAGAGGCTAAATCTGTTTCTTTGTATGACATAATATGATTATATAATTCTTGATCATGTTTGTCAGTAGCTGACCAAGAATGTATATAGACACATTTAAAATGGTACCGGCAAGTCGTAAAAATAAACTTTTTAGAGCTTTTAATATCGGCTCCTACTAAATCCAATACGAGTAAGCGAGTTAAAACTATATATTGTATATATTATACCATTGACTGGTGGTCAATGGAATGGGGATAAATAGGTATTGGGGATAAGTTTGGGAATAAAGACTGTTATGTGGGGATAAGACTATTTTGAACATTGTGGGCAGAGCATAGGGTTATATTAATCTAGCTAAATCATCCAGTCTGTCCCTAATTTTATAAACAAAATCACCTATCTCTTTTATCAGTTTATTGTTTTCTTCTTCCAAATCCTTTATCTTGTCCTCTAAATTGTTAATTTCTAATTTTAGATCTTCTATATCCATATTATTTTATTATTTTTTTAAGTTTATCATCAGTAAAACCATTTTTATGGATTGATGTTGCACAAACCACCAAGTTTCTTCACTATCCATTTTTTAATCATATTAAGATTCCATTATTGAATTAAGTTTAGCTTGGGCTTCTTTTTCTGTTTTGAAGACGTTGTTTGTTTTGAGGCGGAAGGTGTCAATTTCGTCATTTAGCCATTTAGAAGTATTATTACACCCATGGTCATTTAAGAAATAATAACGATCACCACTCTTCTCCGGTTTCCATTGTGGTTGTTCTATGATGGTGAAATAAATATCTAGTGTTTCTTTATTTTGCCATTCTATATCTCCATCTCCGTCTTTAACCCAATATACAGCATTTCGTAATTCAATTTTTATTATTTCTAAGGTAGCTTTACTATCATTACTATCATTTTCTTTTAACTTTGTATTTACAGGATATTTTTCCATATTATTTAATCTTATTTATTAATCTTGCAACCTTTAAAACGGCTTGGCGGTAAAGCTCATCCAAGTCTTGTATTTCCTTAGTAAGTTTTTTGAATGGTTTTAATGATTTATGTTCTGGTTGTGTTTTATTTTGCCAAACAGACCAAGCATTGTGGATATGTTCGTTGGTGCAGTTTTCTCCAACAGTTAAAACTAGCAAGGCATAAACGTCTAACAAATCTTCGTAACTAGTCCCTTTCATTTTAAGTTCTTCTTCAAGTAAGTCTTTTGTTTTATTTATGTAGTTCATATTTCTCTATTAATTTAATTATTAATCTATTGTAGGTTTTATCTCTTTATATAAACTTTTCTAAATATTTAATAGGTTCTTCTTCGAGTACCATTGTTTGAAGATGGTATTGCCAAGCTGTCTGGTCTAGATAGACATTAACATCTAATTGTCTGCTCTCTCTACTCTCTCCCCAAAATGCCTTGGCAAAGTCGTGTGAGAAGATTATAGTATTAATTAATAACCCTATTCTATAACCAAATTCACTCGCTTCAGTGGCTGTATCTGCGATATCAAGTGATCTATAAAAATTAAGTAATTCGCTTACTTCTTTACTTTTATAATTAGCTTTCTCTATAGCTTTTTTTAGTATTGTTTCTTGTTTCATATTAATATCTTTCGCCGTTTCTGACCTCTTTACGTTTAAGGTCATGATCTGGATCAATTATAATAAGTAGTTCATTTAGTTGATAGGGAGTGTATCTTCTGTGTTTGCCAGTTCCTATTCTGTGTGGTATTATTTTACCTTCCTTTTCCCATCTCCTCAATGTTGATGGATGGACTCGAAGAAAGTTTGACGCTTGTTTTATTGTGTAGAGCATAATATTGATTAATTAATTATCTTTTGACTTCCTCTTTTGATTTATATATTTACCAATTAGCACTATAATAATAAGTAGCGTCGTCATCTTCTTTTAGTTCAGCAGTTAACATTTTTTGAGTATAAATTAAATCTTCATAATAATATTGGTCATAATCTGTACTACCAAAAAAGAATCCTTCTTGTGTTGGTAACAGTTCTATAGCTTTTTTTGAATCTTTAATATATTTTCCGTCTTCCATGTTTGGTATCCATTTTTTATTTTTGAGTGATTCACCATTTTTTATTTTACCTTTGACAAGTTTTGAATGTTCTAAAACTGTGTCTACTGTGTCTAAAAGTTTTTGTAAGTCTGAAAAATATACATAAACTTTATTTCCATTGTCTTGAAAGCCATCAAGGTTTTCTAAAAACCAATTGTGTATTTGATTTGCTTTTCTCCAATAAGCCACCTCTTCAATGATATATGATATTCTTTTTGTTTTAATACTTTTGATTGTTTTGTTATTCTTCTTGATTGTTATTTTATATTTTTCTTCTGGTTTTTGGTAGCTGTCGTTTTCAACGTGAGTTTCTTTGTATAAGTACATGTCAAGTCCCATATTATTGTTGGTTAGTTATTTGATTAAAATCTCAAGGTCGTCTATGATTGACTGTGAGGCGTCAGTATGTCCTGTTGCATAGTCGTCCTCAAATTCATTTGATTCTTGATCTTTTTCTGTCTCTTCTATTATTTTAGTGTAGTCTTTAATAAGGTTTTTGATTTGTTGTTGTAGTGGTTTAGGCTGGTCAATTTCAAACAACTCTCCCATAACTAGATCCGCCAACTCTTCTTGAGTGTATTTAAAACCTACCCATTTTAAAGTAGCTTTAGCCAGTTTGAATAGGTATTCTTCGTGTTGTTTTATTGCTTGTTGGTGTGTATAAGACATATGGTTTTGGTTAGCTAATTAATTCTTTTAGATTCACTCCGTAGTCGTTGCATAGATTGTCTAGCAACTCAAATGTTATGTCTGATTGACCTTTGAGTGAGGTTTGAAACACTTCTATGCAATCGTCTGCTGATAATTCTTGATTGTAATTGTCTGACCTAAAGTAGTTCATGAATTGTTCTTTTGTGATACTATCGTCAAAATTTAACTCTGCGTCTTTTGCTATATCGCCGTCAATTCTAACAATGTATTTTGACCCTTTAAAAACTCCTTCTTTTTCTCCGTTGGGTGCGGTGATAAATTTGTCTGTTAAGTATTCGGCTCCCCCTCCTGTTTTATGGTGGTATAGTTTCATATGATTATTAATTAAGGAATAAAAATACTAGTATAATTATGATTGCGGTATGTGCGAGGATTGATTGTTTGTTATTGCGGTATAGTTTCTTTAGTTTTCTTTTGTTTATCATATGGTTAATAGTTGGTGTGTGTGCGGTTAAATCCGCTTATTGCTCCCTGTAAGGCTGTTTTAGGGCTTTGTAGGGAGGTTAAGGGGGTTTGAAAAGGTTTCAATGTTCATATGATTATATTATTTATATTTAATTTCATATAGTTTTTTTCTGAAATAGAATCCTATTGGTTTTTTTATTTTTCTTATTATGTATTTTTTTATTTTGCTATCTCTTTTTAATGTTGCTCCGTCAAGGCGTGTGAGATGTTGTAATATGATTATATAGATATTTTTCATATGTTTGTGGTTATTAGTTTATTAAAGCATAACTCGCAGATTGCTAAATGTTTGGCTTTGTTTATTGTCTTCCACGCAAACGCTTTTCGTTCATTCCTTAAACACTCCGCACATCTACAATACCCGCATATACCTTTAGATTTTTCATTCATTTCCCTTAGTTGTTTTTTCATATGTTTGTGGTTAAAGGTATTTTTTAATTAATGATAGTAATTTTTCTATTGTATAGTTACACTCCGATTGAGTGACTAGCCTTTCAAGTTCTCTTTTGATTATGGTTAGCTTTTGTTTTGGGGTTAGTTTCATATGGTTTATAGTTAATTGATTACATATATACTATATCAAACCATTGAGCTGGAGTCAATGGTTTGGTAGTGGATAACTTGTGCAATAACTTATGTTATGTTATCTATATTATACGACGCTTGGAATTGAGTTGTGCGGGGTTTATTGCATTGAGTTGGTATTAATGGTTTGTTTGTGGTATAATTTAGTTGATTTTAAATCAATGGTTTTATTAGTGGTGTTATGAGTCAACGGACTGAGTTATTAGCCAAAAAAAAAGGGTGGAAGAAGTTGGAAGATGTAAGAGAAGAGTTGAAACGTGGTGAACAGCATAGTTTTTTAGTTGAAGTTGATAAGATGAATAGAGTTGGGTTTGGTGAGGTTGATAAAGGTGGTAGACCAGTGCTGTGGGAGAAAAAAGAAGACTTGGAGGTTAGGATTGATATTTATAGGAAATATATTGAGAAGACTGGTAGACCTGTTACAATGTCAGGGTTTGCTTACTTTTTAGGGGTTGATAGAACAACAATAATAAACTATGGGAAAAGACAGAAGTTTTTCAACACGATAAAGAGGGTAAGGGCGCTGTGTGAGAATATGACCGAAGAGGATTTGACAGTTTCAGGCAAAAGTCCTATCGGATCTATCTTTAAATTGAAGAATAACCATAAATGGAAAGACACGCATGAAATAGAGTCAAATGTCAATATTAATATCAACACTTTCATGAATAATGTGTTAAATAGTAATCAAGAGGCTATTGATGGAGACCTTGTGGATAAAAACTAAGGTATTTTTGGTATGGAGTATGTCCATTCATTTTTTTACCAAGATGAGGTCTTTCATAGTTATACCATTTAGTATATTGAGTTATTGTTTTCCATGGTCTTGTGTGATTAAGATAATATTCATCATCAACAGACCTGTTTGCCCTTTCTACTTTACCGTTCCATGGAGCACTACGTTTTGGTATATATCTATGTGGTATTTTGTTTCTAACCAGGTAATCATGAAACTTTCCTCTAAACTCTCCTCCATTGTCTGTTTGTATACCATGTATGGTAAATGGAAAGTACTTCTTTGCTTGTTTAAACGTAGTAATGGTTGTAAGAGCATCTCTACTCTCCATATCGACAGAGTATTGTAAGTTTGTCACAGTATCTATAAATCTGTATTGGTATAACCATTGTTGTTCTTTGCCTGGTACGTATTTTACGTCTAATTGCACGTTTTCTCCTGGTATTACAGCATAATATGGTTTTTTAAGTGGAGTGTACCACTTTTGTTGTTTTTGTGGTTTACGTATTAATTTCTTTTTCTTATAGAATTTGTAAATTGCTTGTGGAGATATATATATGCCCAGTTCACGTTTAATGAAAATACTCATCTTTTTTGGTCCATAATTATATTTCATTTTATTCTCAACAATAAAAACTTGTATATTCCCAAAAATCTTCGTATGGGGATGTATTCGCCTTGGTCTTTTTCCTGTTCTTCCTACTGGATGATCTCGCTTGTACCATTTGTAGTATGTTTTCCTAGATATACCAAATATCTTACATATTTCAGTAACACTTTTCTTATGCTTTTCTACTTGTAGATACCATCTACCACGTAATTCTGGTGGAAATATTACTTCTCTTTTTCTCATATTACTTTGCTTATTATTATGGTTACCCTTTGTAACCCCTATTCTAGCAAAGTGTTACCACCTATGGGTAACTATACACATAGTTGATACTTTACACCAACAACACATAAACACGTATTAGCGTGTTTTTTGTTGTGTCGCATAATATTGGCTAATTAGCTAGTGTAAGCCTATATTCAAGAGTCTGCTAATCTATGTTGTGCGACACAAGGCCAATACTTGGCTATGCTTAGCTATATTTTAAGTGGTATGTGTGTCGTATTTTAACTGTTGAATAAAAATTGACAAAAAATACATGAGTTAGTGATAATTATGTGGTGAATAAGATGAGATACATCGTAGACACATTGGATACTACCAGTATGGTAGAATCCAAGAAGTAATCTACTATGTAATCTTGTTTAAATATGGTCTACCAACAATACCGTAATGCTCAAAAGAGAGAGTTAATGAGTAAGTATGAGAGATGGAGAGAAATAACCAAAAAGCTTAGGTTAAGCCGTGAAGCTAAGTGCAGACTAGAATGGATAATATTCTATGAAACTAAGGGAAGTAATAATGCCTCTCTGGTGGCTAGACACTTTGGTATAGGATTGAGCACATTCCATAAATGGCACAAACGATTTGATGATAGTAATCTTCGTTTACTAGAGAACCAAAGCCGAAAGCCAAAGAGGGTAAGAGGTAGACAGGCAGTGCCTGTCAAAGATGAGCGAATTATTGCTTTACGCAAACAGTATCCATACTTTGGTAAAATGAAGATTAAAACCATATATGAGCGTGAACATGGTGAAACAATTAGTTCTTGGTATGTACAAAGAGTAATACAAGAATACAAACTATATTTTAAAAAGAAGAAAAAACACTATACACAACGTAAAACAAGCCAAACAAAGAAAAGGATAACACAGTGTCAGATTAAGCCAACCACAGGATTTTTACTACACCTAGACACAATAGTGTTGCATCTAATGAATACTAAGAGATATATCATAACTGCCATAGACGATCATTCTAGAATAGCTTATGCTCGAATGTACAAAAGTCATAGCTCTGGATCTACCAAGGACTTTTTCCAAAGACTGAACTTTCTACTTGAAGATAAGATAGAAAATGTTCATACAGACAATGGTAGTGAATTTCACAAACACTTTGACCAAGCTATCACAAAACTAGAGCTAACACACTGGTGGAGTAGAGTTAGAACACCAAAGGATAATCCTGGAAACGAACGCTTTAACAGAACACTAAAAGAAGAATTCTTAAATTGGGGTAATTTTCATCCTGATACTAGTGTATTCAACAAAAAACTTACTAACTGGTTAGTTGAATACAACAGTATCCGACCCCACGAATCACTTAATTATTTAACACCTCTGGAATACTCGGAAAAAACTATGGGGTTGTCTACGATGTGGTCATCTGGTACATGTGGTACTTGAGATGCTGTAAATAATGTATTGAAGCCCCCCCCACCACCCAAAAATATTTTGATTAATATATTTAACCACTTCAATTTATATACGCCACAATTTTCAAAAGGCCCTTTTTTTTTGCCTTCCTCGCTGCCTTCGCCCCGCCGCCGCCCCTGCCCCTTTTTTAAGCCAACATAACAGAATTGGGTGTGAATTTATAATATTCTCTGTGAGGTTTTTACTATACTTTGTGAGGTTTCTGTGAGGTTTTGAAGGTCTGATTTAAGGCTAAGGTTAGCCAAATTAATTCTTAAATTAACAAAAGTAGTAAAAATAGTTACTTATTTTAAAAAGTTTTTAGAATAGATAGAAAAACAGATAATTCTGTAAAAGTTTTCAAAAAAAGCGTGAGGTTTTTACTATTTGTGAGGTTTTGTGATTTAAAGGCTTAACCTAGCAAAGAAAAGTCTCACAAAAACCTCACAGAGAGTAGTAAAAACCTCACAGAAAACGTCAAAAAGGGCCTAAAAGGGCCTGTTTTGACCATTTTTGGCCGAAAAAACCATTGACTCTAGCTCAATGGTTTTTTTTATTAAGATATTATTTTTCAAAAATCACATATTTTGCATAAAAACCCCCTAATATGCTATAATAAATCCAATGATCATTCCAGATTCTTTCGCAAGAAAGAAACGGTCATCTTTTACAGGACTTCATATGGTGTGGAGTCTGGAGTGATCATCCAAAAAATTCTAACAACTTAGTCTAGTTAGGAGCGGCCAAAGTCTATCTATCCTCGACCAGGTCGACTTAAATTGACATTACCAATAAGGTTTTGTTGGATAGCTGAGACGGCCACAAGGTGGTCTAACACCTCCGTCTCTGAAATACACCAGCTTTTCAGCCTCATATGTATATAAAACAAGGTAAAGAATATACTGACGAAGAAGTAGAAGCTGAATATAAGAAAGATAACTGTGATTACAGCTTCGATCTGTGGATTGAGATAGAAGGTTATAATAAGATTCCAGAGTTCATTGATAAGAGAGTTGAACAATTAGGCACTAGTAAAAGTTTAGAAATAATGTTGTTCCTATGTGCAATTTTTTTTGGTACATATTTATTTTGGAAAATAGTTATCGAAATCGTTAAATACATTTTATGACACTTAAACCGGAAAAAATAAAAAGAAAAGGCAGACCTCATAAAAAGAAACATAAACCACATAAATCAAAGTCTAATCCCTACGGCCTCACCCCAGAAAATAAAGAGAGGATAAAGAGTAAAGACTTCCGGCTTTCTCATTTTTATAGGATAAAAAATAAGGATACTCAGTTGACGGTATTTAAACCTAATAGAGCGCAAGCACATTTTCTAAAAAACAGACACACAAGAAATATCATCCTTAAGTCCAGGCAGCTTGGCTTTACGACACTAATGTGTATAGACATGCTTGACTCAACGCTCTGGACGAGGAATCACGACTCGCTCCTTATCGCGCAGACCGCTGACGACGCTGTTGATATTTTTGATAATAAAATTTCCCTTGCCTGGGAGCATTACCCGAACATTTTTAAGAACATGTACATTTTAGACTCAGAAAGGGCTAATAAGCTCAAATTTGGCTTCCCACTACCCCCAGACCCAAAGAAACCGCCGCCTAAAAACGGAAAACCTCTCTGCATCTACTCATCAATATCAGTGAAAACATCAGGCAGGTCAGGCATGTTTCGTAATGTGCATATCTCTGAATTTGGTAAAATTTGTTCAAAATTCCCGGAAAGAGCTACAGAAATAATCTCAGGAACACTTCCAACAATTCCTATGGATGGAGGCCTTACAATTGAGTCAACAGCTGAAGGAGATTTTGGGTATTTTCATGATATGTTCTGGAACGCATATAACCGGCCCACCACACAAAAACTCAATCCAACAGATTTAAAAGCACATTTTTATAATTGGACTTGGGACGATAAGGAAATAGCAAAGTCACCATTAATTCCAACAGAACAAATGCCGAAGAAGTTTCAAGATTATAAAGAGAAACACAATCTATCAGAAATAGAAATTTCTTATTATTTCTTAAAGTGGGAATCACTTTCAAAAAATGATTTTTTACTCAAGCAAGAGTACCCTACAACCCCAGAGGAAGCGTTTGAAACGAGTTCGAGTAAATTGTTCAGTCTTGATAATATTTCTAAACAACAGAAATACGTAAATACAAATCCAAAAGTACAAGGCTCTTGGAAAATTTTTCACGAAGCTAAACCAAACCATAATTACGTTATTGGTGCAGACCCTTCTGAGGGGACCGGCAGGGACGCCTCCGCGGCCGTAATCTGGGATTTTACACCAACTAAACCGAAGGTGGTGGCAACTTTTCAAAATGATAAGACTCCACCGGATCTTTTTGCGTTTGAGTTAAAAAATATGGGGATATTATACTCAACAGCGCTTATAATTGTGGAAAGAAACAACCACGGACATGCAGTATTGACAAAATTAAAGGACATTTACCCACTTTATCAGATATATAAAGAGATAAAAGAGGATAAAACTACCAACACTCAGACTGAAAAGTTGGGTTGGCATTCAAATACAGCTACCAAACCGCAGATTATTTTTGATTATAACACCGCATTAAATGAGGATGTGTTTGAAATCGCTGACGCGAACATTTTAATGGAGATGAGAACGTATGAAAGAGAGGATATTAATACAATAAGATCAAATAAGGAGCACACAAAACATTGGGACCTACTTATGTCGGCAATGATTGGCTGGCAAGGCATTAAGCATGCGAATAGAGCTACAGAAGTTAGAACTTATGTTGCAGGAAGAGGTCAAATAATGTATAATGGTGATGACAATCAAATTGCAACTCCACAATGTAATGATCCTTTTAGTCCTATTTAAAATATATGCCAAAAAATAACATCCAAAAAGCAAATACAAATGATACTAAAAGGTCTACTGGCGTTATGATGGAGGAAAACAGTGAGAAAACAGAACCAGATGTACTTTCTACAGAGCAACAGGAATATCGCTCTTTTATTTTACAAAGATTAGACCGGGCGAGACAAAACAGAGAGCAAAGCCACCGTGAATTTGATGGTATGAGTTATATGGCTGACTATCAGTTTAATTTGGATGCCGCAAATACATATTTAACACCAAAAAGGAATGATGATGAAGTGAGAGTGAATACTGCAACCTCTGAAAAGAAGCTGGAAGCGATGATGAATGAGATATTGAGTATGAATATCCAGCAGGAAGTGAGAGCGCATGATAAGGATGATTTAGAAATAGCCCAACTTGGTAGGGATTTTTCGGATATTACTACCAGAACTAATATAATGGAGAAAGAAGAGGATAAGTGGGAAGGTTTTGTAAGAGAACTTATTAGTCAAAGAGCTGTTTTCATTGAGGAGAAGTTTATTGAAAAGACAGTTATTAAAAATGGCAAGCCATTTACTACTAGAAAAGCAGAAAAACGTTTGATTCCCGGGCGTAAAGTTTATTTAGGTGATATAAATTTAGCAGCCTCAAGGTTTAATGAACAGCCATACATTTCTATTTATGACAGAATTTCTTATCCAGAAGCCAGAACAATACTTTCTAAATATGATAATTGGAAGTTTGTAAGTAATCAGGCCGGCGGACAAAATAATTCTTTTGGAATGAATGAGGATGGTTATTATACTTGGAGATTGCACGATTTAGGTGAAGGCGAAGTTGAAATTATCAGGTATTATAGTTATCCAGATGGCGAATGGCAGATTATTGCCAACGGAATCCCACTACTTCCACCTAAAACAAAACTTCCATGGAATTATGAAGGGTATAACATAACAATGACCGTTAATAAACCTATTAGGGCTGATTTTGCGTATGGTAAACCACCGATTGCATCAGCTAAAACGATTCAAGCGCTGGAAAATGAAACTATAAGGAATCTTATCAGAAAATTTAGACAGGCACTCGAACCACCTATGGCCACCCAGTCAAAAACTATTTTTTCAAGGGATATTTGGACCGCCGGCGCGGTCACACAAGGGCTTACTAAAGGCACACACGAGAAACTTATTGATCACAGTGGTGTTACCAACAGTGAAATGGCGATGTACACTCTTATTAATGGAATTACTGAAGAATTTATTGGTGTTTCTAGGATTACTCAAGGACTTTCATCTCAAGGAACAAAGACAGCTACTGAAACATTAGAGCAACTAAACCAATCAATTAAGATGATGGGATTAACTGTTTTGGCGGTAATGAGAATGAGAAGAGACATGACATATTTACGTATATATAATGTATTAGAAAACTTTACTAAACCTGTTGGCAAAAAATTACAAGAAGAAACAGGTAAAATTATAAATAAATTCCAACAATTTACCTTAGACGGCGCTGATATAGGTAGTGGAAAAAAAGGTAGAAGAGTTATCAGGTTTATGGATCGTGATATTACAAATGACGAAACTGATGCGATGTTTAATTTGGAAGAAAAATTAGAAAAACAAGGTAAATCTGTTAGATTTTCTACAATAAATACAAAAAAATTAAATTCAATTCCTATTTTTTGGTATGTTATTCCAGTTCAAAAAGAAAGAGCTGGTTCAGCGGTAGACAAATTAATGCAGAGAGAGAAAACAACTCAAGCACTAGAAGTTGAAACAGCTAGTCAAGGAAAAATTAAAGTTAATTGGAACAAAGTCGCTCAGAGCTTGGAAAATATTTGGGAAGATAAAGATATGTTTGAGGAAACTCCGCCGGATCAAATACAACCGATTGTAAATCCTGAACAAGAACAGGTTAAAGGTGAGGCACAAGATTTATTAAAGAAAATTCAGTCTCAAGGTGGTTCTGGTATAGGCGGTCAACTGACAGAGTCAGTTCAAAGACAAGTAAGACAACCAGAAACAAATGATGTTATAAGTAGAGCTTAGTAAAAAACCAAAAACATGTTTGAAAAAATAAAACGTATTTTAGCTGAAAAGTTAAATAAAGATCTTCTACAGCAAATTGAAAGGCTTACTAATACAGCGGTTGAGTTGCAGGAAGAATTATTAATAAAGATAGATCTTACAAATGAATTACAAGAACAACTGCAAGATCAAATTAAATATTCAAAAGATCCTAAAAATGTTCTTAATTATTTGTTTTCAAATAATGAAGTAAAATGGTTTGATTATGAAAAGTTAGATCATGCTGAGAAAATTAGGTATCAACAAAACGCCAGAGCAGCTCTTAGTAATCCTGTTATAAAAAATGAGATTAATTTTTTGACGGTAAATGAAGCTAAGAAGTCATTAACAGAATCAAAAAAATTCACAGAAGTTAGAAATATGAGAACCGCGGCAGTTGCGCTCCAAGCATTTAAAAACAGATTAGAAGAAATATCTCCTGTTGAAAAACAAAAAACAGAAGAACCGAAAAATCCAAACTCAGCAATTTAATATAAACAAAAGTGATACTTAGCTAGTATTATTACAGGCTGTTTTAATTAGCCCGTCAGCCACCGAGAGCTTGTACTATCTCGTGTAGGGCAAAATTTAATATATGCCGGAAAAAATCATTCTGGAAGATGGTTCAGAGCGTGAAGTTTTGACCCAAGAAGAGCTGGATGCTCTTACTAAAAAAGCGGAGGAAGCAGGTAGCACCGAAGAGCTATCTAAACTAATTGAGACTCAGAAAACTGAGCTGGAAGAATTAAGAACTCAGCCAGGAGCAGCAGGAATAAAAAATCTAAGACAGGCCTTAAAGAAATCCAAAGATGCTCTAAGAGCTGCTGGAAAAAAACTAGATGAAGAAGGCAACGTCATAGAAAAATCAGAGGCAATGTCACAGGAGGAAATTTCAAACACAGCAAGTCAGGCAACCCTGGCTACTTTGATTTCTGCTGAAAAAGATAAGTTGATAGCTCATTTAGACAGCGATAGCAAAGAAGTTGTTAATAATATGTATGCCAAACTAACTGCCGGTGAAAAAATAGATATGGCTTCAGTAGCAACTCACGTTAACAGAGCAATTGGCGCGTCAGGCTTGTCCGCACCAGTTTCTAATAATCCACTACCAAGTAATTTTAACGGAGGTGGCCCAAGAGAATCTGCTCCCGATTCAGGTAAGGCAACAGAGTCAACAAAAGAAATGGGCAAGAAATTTAATATTTCTGATGAGGAATATGAAAGTTCTGGCAAAGAAGTTAAATTAGCTTAATTAAATATATGGTAGAAAAAGATATAACACTGGAGGAAACTCCGGAAAAAATCCCAGCTTGGGCAGAGACTCTTATCAAGCAAAACAAGGAACTCACTGCTAAGGTGGACATGTTTGAAGAAATGGCCGGCAAGAATAAAATTGCCAGTTGGAAAGATGCTCAAAAAGATAATACTCAGAAATTTTGTTATCTAAAAGAAATAGACGGCAAAATTGTTGTAGCTTGGGGTAAATTAGATTACTCACTATACAATGCTGAGGCAAAATCAGCTGAGCAAGAAAAGATTTTAATTAATTTAACATATCTTGATGGTAAAGAAGAGGCTGTTAATTATTCACAATTTACCAAATCACACGGAAGAGTTAAATTGAAAATTTTGATGCACGGCCTGGAAGAATCTAAAGTAGAACTTCCACCAGAAGTAGCTACAAAATACAAATTGGAGACACCAATAATGATGATTAAGACAATATTTATTAACCCTTAAACATAAAATTATGGAAGAAAAAACACAAATGTATTATATTGATCAGAAAATTATCAATATCGAAAATTCAAAAAAAACACCTGGTTATAAGAGAGTTACAGTTGAACTTAAAAAACCAACTGAGAATAAAGATGGATCAAAAGACGTTGCAGAGAAATTTAGTATTCCTGAATGGGAATTAAATTCAGTGGCTACAACTGAGCCGTCAGATTTGTCTGAAGCTAGAAATCGTAGAGGTGTATATGTTGTGGATAAAATCTATAAAGTTCTAAAAGAACTTGATGTTAGCATCGAAGAATTTCCATTCTACAATCAAAAGTTGTTAACCAAAATGAGTTGTACGGAAGAAAATGCCATTAACAATTTGTTTGGCGTAGGTGACATAATAGAAAGAAGAATCCACGACTGGGAAAATAACCAGTAGTATGAACATTCAACTCTGTATTCCACACAACTACCAAGTATTTAACAAACAGTTTGTTATAAGTTTGTTAGGGGTTGTAAATTCTTTCTACGCCTACAATGCACAAAATGATAATAAGCACAAATTATCAACAGTTGTTATGGGTGGATGGAAGATTGATTCTATTAGAAACGGTCTTGTAGTACAAGCTCTCAATGGTGAGACTACTCATTTAATGTGGCTCGACACCGACATGACTTTCAAACCTTCTGTTATAGGCGATATGATAGAGTTGTTTGAAAAAGATGAGAAATTAGACGCAGTCACAGGTCTATATACTTGGAAAAAACCACCATTTAAACCACACGTCTACACTTCATATAATAAGGAAAAAGGAAACTTTATCCCGGCAGCTGGATTTCCACTTGATGAACCATTTGAAGTTAAAGGCGCTGGCTACGGCTGTTTAATGATTAAAATAGAGGTTTATAATAAAGTATGGAGACCTTGGTTTGAGATGAAAATAGAAAATGGTCATATTGTTTATGGTGAAGACTTATTTTTCTTTAAAAAAGCTCAACCAATTAAAATGTTGTGCGATCCAAGGATTTTATGCTCACATTTAACAGAAATCAATATTGACATTACGTCTTATATTGATTATAATAAACTTAAGGTTGAATATAATACTATAATTCTAACAGACGAGCAAATTAATGAAGTAGGAAACGAACATAAAAACAAAAATTCATAGACATTGGGCGCAGTGCTTAAATATTTTGAGCACTGTAACCCAAAGCCTAGGTGTATTAGGCACAGACAATTATCGTGGTACCATACCACTGTAAAAAAGGTCTGTATTCCTCGAGGTGAACCCTCTGTAAAAAAGCTGGATACTGTATGTATGCCAGTTTTTTTGTGGCATACGAGATTTAATTAATTTATCTTGTATATTATATGACAATGAAATGGATAAAGGGTAGAACCCGTATACGAGAGTATCCTAGAACAGCTTCAACTACATTTACCGCAGACTCTTTGGTCTATTGGGTAAGTGGATTAGTCGCTCCTGCTGACGCAACTTCCGGTGATCATATTGGAATTTGTATCGAAGACGTCGCATCAACTGATGACAATTTCGCAACAGCCGCAGTAGCTATTAAAGTTGAAGTTCCAGCTGATAAACAATGTGAGTTTGAAGCTGATGTTACAGGTACTTTAGTAACCACTTCTGTTGGTGTAGCTTACGATCTATCTACCGCATTGGTAGTTGATCAAGGCAATACATCAAAATTAGTAGTTACTTGTGTCGGATTTATTTCCTCAACAAAGGGTCGTTTTGTTCTAAATGCTAGTTATGATACTCATTTCATAGCAACCACTTAATAAAACTTTATGAAAATTAATACAAGCACGTTTAATGACTTCGTAAAGAATGCTACTGTTATGTGGAGACGTGGTTTCGAGCGCGTTCCTCTAAGAGCAAAACAACTTTATGATGTTAGTCACAATCAGTTGTTAACAACTGAGCACAGTTCACTTGATGGATTCACTTACGCTAATCGTAAGACTGAAGGAGATGATTACCACCAAGAAAATCCTACACAAAATTACTCAAAGACAATGACTAAGTATAGAGTCGGTGAAAAAGCCGTCATCACTTGGGAAATGCGAACTTACGATAAATATCGTGAAATTAGTAGAGTTTTGAGTGGTTTAGGAGAAGCAGTATCACAAAGAATGGAGTTAGATTTGACTCATAGATTTACTTTTGGTACAGCAACTTCTTACACTGATAAAAATGGTGTTGCCGTTTCAACTACTGTTGGCGATGGTTTTGCACTATTTTATTCTGCACATACTGTAAAGGGTAGTTCTACTACTTACCGTAATATCATTGCTAATAATCCAGCTTTTTCAAGGTCTGGACTAGAAGCCGCTGAAAAATTATTTGCAACCCAAATGATTAACAGTGCTGGTGTTAAGGTAGTTGTAATGCCTGATACTATTATTTCCACAGAAGATCCAAATACTGTTAATACTGTTAAAGAGTATTTGAAATCAACTGCCAACCCATCTTCACTCAACTCTGGTGTTGCTAATGTTTACAAAAGTAAATACGACCATATTATCTTGCCTCTTTTGGCAACTGACAATGGTGGTAACTTTGACTCAACAAAAGAGAAGTATTGGATGTTAGCAGAAAAATCTCATACAGATGCTATTTTAGAAATTTCAGAAAATCCACACATGGTATCACCTACTCCTGGAAAAAATTCTGAAGATTTTGATAATGATGACTGGTTGTTTAAAGCAAGTGCTGCTTACGGTATTGAGATTACTGATCCTAAATGGATCGTCCTAAGTAAAGGTGACTTATCAGCTTAATTAATTAAGGTTTTCTATTATGAAATTTAAGAAACTAAAAGCGAAAACTAAACAAAAATTGTTTGGTTCAGCAATAGGTTTTGCCTTGATGTTAGTTATAGCTGTAGTGGCACTACCTATGTTCGTTCAAGCAGAGCCTGCGACAAAAGATGTTGTTGCTCGAGGACTAGTAACATATTTGGATAGTAATCCAAATAGTTCAATTGCTAAATATCTTGGAGTCTATCTAGTAGGCCAAGATAATCTTGATGGAGCTTTAATGGGTAGTGCGTATCTAAATAACGAGTCAAACGAATCTCCTGTTTATCAATTGGCTTTCAGAATCAATAATGGACTAGAAACAATGGTAGAAGGTTACTGGAAAGGCGATTTGCCTACCACAGCCTCAACCACTGATTACTGGTGTAATGACAGAGGAAATGATGTTTTTGTAGAAAAAGCTTTTTACAATATTTCTGGTACAGTAAGTACAACCGTGTCTTTTTACATGGCTACTTCTACCGAAAACGGTTTAGCTTTATATACAACTGCGCCTTTCTCGACCATTATAGATGCTGTTTCCATGGTAACAAGCACACTTAATCCAACTTACAACTCTTATGCTGACGCCGGTACAAACGGTACTCAGTTAACAAGAGTTGCTGATGGGGAATGTGTTGTTACACAGCAACTTGTTACTAATAACAATGGTTGTGATGGTTCAGTTTGTGAAGCCGTTACCTCTACTAATAGAGGTTGGACAGGTGAATGGGGATTCAAGTATCGTTATGTAATGGACCTATAATATGAAGGAAAAACTTGAAAAGAAGTCAGTAAAAAAGAAAAGTACTAAGAAGAACAAACCAAGTTGGTACGGTAAAAAATTAGATTCAAAACTAATAATGGATGTTTCAAAACAATTTGTTAATAGAAAAGAATTCAACCGTGTTGTTGATATAGCTGGATCTTCTTATCTTCTTACTGACGAAGAACTCAAAGATTTAAAGTAATTTGAGTCGCTCCCTCTCTCTCTTTTGAGTGGGGGCGGAGCAATGTTATTTTTATTTAATTAATTAAATATGATAGATAAAATAAAAAGTCTTCTTATTTGTTTGGTACTGTTTGCTTTGTTTATTTTTTTATCACTAACTTTATTTGCTAAAGTTTCTGAAACAAAAGATCAGCTTGGTTATGGTGCTGACGAATACACAATGTTAACTGCTAGTTCTGATTATACAACTAGCACACCAGTTTTAGTCAATGATTTTCCAAACGTTGACATTACTATGGCGGCAGTTTCTGCTTCTGGTACTTTACAATTTATTGGTTCAAATCAGGTAGATGTTGATTTTGATGCAGCAGCTTCTGCTACAAACAGATATGATTTTATTGAAGTTATTGATTTAGAGAATGGTAATGCTATTGATGGTGACACAGGTATTACATTAGCAAATACTACTGATGTTAGACAATATGAGGCAAATACAAATATTTTTAGATATATTGGGGCCTTACTTACAAATTATACTGGAACTGGGACTACTACTTTATATTTAAAACCAGCTAATAATAGATAAATATGAAAAAATATAAATTTTATTCAACTGTAAGTTTATTGTTAGCTGTTGTAATGCTGGGAGGGTGTACATTAGAAGCACAGCCAGAAAAAGAAATTTCACAAGGCGGAAGAGTTGCAACAGATGTAACAATGGATTCTGGTGTTAGTGTCGATGCTGAACTTGTTGATTCAAGTGGCAATACTATTATTTATACTAATGACGAATCATACACATCAACTGATGGAGCTATTGGGTCAATAGGTGTAGTTTCAAGTACACCAGAGACTGCTTCTGAAAATACTTGGTCACCATTCTTTTTAGATACTGATGGAACATTATGGACAAAAAGTCTAGCATATGACTCAACAACTGATTCTCAAAAAGTTTCTGAAATTAGTCCAGTGAATGAAGAACTAGAAAATGGTGTTATTGATGTTGACACAACTAATGTTGCAGCGGCAGCACAATATTATCCATCTGCTACAGGGTTTACAATGGATGGAAAAAAGAATTTCTCATTAACTGGTAAATTTATAGATGCTCATGCAGTTTCTAGTACGTTAAGTGTACAAGGAACAAATGATGAAGATACTACAAATGCAGACTGGATTAATGTTCAAGGACAAATTAATGGATTAGCTAGTGCGACTACTGCAATTCCGATAATAGAAGGAACCGTTTCTGGGGTAACTAGTGTAACACTAGTTACTGGTACAGTTTGTAATTTAATTGAAACAGTAACAGCACAAACAGTTAAATTAACATGGGACTTTGATAATATTAATTATAGACATGTTCGTGTTGTCCTGACTCCTGGTGATGCAACAAATACAGTTATCCTGAAAGGAAGAATTAATTACTAGCATTTAAAAATGGAACATAATATACCAGTAAATCCTTATGTTGGAGGCCAAGGAAAGACTGACGTGGTTTTAGTATCTAGCGGAACATATAATTTAACTGTTGCTGATTCTGGTAAAAAAATATATGGCTTAACAGCTGATGTTGAGTTTGATTTACCAGTAATGGAAGCAGGGATGATGTTTAAAATTCAAGTTGTTAGTAGTGGTGAATATGTGAAAATAAATGCAAATGGCACAGACACAATTAGAGTTGGGGCTGGAACTGTTTGCGCAGCTGGTGGTTACTTTAGAAGTAATAAAAGAACCGCAGTTATGCTTATAGAAGGACCTTCTGACGGTGGCGCACAATGGTTAGTATCATATTTTCGTAATGGTTGGTCAAAAGATTCTTAATTATTAATAAAATATTATGGCAGAATTAGATTACAAAATAGCAGCACCATACACTGGAAAAAGTTTAGCTGAAGCTACTGGTAATATTACTTTATTAATGGAAAATGCTTTTGTATTAATCAAAAATATCGCTGCTACTGATTTGGAATTACCAGAAATAACAACAGCTGATATTAATTATACAGAGTTTGAGTTTGAAGTTGGTCATGCTAGTGAATTGAAGATTACTGTACCAGGTGGAAGTAAAATAAAATATAGAGATATAGAAAGTGTAACTGGAGGATATTTTGCTTCAAGTGTTGTAGGAAATAAAATTAAACTAACGCCTGTTTCTACAACAGAATGGCTTGCGAAAGTTGTTGGTGTTTGGGATGTTGATGGTTCAATAAATATTGATGATTACTCTATTTTAAATGGTGCAAATGGTTCAAATATTACACTCAAAACAATTACGGAAGAAATTGAAATTGCAAAAGGTGTAGGAGTATCAGGAGTAACTTCATCAACCCATCTTGCCCCAGAGAACAGTTTAATATTGGCAGTAGCATTTTACGTAACTGACGCTCCAGGTGGAGGAGCAACGACATTAGATATAGGTAGAACAAACGGAGGTAATTTAGATGAATTTATTGATGGAGCTTCATGCACTACTTTAGGAAAGACAGGGAATAGTGCTAAAAATAATGATGGTACTGTTAATCCAATATATAATGCAAGCAATGATACTTTTACATTGACGACTGACGCTAATGTCTCTGGTGATTTAATGAAGGTTCGTGTTGTAGTTTGGTATTATGATATTGTGGTACCTAGTTCTTAATTTATATATATGCAAAAAGAAATCTTTGTCGAAGGTAAATTATTGCAGGATAATTGGGGAGGTAGTGTTCCCATGCCGGATGATTATAAAATAGGTACTAAAATAGTGCCAATACTCCACTGGATACCAGACACTAACAATCATGGGAAAGTGTGTTGGTATTTGTACCATACTTGGAGTACACCTAATAACCAATTTCCAGCAGAAGATAAAATACAAAATGTTGGAACGACACAAGGTATTGCCAGACAATATTTTGCTGATGAAATGTCTAAGCTACCATCTATTTCTAACGAACATAGTTTACTGAAACTGAGAGTTATTAGAGACTTTGATTCGGATGATGATACTTACGATGGTGAAGCTGTTTTATTAGGTTTAACATTAATTTACGAAACAAAATAAATATGGCATTAAGTACACCATTAGATGTAAAAATTACAGATAGAGGACATAATAGTATCAGTTTTTCATGGACTGCTGGGGTTGACTCAACAAAAACGATGATACGTTATAAAGAAAACGAATATCCATCATCAGAAACTGATGGCATTTTAGGTTTTCATGGGAAAGATACTGATTGTAAAATTACTAATCTTGATATAAATAAGCAATATTATTTTAGATTTTGGGGTACAACTGATGCTTATAATCTAAGTGCCGTTACTGATACAGATTTAGGTATGGTTCCTTTAGGGTTAGCAGGTGACGCAAAGTATCTTTATGTTGCAGGAATAACAGGAGGAGCAATAAGGAAGTATTTAAAGAGTGATTTGAGTTTAGCCGCAACAATCGGGGGGACAGCTGTAACCGCTGAAAGAGTTTGTATCAAAGGAAGATATATGGCGTTTGTTTTCGCTGGTGAGGCTTATTTATATGACATGAGCACAGAGACTTTAATTCTAAACTTCACAGCAACGTCTGATCCTGGAATAGATCATTTAAGAGCAGTACACATAGATGATGAAGAAGAGTACGTTTATTACGGGAACAAAGACGGCACTATTTATTATTATGATATTGCTACTCTTACACAGAATATTTACAAACCACATACTGATTATGTTAGATCAATTGACACCCAGGGAGATTTATTGATAACAGGTTCAAACGACGATTCTGCTTTATTGCATGATAGATCAACTAGAACTGCTCCAACTCTAACAGCCACCTTAGCAGGCATTACAAGTACTGTAGAAGTCACAAGATTCCACGGAGATTATATTTATGTAGGAGGCGATCAAAGTAATGGAACAGTTGAAATTTATAATAAGGCTACACCTTATGCCTCAGTTCAATCTCTAGGTGACACTAGTAGTGACATAACAGGTATTTGTCCTAAAGATGGATATTTACTTGTTGCAAGTGATGATACTCAAGCTTACTTGTATACAGGCACGCCAGGTTCATTATCTTTAGAGCAAACGTTCAATGAAGCCGGTAATGATTATGTGGAAGATTGTTGGCTAGATGAAGATGGAACATTATATTTTGCTATGGGTAATTCCGCAGAGAAATTATATTCTTATACATATTTAGCTTTAACCTATAGCTCTACATATAATGATATTAAAGGAGTGACAGACGTTAAATTACAGACTCCAAGAACACCAGACGAAAATGTTATAGCTAGGCATGATTTTTCAGCTACTGGCTATTGGAAAGGTGGTGGGGTGGTATTGGTCGGTGCAGAAGAAGTTGATGATGGATTAAAATTAAATGGAACAGGAGCATATTTTATTTGGGAAAATAGAGGTAGATTAAATAGTCTTACAAATATTACCTTTAAGATAAAGTTCACCCCTAATTTTGCTGCTGATTTAGCTGCTGGCGTTATGTTTGTAAATGGTGGGTCTAATGATCTAACAATATACAAATTTACTGGTGAGGGTAAAATTAGAGTTACTTTAGGCGGTACTACAATTAGAGACGCCGCATATTCTACATGGGCACCTTATTTTTTAGAAAACGAAGAAAATGAGTGGGTTTTAACTGGAGAATCTTCTAGTACTACATTATGGTTGAATGGCACTGCTGTATTCACTAGTGATGCAAGTGCTTGGTCAAACATTAATCCTGATACTTTAATATTTGGCCAGGAC
>Ga0207997_1000337_pt1 | contig 23752 bp, 43 predicted proteins | sample AntAceMetag02UKN_FD_184777 | JGI IMG/M metagenome (GOLD analysis project Ga0207997, IMG submission 184777) | Saline lake microbial communities from Ace Lake, Antarctica - Antarctic Ace Lake Metagenome 02UKN (SPAdes) (version 2) | ecosystem: Environmental > Aquatic > Non-marine Saline and... | reverse complement strand
GAGGTGAGCAAATGAAAATCTTTAGTTTAGAAGAATATAAAAAGTGTATGAGGATGTACGGACTTAAAATATGTGCTTGGGCTTTATTGGCTGACGGTTTAACACTCCAAGAAATGAGTGATATTAGACTCGCTGCTTCTGGCCAGTGGATAGTTGAAGCAGGAGAATGTCAGGAGGGTGTAGCATGAAAACTTGGTTCAAAAATATGTGTTCCGATAAAGATGATGGGAGTTACGATCGAGTAGCAATTGCCGACCTCCTCACAGACTGCAGAAGTGAAATGAAAGAAATGGTCCACGAAGTAAACAAGATGAGTTACGGATGCAAGAACCATGATTTTGTAATCGAACAGTGTGCTGAACTGACTGTGCAGTTGATGAATATTGCACAGAAAGTCAAAGAGATTAAGGAGTAGATATGAATATAAGAGAAATACTTGAAACTATTATCAAGCAAGAGGGCGATTGTGAAGGGATAGATTGTTCAGATTGCCCTTTTAATGATGAGCAATATTGTTCATTCGACATCAATTTAGAGAAAGCAAAAGTTATGCTTGGAGACATGCCAAAAGGAGAACGCAATGTCAACTAATGACATGAATATAGTTACTATCGTAGGCAGACTTACAAGGGATGCAGAACTCAAGAGTGTTGGAAGTGGAACAGCTTTATCAACATTCTCAATCGCTGTAAATCGACACTATCGAGATCAAGAGGAAGCATCATTCTTTGATGTGCGATTTTGGGGAGATTATGCAACCAAATTATCTCCATATCTTGAGAAAGGAAAACAGGTCATTGTTACTGGCGAGATTATCCAGCAGCGATGGGAGAAGGATGGATCCTCCAGGAGCAAAATTATAATCAGCGCTCGCATCATTCAACTTATTGGAAGTGATGGCAAGTCTATCTACTCTCCAGAGGGGTCAAAACCTTCGCAGAATCAATCTCCTGTGAAAAGTGGGGTAACTCAACCTACTGCTAATGAAAAGCCTTCACAGCAAGCCTTCCCTGGACCCGAAATGTTTGATGATGATAGTGACTCAATTCCTTTCTGATTCTAGTTGCAATGAAGGAGAAGGTGTGATATATTTAAGAGAGAGATTGGTTTCTAGCGTGATCAATTAGAATCTACAGAGCCTTTTATAATCGGGGTTGTCAATAGGCAACACGCTAGCCCGATTATAGAGGGCTTTTTTTGTCTACAGGAGAATATTATGAAAAAGTGGGATTTAGCTTTTACATCAGGTAACATAGGATGCGATTACAAAGATTTTGTTGATAACATGAAAAATCTTTCTGGTGATGAGTTTTATTATATCATGCTAATGGTAGATCAAGCACATATTGACTTTACCAAAGAGAAGAAAAGAAGAGAGAATGAGATAACTCAACCTGTCGTGAATAAAGATGCTGTACAAGCGGAGGGTTCATTTCCTAGACCGGATTTGCTTGACGATGAAAGTATTCGGAAATTCAAAGTTGAGCAATGGAATCTAGATAGTGTTTGCCCTGTTGTTGGAAGATAATATGGTAGAAACTAAAAAATTTTACTGGCTCCGATTAAAAGACGACTTTTTTAACAATAAAGAAGTCAAGAAATTGAGACGGATCGCAGGTGGCGACACCTTCATAATAATATATCTAAAAATGCAATTATTGAGTATTAGCGAGGGTGGAATAATTAAGTTTGAAGGCACTGAGGTTGACCTATCAGAACAGCTCTCTCTCGAGCTTGACGAGGAACTTGATAATGTGAAGATAGTGCTGGCGTTTATGGAAGCAAACAACTTAATTGAAGGTCTAACTGATAATGATTATTTGTTGACTAGAGTACCTCCATTGATAGGTTCTGAGACAGATGCAGCCGAAAGAATGAGGAAAATGCGTAACAATGTTACACAAGTGTTACAAACTGTTACACAGAGTAAGAGAAAAGAGATAGAGAAAAGAGAAAAGAGAAAAGAAATAGAGGAAGAGGTAGAGGAAGAAGTAACAGAAACAATGAAACAAGCCTTACGGCTCGCAGACCTCCTTCTTGAACTACACAGGAAGGTTGATGATAAGTATAAAGGTAATTTAGAACTATGGGCTAAAGATATCGAGTATCTTATCAGAATAGATGAAAGAGAGGTCGATGATATAGAAAAGGTTATCAATTGGTGCAAACAAGAAGATAACTTCTGGTTTCTTAACATAATGAGTGGTAAAAAACTTAGGCAACACTTTCCCAAACTATTACTACAGATGAACGAGAAACCTAGAAAAAAAAATAAAGTTGTAGGGAATGAAAGCTACGATTTAGATATAGGAGGCTATGAAACAATATGAGTTATAGAGAAGGAATTGAGTTTGAAATTATGAGAGAGCAGAGTAATCTAGGTAACTCGTTGACCGATGCTCAGATTGATACATTGGTTGATACCAGATTGGAAGAGATAAACAAAGAGGAAAAAGCAAAGTTTGTTTCATATTGGTTGAAATTGGTACCAAAAAGATTCGTTTCATCAACCTTTGAGAATTTTGAGATAATAGATCAGTCTGTTTTGCCAATTATTGATCATCTAAAGACAGGGAAATCAACTATCCTTTCTGGCAGCAATGGTTCAGGTAAAACACATCTTGCTTATGCTTCGTGTCTACATCAAGCTAAACAAGGTATTAGAGTTATGTTTTTATTGGCATTTGACTTCTTCTCTGAAGTCAAAGAGTCATTTAATGGTGGCAATCCAAGCGAAATTGTAAATAAATATGCAGAATATGACTACCTGGTGATAGACGAAGCAGACAAAGCATTTGGATCACAGAATGAATTTATCTATCTTTACTCACTCATCAACAAACGATACGACAGCATGAAATCAACGGTGCTTATTTCTAATTCAGATCCAGCTACTCTTATGGGAGTTGTTGGCAAGTCTACATTTGATAGAATTGCAAGCGAGGGTAAAGTTATCGAGATGAAGTTCAAGAATTATAGACAAAAAGGAAGGTAAAAGATGAAACACTTAGAATTATTTGATCAAGCTGGTGTAGATGTACGCCCTCAGATAAGAGAAATTCGTGACGAGAAAAAGATGTTTTTCCTCGATGGGATGGGTACTCACTTACTCACGCTGCAAGAGTACGCAGAACATAAAATATGTGGCAAACCTTTCAATGAAATGAGTGAGAATGAGGTCCGAGAGGTCGGCCACATGGTGCAAAAAGGTGAGGGGAGCAAGGGTTACTTCTTGCCGATTGACTCACCAATATATGAATTATTAATTGAGATTGATGTTTGTATTCAAGATACGGTTGAAATGTATCACGAATCGAATGGATACGCAGTCGATCGCCAGACGATGGTATATCGTAGGCGAGTCGAGCAAGCTATAAAACTTGGTATGAATGTACCAGAGAAAGTGAGAAAACAGGAGATGTTTAGATGAAAAAAGAAATTGAAGCATTACAGATTGAGCTGTCTTTGCTAAGAGAAAACCTGATGAATGATGCCGAAAAAGCTCATTCTAAAGGATTGTTTGACTTAAGCATAGACTTATCTCAGGGAGCAAGATGGATAACAGCGATAGAAGCGAGTTTGTCTTATAGAATGTTGGAGGTGAGAGATGAAAACTGAATTGATGTTGAGATACGAAGCAGAGACGGGTAATTATCAACAAGATGATTATGAGTTTGAAATGTATCTAAAGTATGTCGAATGGCTCGAAGCACAACTTACTTGGCGTGATGCTGTAAAAGACCCACCAACACTGAGTGGAAAATATTTAATTCAACTAGATAACGAATCTTGGTTTCCTTATTTTTTAGCGACTTATTACGCAGACTTAAAAGACTGGGAAATTGTGAGAATCGGTGCAGATGGAAAAGCTTTTGTGCAAATAGTCACCCCTAGAAAATGGCTACCAATACCGAAGGGGAGAAGATGAAAACATATTTCCAAGCATGTGTAGACAATAATAAATTGGTATTGAAAACACAGCTAAAAAGAAAGCATTTTATAGAGTTGAATGACAATAGGTGGTGTGTGTTTTATCGTGACAATCTTGAAATACAGCCAAAATTACTAAAAGAGTTTTTCAACATTCAAGATGCCGTTGAATATCTTGAAAGAATAAAGGAGTGAGTATGAGAGTACTTAATCGCAAAAAGGTCACAGCTAGAAAAATTCACACTTGTAGTGGGTGTAATAGAGAAATAAAAGTTGGTGACACTTACACAACTTCATTCACAACTGATTATGATCAGTCTTGGACATGGAAAGAGTGTTCCGTTTGTAGCGAATTTATCCCAAAGTTTGTTGAAGTTTATTCAAATGATGGCTATTCAGAGGACGATGTTTTTGAAACAGCGTTAGAAATTTGTATTGACAGAGGTTTCTTTAGAGACGGCACTTTGAACAGTCATAGCCCTGCATGGGAAATGATAGATAGGATTATGAAGGAGAATATATGAGAGAGATATTGTTTAGAGCATGGGACAGAGAACTATTGGAGGTGGTGGAATGAGAAAACTAAACGAGCAATGGATAGAAGTGATAGACGGTCAAGAGCATATGTATAAGGCAGTACTCCCGAGTTTGTGCTATTGCTGTGAGTATAATATTTATAAAGAAGTAGGACAAGTAAAGTGTCAAAATGGAGAACAATGTGTTACTCAACAAGGACACGTCAAAGACCTTGGGATACTTAGACTTAGAGATGGTGTGCTTCCTTGTCCGTTCTGTGGGGAGTATCCAGAGGTGTCATATGCTGATGAATATGTCGAGATAAGTTGTGAAAACATGGAGTGTAAAATTGCTTCAATGACACTAGAGGATAAGAGACTTCAGCAAGCCATAGATGCTTGGAACAGGAGGCTATAATGCTGTTACTAATATGGCTAATAATTATTGCGATAGTCCTTTTTTGGAACTATCAAGCACATAGGTAAGGAGAAATCTAAAATGAAAAAGCAAATCGTTATACCATCGGTTGAAATAAAATCGGTGGATAAGTTCTTAAAGTTGACAGTGCTAGAGTCTAGCCGTCAAGGTAAAAGAGTGCCACAGCGTATTATGTTCGAAAGAGCAGTCGAGGCGTTAGAAAGGGAGATGTTTGATGAAAAATAAAAGTTATATTGAGATGGGCGAGGAAGTGCGAGAAAAGATAGAGGCCTTGTATTATATCCTTGATAAGAACTGCAAGGATATAGAGAAGCTTATAGACTGGCCTTGGCAGAGTATCAATAAACACATCAAGATAATGGAAGATCGGATTTTGAATAAATCCGTTAAGGAAAAAGATGTGCTATCCCGAGCTGAGGCAAATGTCAAGAAATACGGATTAGTGCAATTGGTTGAGGCGAGGGTTGAGAAAAAACCTGTTGTAATTGAAGAATTATCAGAATTTACTAAAGAACAATATGAGAATATATTACATTCTGTCATCACGCCATCACCTGAAAATCAACCCAATCTCACTGATATCTCTGTCATTACATCACCATACATATCAGCACTTCTCGATATCGTTGATCGACACAAGCAAGGACTCATCACTTTTCGTGGGATGGTTCTTGATGAGGAGCTGGGAATGTTCCGAGTAGATTTTGAGGTGGCAAAATGATAATTAACACAAACAAAATAATTACCCACATCAATAGTGATACAAGAGTCAAGCAAGATGCATTCACTATTTTCTCTATATTCCAAGCCAACAAATCTCGCTCGTTCTGTAATCGTGAGATAAAAGATCTCTTGCAACTTAATGACAAGGCATCATTTAGATATCTCAACCAGCTCGTATCGTATGGGTATCTATCTAAAACAAAAGATAAAGACACCATTGTATACCGTTTTGCGAGTACTAATGGAAGAGAAAAGTTGAAATCAACAAAGTTGTAGAAATATGATATATGGCAATGATTCGTTGTTGCCATATTATTTTTACTGTGCTATCATGATATCCGGAGGTCCTAGATGAACTCATTTTTGTCGCATAAAAAAGCTATCAAATTATCGTATCGTCAGCTTGCAAAGCTGACTGACTTAAATCGTGAATATATCCGGGTGCTTATCACATCGCCAGGGAATCACAAAAACATCACAGCACTTATACTCATTGGAAAGTACATCAATATGGATGAGTTTTCTGTGCGTGCTGAGTGGAAAAGATTGAGACGTATTGAAGTGATTAGGAGGGTTGAGCTATGAGCACACACGATCTTTTTGATAGAGCAAAACAAGTGGGAAACGAGCATATAAGAGAATGGCTTGCAGAAGGTCGCGAGGACAATGGAGAATGGATTGCGAAAAATCCCACTAGGGTTGACAACAATGCTGGAAGTTTCAAGATCAATCTCACCAGCGGAGCTTGGATTGATAATGCCACAAATGATCGTGGCGGTGATGCCGTTTCCCTTTTCGCCTTCCTAAATCTCGATGCCTGCACAATAGCAGCTTCCCAAAAATCCTACAGAAATCTTGAGGGAGGTATCCAGGCAGAGGCAGCACGCATGATTCTTGAGAATCATGACCCCTCTTACTTCCCTGGTAGTGATGACGACTTTATGCCACGCAAGAAAAGCGGTGGTGATAATTGGGCTGGCTTCTTCCCTTGCAAGAGCAAGGTAGAACCCCTCCCCAGATTAGATACATCCTGGTATCAAAAGAATTGGGGTAAGGAGATTGAGAGATGGGAATTTCTACAAGGTGATAAGACCATCATGATTGTTGTGCGATTCGTTGACGGCAAGACAAAATCTGATAGGCCTTTTACCCTATGGAGTAAGGCTGGCAAGGAATACAAGTGGAGGTCGAAAGCTCCAGAGGATCGTTACCCCTTATGGAATCTCAATGAGCTCGAAGAGAGACAGGGCGATGCAATCATCCTATGCGAGGGCCAGAAAGCTGCCAGTAGAGGCAAGGCTTGCGCTGGTCTAAGCGAATATATCTTCACCGGCTGGTATGGTGGAGCAGGTAACACTCGACAGACTGATTGGTCGTCCTTGCGAGGAAGAACTGTACACTTTTGGCCAGACTCTGATGGAGCAGGGCGTAAGGCTATTAAGGATCTTCGTGAGATTGCAACTGAGTATGACATCAATTTGAGTGTTGTGCATCCTCCTGCAGGAGTACCAAAGGGATGGGACCTTGCTGATGCGATAGAAGAGGGCAAGGATATAAGCGAAATATTAGAGCCAGTTAATAGTGATGATCAACCTCATTATCTTGACGATATGCCATTACCCTTTGATATAATCGGTACATCTGGTAGCGATATTATATTCTACCCTCATGGGTCAAACAGAATTGAGCGCTATGGTGCATCAAGTCTCACAAAATTCAAGCTCATGACCTTGGCTGACCGATCAGTATGGGGATCATATTATGCAAAGGATGATGGTGGAATAGCATGGGATTCAGCTATTAATGATATTATTCGCAATAGCGAGAAGAAACCGATATTTGATTGGACTCGTGTGCGTGGTGCTGGTGCTTGGGTTGATGGCTCTGATATCGTCATCAACACAGGTGAATATCTGTTGATCAATGGCGAGAAAAAACAGCTACATGAACGTGTCGGGAAGTACGTATATGAAAAGCAATCATATGTACCTTATAGAAAAGATGATACACTCTCAACAGAGATGTCCAAGACTTTAATGGACTGTCTCAAAACGATACAATGGCGAGACGAGGCAATGCCTTATGCCGTAGCAGGGTGGTTATTACTCTCTGCATGGGGAGGCGTGTTACCCTGGAGGCCCCATATTTGGATTGTAGGATCAAGTGGTACTGGTAAAAGCTGGATAATGGATAATATTATTTATCCCATATCAGCAAGTGAATTTGGCGAGAAAGGCGGTGGTACGTCAACTCCAGCAGGCGTGAGGCAGGGGCTACAAAATAGCGCAAAGTGCTTTATGGGTGATGAGATGGAGTCGGACAATAGGATGCAATCTGAGCGAATCGAACAGATATTAACATTATTCAGAGGTTCATCAAGTGGGCAAGAATCGGGAGGGGCTACACTCCATGGCTCTCAAGATGGAGAAGGGAAATTATGGGTGATGCAGAGCATGGCATGCTTCTCAAGCATAGGCTCGGCAATGCATCACAATGCAGACATGAATAGATTCACTGTATGTGAGTTGAAGCAAAATAGGGGCGATATTACAGAGCATAAAAAGAACTTTAGCGAGATAGAGCAAAAAGCAAAGAATTTCAATCAAGAATATAGTAGGGCTTTTCATGCAAGGACATACAATATTATTGATGAGTTACTCTCTGCAGTCTCTATCGTCAAAGAGCAGTCATCACGAATATTAGGAACTATGAGAGACGGGGACCAGATAGGCACACTCATGGCAGGTGCTTGGATGGTCGAGCATGATACAGCTCCAACTGCGAGTGAGGCATATGAGTGGCTCAAGTCAATTCATATTGAAAGCCTTGTTGGTGATAGCGAAGCAAAAAGCGATGAAGAGAGATGTCTTGATGAGATATATAGCGTCAAGATAAATGTGGCTGTAGGTGGCGCGAGAAGTAACATAAGTGTCGGTGCTTCCCTTGAATTTTGGTATGATGCAGAGTCTTATGGAAATCCAAGAAATGCCGACTCATCGGGGTTGACTGTAGATGGTGTGGAGCGTGAGTTGGAACAGCTCGGTATAAAACCTGTATCGGTTAAAGGCCAGCCATATCTATATATCGCTATCGCACATCCGGCGCTAAGGCGAGCAATCCGAGAGAGCGGATGGGCTGATAGTTATGCTGCGCTCTTGGGAAGGTTAAAGAATTGCGAGGACATAAAAGCCGGTCCTGCTAGATTCGCAGGATTGCAGAAACGCTATGTTAAGTTGAGACAGGATAAAAAGGTATTGCAGGGTGATATCCCATTTTAGTAATATATAAAATAAAATAAAATAGTGTTGACACTCCACTATATATAGTGTATATTATATATAGGAGATAAGAAATGGAAATGGAAAAAAGGTTAGTTGGCGGACAGAAGATGAGGGAAATGGGAAGCACAAGACATACTGATGACTTGGACTACCTGGTCTATGATGAGTCAGATTCGAGACTGTTCATCAATTCTGAAAGCCAAGACTTCATAAATTGTGCAAACCACAAGTTTTATGAAGCAATCTGGAATCTTGGAGAAATTGATGCACAAGCAATGCTTGAAATGGCAGCCTTCACTTTTGTGCAACATTGTATGAATGGCAATTTTGTCAAGGCAGACTCGAAAGAGTTCGACATCAAGCACCTTGCAAGACTTATTGGGAAAGATGCTAAAATTAAGATTGCAAATGAATTTATTACTGCTGGACAAGAGCAGGAAGTAAAAAGAATTATCACATCAGTAAAATTTTAAGGAGATTAAGATGATAATACTCACAGTACGGATCAAAGAAATTGATGGCGAGGTCTTTACAAGCCTCGTACAAGCTGACTTGTCTAATATAACGGACAAGGAAGTCGACACGGTGGCCAATGACTTCGAGCCACTATTTGACAGCCATGAAAGCGAGTGAAATACTGACGCTATGGATAAGGATTGCAAGAAAGAGGGAGGACATCCCTCTTGTACTTGCGCTCTGGCACGCACGTGATATATGCGATGGGATATATGATAGTGAAGAGGTACGTATTGAGATAACAAAGGCTTTTGATGCGATGGATCAAGAGAATGAAGATTTGAAGATAGTGAGAGAGGAGATGGGGTTGTGAAGGATGAATGTAAATATTGTATATCAAAATCAAACCTGCCAGGGGTAGGCGTAGACTTGGCAAAGTCTACTTATACTTGCTTGTGGATGAACTCAAATCAACTAGGGGCTTCTGGTGAAGATGAAGCTATTATAGACATCAACTACTGCCCGATGTGTGGCAGAAAGTTGGTGCGCCATGAGTGAATCCCTCTTCTCCCTCTGGCCTCATCAAGAGAAAGCTGTATGTGAGATAGAGAAAGCATGGAGCAATGGTGTACAGAGAGTGCTTTGTCAGTCGCCCACCGGATCGGGAAAAAGCCGCATCCTACGCACCATCGTAGACAACCACTCTCAATCCAAGGCTGTCATATATATTATTGCTCACCGTAGCACTCTCGTCCGGCAACTCTCTGATGAGATATCAGATGCTGGCATCCGACATGGCATCATACAGTCAGGAGCTCCATATATCAGATATCGTGTGCAGGTCTGCTCAATGCAAACATTGGTCAGACGGCTTGATAAGCTACCTAGTCCAGAATTGATTATAATTGACGAATGCCATCACATTAAGGCAAAAAGCTACCTATCCATTATCAACAAGTGGTCAAAGGCAAAACTACTTGGCATGACAGCAACACCACAACGCACAGACGGGAGTGGCCTTGATGATATATTCCAGCACCTCATCCTGGGTGAATCTGTAAGAAATCTCATTGATGGAGGCTTCCTCTCAGACTATGAATATTACGCTCCTGAGCAGGTTGACATGAGTGGAGTGCACATGAGGGCAGGCGAGTATAATACAAGCGAATCATTAGAGCGTGTTGATAAGAAGTTCATCACAGGAAGTGCTGTTGAGCACTATAAACGATTCGCAGATCATCAGCCAGCAATTGTTGCATGTGTATCTATAGCCCACAGCGAGCATGTAGCACAGGATTTTCGAGAGGCTGGGTATAAGGCGTTAGCTGTAAATAGCAGGATGCAACCGATTGAGGTGGCTCGTGCTATTGACGGACTTCGCAATGGCACGCTTGAGATACTCACACAATGTGAAATGCTGAGTGAGGGTGTTGATGTACCTGGAGCTGTAGCGCTGATCTGGTTAAGACCAACGGCAAGTTTGATTATCTTTTTACAAAATGTAGGACGTGTATTAAGACGTGGTGATGATAAACCCAAAGCAATTATACTTGATCATGTGGGAAATTATACAAGATTCGGACTCCCCGATGATGGTAGAGTCTGGTCATTGCAAGGTAGAAAGCGTGGCGCAGCAGAACCGAGTAAATATAAACGATGCCCTCAATGCCTCCACGGTGATATCACAGTCTCATCTCGCATCTGTAAGCATTGTGGCTACCAATGGGCTGAGACGGAAGAGCAGGGCGAGCGCATACCAGAGGAGAAAGAGGGTCAACTTGTCTCAGTGAGAGGCAAGGGGAAGGAGGAACAAGACCTCATCCTTGCCATTGCACGAGGTGGGGCAAGAAACCTTCGTGATGCAATTAGGATAGCTAAGAGCATGGGATACAAGCATACATCAGCATATACCGTATGGGTGAATATTTTACGTAATAAGGTTTGACATTACTGTATGGCAGTGGTACAATGAAATAAAGGAGAATATAATGGTAAAAGTAAAAGTATCGGAGAATTTAAGGAAAGGAACTTATCCTAAGCTCATGGAACATGGTGAGCTTGGGATAATCGTATGGATGCTTGAGGGAGATAATGACAAGGCAATCGGCGTCGTATTTGCTATTGGCGATGGCATTGCGTCTCTTGAGATTGGTCAGTACAAAGATTGGAATATAGATCAATTTGTCGACTGTCCAGCAAGTGTCACGATTGAGAATGTGTAACACCCTGCTCGTATGAGTGGGTGAATAAGCGAGTTGTAGCTTAAAACAACAGCATTGGTATTTTAGTAGTCGGTGCTTACCCTGCGTTGCTTGGTAAACGTGCAGAGGTTATCTGTCGCACAAAGAATGGGTAGGTGTAGTGGTCTAGGACAGGTTCAATTCCTGTTGCACCTAGAGGACTTAAAAAGGAGAAACGAAATGAAATTTGATGTGAAAAAAGTAAAGACGGTAGCAACAAAGCATGAAGTGAAAGATGGTGATAGGGGATGGTGTTCTGATGATATAAGAACTCTTAAATCTCTTGTTTTATTAAATGCAGACCTTTGTTTCGTAAGAAAAAACAATGATAACAACATCTTTCCTTTTCATGTACTTGGCTGGAAATATCTTTATTTCTACCCCTACAAAGAACCACAATACCGTCCCTTCGCCAACGCAGAGGAGTTTAAGCCCTATCGTAGCAGGTGGGTGAAAATGAAAGGTAGTGGCGTTACTAGATTTAATTTTTATAACAACAAGGGTGTCCACAACGATCCATTGGAAGTATTCAACTATCAAAAATTATTTGACACATGCCTTTTCGAAGACGGCTCACCTTGTGGGGTGAAATTATGAAACGAGTATACCTCTCAGGTGCTATCACAAATAATGACAATGCTCTCCTAGATTTTGGGGGAGCAGAGCTGGTACTAAGCAACCACTTCGATGTATTCAATCCCATGAGCCTACAAGGCAAATACAAAACAGAACAAGAGTATATGAAGCGGGACATATTAGAGCTTGCAAAGTGCGATTATATCTGCTTTGTGAATAAGTTTTCAGAGACCAGTAATGCAAATCTTGAGGCGAGTGTCGCTATAGCTTGTGGCATAAAGGAGATAAAAATTGACGACAGTATATGAGTTATCAAAACAGCTAAAGATACACAAGAGAAATGTACATGACTTGATAAGAGATCTTAATATCGAGGTTGAGATGGTAGGTGGCAATAACCTATTTCTCATCAGCGATATTGACGCAGAGCTTATACGCTTGCATTGTGTCAAGTATCAAAAGAGCCTTGGTGGGGTTACTATCAGCGATATAGCAAGCGAATTTAGTGTATCAAGAACTACTGTATGGGCTATAGTCAAGGGTATGGGTATCACCAGTAATACATCGCATACAATTGTATTATCACCACACGAAGCTGACAGGGTGAGGAGAGTGTTGTATGACAGAAAAGCAAAACAATAATATCAATATGGCGCTTAGCGAAAAGCAAATCATTGACCTCGTCCTGGTGGCACATCCTATGATGTTCAGGAATGCTGTTGGATATGGTATTGCAACGAACCCCAAGGCGATTCACAAACTCAAAAATGGGGGCTATCTTGTCGACAAGGGTACCCCAATTCGCTTTGGCCTCATCGCTGGTAGCAGTGATATGATAGGATTTGAGCCAGTAGTAATCACACAAGATATGGTAGGCAAGAAGATTGCTATATTCCAGAGTATTGAAATAAAGACCGAGCATGACAAATTAAGCAAGGATCAACGCAAGTGGAACAAAGCGGTTATGGATGCTGGTGGTATCATTGAAGTCTGGCATGACAAGGGCGGAGTGGTGGAGATATTAAGAGGGGAGGAGATTGTATGAATGAAAAGAAAGCATATATTGAAAAAGATTTATTTGCAGCGTGTATGTTCGCAAAAAACATGATTGCCGATGGCGAAAGCCCTGGACTAGCTAACTACAAGGCTGGGAAGTATTATGGGTATTCTGCCTCTGAGGTTGGAACAGCAAGAAACCAGCTAAAGCAAAATTATAAAATAGATAGGGAGCGATCATGAGCAAATACAAAGAAATATACGCAGAGGAACTCAAGATCATGGAAGATCACATGGATAAGCGTGATCACTTCTTCGAGCTTATGAACACCATGATTAAAGAGCAGAAGCCTATCCCTGCACAGTATCAGAATGATCCAGCTATCATGTTGAACCTCACTAACTATCAATCGTTTGGTAGCTGGCGTAATCAGATGCGTGTTGTATTGAGGATAAGAGAGGCAGCGAGAAAGAGCGCTAAAAAGAGGTGTAAGAAACATTGACAATATATCATAGTCGTGATATTATATATATGTACATGGAGGTACAAAAATGAGTGAAGAAAGAAGCGAACAGACAAGAATCAGAATTAATTACAAAGTAAGCGCAAAGGGTTTATTGCAACCCGACATTACCAGCGAAGCTGAGTGTGTCGAGACAGCAATGAAAAATCTGGACAAGGCTACAACTCAAATCAAAAAATGGGCTGTGGATTCTGGATACAAAACGGAGGTTGAATGATGAGTAAGGTATATGGTGATAAGAAGAACATAGATGATGCGAGAGCATCCAAGAGTGGCTCAAAAGAAGCCTACATCAATTGGGATGCAATTAATGATCTCCCAGATGAGTTTGAAGCAATGATTACCGCTGTTGAGTATGACCCTAAAAAGTTGGATACCAGCTTCATTAACGTGGGCACTCAGAGCAGCCCGTCATGGTATCCAAGAACTGACTTGATGTATAAGATTGCTGAGGCGTGTGGTGTATCTGGCCAGCAAGAGTCCGACGTTGGGCCTATGATTGAGGAGGTTGACATTAACCCTATGCTATTAAAAGGCATGACGGATGAACCTACATATAGGCGCATGACAGTTGGCAGACTTGTGAGCAAGCAGTCAAGCCGTCTCATGGAAGATGGCACCAAGATACTATCAAGTAACTGCACCTCGGAATATAACGTATGGGAACGTTGCGTTGAATCCTGGAGTAAAGAAGAGATGTATACTGACGGCTATGCAAAGCAGGGGAAATTCCCATCAAAATATGATAACCCATATAAGAGGAAAGCACACTTTGATGGAGAGATGAAATTTGCTCATGCAAAGGCTGAGACAAAGGCATATGCCAAAACTATCAGAGAGCTTGCAGGAATGCCTACAGGGTTTGCGCCTAGCGATCTTGTCACTGGAAAGCTATTCTTTGCTCGCATACGCAGGTCTAAAGCAGTATTGAAGATGGAGACTGCAGCTCGCATTGGTGCTATCAGCAGAGGAGTTGACCCACAAAAAGCACAGAAGGCTTTATTCGGTGCGACATCACATGATGAAGTTGAAGAGGTTACTATAGAGCAAGAAGAGCCAGAAGTGAAAACTCCGTATCCTCAGCTTGCCATGATATTCAACTCGTATCTTGAACTTGTCGGAAAAGATGATGCTATCAGAGAGAGCATGAATAATATCGTCAAGTGGGTCGAGAGCGATATTGATCACTTCATGGATAACAAGAAGTTCTATAAGAAGGCTCTTGATATCCTGCGGGAAGTCGAGAAGAGTGTTCCAGAAGCATTCCACATCCCCCATACATTATATGAATAGGTGTGATAGGGTGTTGATATTTGTTGACACCCTATCTTTGCAATGGTATACTGTTACTAATAAGGAGCTACTAGATGAAATATTTATCGTGTCCAGATTTCCACTACTCTCCCAAGTGGGGTGACGTTTCCGAGCTTGCAGGAAGAGCAATTAGGCAGGCAGCAATAGATAACAAGGTTGATTTCATAGCCTTCCCCGGTGATCTCTATGATGCACCGATCATGGTGACAGATAAGGGTGGCATCAATCAGCTACGAAAGATCATCAAGTCACTCTTGGAGGTCTGTCCTGTAGTCGCTATCCAAGGGACGCCAAGTCATGATGGCCCTGGATGCTATGGACCATTGCAGGACTTAGGGCTTGTGCTATTGGAGCCGGGGAAGGTGTATGGGCTACAAGATGGTAAGATATCCACAAAGTTCACTAATCCTGATGGCATCCTCTTCGGAATCCCAGAAGTAACTAAGCAGAATATCCAAGCTACCCTATCAACCTCAGCCGAGAATGCCAACGCTGAGGCTACAAAACTATTAGCAGACTATGTACTTGAGTATATCGCACCCATGCGCCTCAAGTATAAAGATGTACCAGCAGTAGCGCTCCTGCATGGCAACGTATCTGACAGCCATCAAGATAATGAATCAGATATTATCCTCAAGGCCTCTGATATTGTGATCCATACAGAGGACCTTCTTCCTGCTGGAGTGGACCGTTGGAGTCTAGGACATATCCATACTCCTTGGGAGTCACATATCATCAATGGTGGATACGCTGGCTTTACTGGGATTGACTCAAACCCTTGGGGGAAGCGTGGATTTGTGCCGGCAATGAATATGATAGAAGTGGGTAAGCCCTTAGTAAGGGTCCCCTACGGTACGCCAATGAGGGTGAAGATTACTGAGCTTGACGCTACTCCTGTTGATCCATCAGTTGCCTACTGGCTCGACACCAAAGACCCTACAGCTACCCTCCCCTCTGGTATCCATCCTTGGAGCCGGATTACCTACAATGAGACCAAGGAGCAGACCAGAAGAGTAACCCAAGAAGAGGCTGAATCTGCCAAGACCTTAGGCGACCTCTTGAGGCTCCTTGATCCATCCGCAACTACTGAGCAAGTAGAAGCTATCAACAGCATCCCAACATCAAGCCACAAATCTGATACCAGAGTTGACCTTGCTATGACCTACTTAAAGGTGCAGGGCTGTACATTCTTTAGAGAGCAAACTGTCGAGTTTGACCTGAGTAATCTTTCTGAAGGAGTGACCGCAATCAAGGGTGGCAACGGTGCTGGCAAATCCAGCCTCCTATCTTTCTGCTCTCCCTATCCGCTGGTAATAGGAAAGGATACGAGTAGCGGAAGGATCTCTGCTATAAAGGATTTCTTCTCCGGAAAGGATTCCCTCATAGAGAAGAGATTCCTAGTCAATAACCAGGAGCATATCCATCTGATCACAATCAAGGCAGCACACACGCAGAATCCCAAGACGGAATGCTATCTCACCATTGATGGAGTACCTCAGCTTGATAAGGGTTCTTTTGATGAGATGATGACAGAGTGTGAACGGATCTATGGGCCTTATAATGATTATCTTTTAACGTCTTTTTATGTCCAACCACTGCAGGGCAAGAGCGGCTCAAGCCTCATGAGCGCTTCTATGACTGATATAAGAAACCTTGTCCAGAATATCGCAGGGATTGACCGCTCCCAGGAGCAGAGATACTCCCTAGATACTCTTGCCAAGCACAAGGCTGAAGAGACCAGGTTAAACAACTGGATCGAGGGAGCAGGAGCATTCGCTGATGATATTGAAGAGCTTGAAGCCAAGGTGTCAGAGTCAGAGAATAGCATCAAAGAGCATGAGCAAGCTGTATCTGATACCTTGTATCAGGGCCAGATGAACAGTAACAAGCTATCAGAGGTAAATGCTCGCAAGATAGATAGTGATACCGAACAGGTCAAGAAAGACAATAATCTCTCCAAGATATCAAAACTCAAGTTCGAGCAAGAGTCCCATAAACGGAATATAGAACAACTCAAAGAGTCTGTCCTGGAGATAGCCATCATCAAGGAGAAGCTCTCCAAGCAGGATAGGGATCAGAAGGTCCTCAGAGATATCCAATCTATTGATCATCGTAACCTTGTGGCTATGCGAGAGTTTACCGACAAGCAAGCAGATGTCAAGAGGAAAATATCTGACCTTAATAACTCTTGGGCTGATGATATCAACTTGGTAAAGAGGGGCAACACCAAGCGACAAGAGGATTATGAGAGTACCTGCAGAACCCTTACTAGTGCTATAAAATACCTTGAATCTGAAATATCTGATGCTAAAAAAAGAACCGAAAATCTCAATATTCCCTGTCCTCAGTGTGGCTACATTGATCCAGAGGTCAAGGCTAAGATTGAACAGCTGAATATCGACACCAAGGATAATATCAAAGAGCTTGAAGAGAAAAAACTCAAGTTAGCAAATATAATCCAGCCAGAAGATAAACCAATGCCAACCAAGGCAGAGGAGCAGAAAGCCCTTGAGGCTACACTGCAAGGTATGGTAACTCCAACCTATGAGCCAGTAGCCGACAAGCCCAGCATCCTCTCATCCTACGATGAGGAACAGCTCAGAGCCAAGCTTGAGCAGGCCCAGGGAGCAGGTAATCAGATAGCAATCCTAGAGAGTCAGATCACCGCAACTGAGCAGGAGATAAGCCAGCTTGAGAGTCAGACATACAGCATTGATGCTACTCTGGCCGGCAAGGTATTAGAGCTGGATCAGAAGAGAGCTGCCCTACTCCAAGAGTGGCGTGAGGCAAGTGAAAAACTGTCAACAGCGAAGGCTAATCTTGCGAACCTACAAGAGCGCATAAAGACAGCTCAGTCTCAGCTTGAGGCTGTCAGCAAGGCAAGGGAGGACAGCGAGGCTGAAGGCCTACAGATAGCTCTTTGGGACTATGTATCCTTGATGCTAAGACCTGCCAAGATACCGGCCTTTGAGTTGGAACTCTTGCTTGATAGCATTGACCTAGAAGCTACAAGGATCATTGATCCATACCAGGAGGGGAGGTTCAACTTCTCCACAGAGACGCAGAGCGATGGAGGAGTTGATCGCTTTGATATCATGATCCATGACAACGAGGTTGGAACCTCAAGAAGCTTCATGAAGTTCAGCCCAGGGCAAAAGGCTTTCTTCTCAGATGCATACGTCAAGGCTCTGGTAAGACAGCGCAACGAGAGGAGCAACAGAAGTTACAGCCCTGTGATCATGGATGAGTCTGATGGTCCAATCGAGCCAGGTCTTGTTGGCGCATACTATGAGATGCAAAGAAAGTATTGGAAATGCCCTGTATTGGCTGTCAGCCACAGCCCTGCAAGTCATGAGTTTATTGAGAATAGCATTGATATAGAATTATTAAAAGGAGATACGAAATGAGAACAGCTTACATCACCGGCCGATTAGGCAAAGACCCTGAGACGTTCGCACCACAAGGAAGCGAATATAGCGTATTAAAGTTCAGCGTTGCGAATAACGATGAATCGAAAAAGAACGCCGAAGGTGGTTATGATAATATAACCTCTTGGTTTGACTGTGAATTTTGGACTAAGAATCCTACCCACTGGCTACAAAAGTTAGCCAAGGGCGTTGAGGTGGCTCTTGAGTGTACTATCAAGCAGGATACATGGGAGACAGAGGGGCAGAAGCGCAGCAAGGTGAAGTTCCATGTTGTAAGATTCCCTGTGATATGCGGAGGAGCTGTTGAAGTGAAAGCTCCGGTAGCAGGGCCAGAACAATTTGATGAGGATATCCCATTCTAGACATCGATAAATCAATTTCAAGGCAATGAGTAAAATCATTGCCTTTTCTTATAATAAAACTAATTTTAGTGTTGACACTCCACTAGTAATGGTGTAAACTGTATTTAGATAGAGAAAGAAAAGGAGATACAAGATGAAAGTTACAGAAAAAATGATTCAAAAAAGGATTATTGACTGGGGTTTAGACCCTGATGATGACGAGGATTACTACTGTGCTCAAGACAGCTTATATATCGAGCAGAATCCAAATGCTCAAATGATGTATGATGCCATGAATGATGGTGTCATATAAATTAGACTATACAGCCCCCTTCGGGGGCAAAGGAGAATTGAAGATGAAAAGGACAACAAAAGTTATCAATGGCACTTGTACAGAATGGTGCAAATATGGTCAATGTTTTATAGGTTCTTACACTTGTACAAAATGCAATATGTTCAATGGCAAAGAAAAAAACAGTGTAAGGTCCCACGTTATTGTTGATTGTAAATTTATGGAGGAATTAAAATGACCTATTATATGACCGAAGTGACTAGTAAAAACTCCCGCAAAAGGAGACCTGACCACGAAATTAATACAAAGACGCTCTCTCAAGCAAAGAGAGAGGCGACGAAACTACAGTATTTTTATCACACTGTACTGAACTTGTGGTTCGACAAAGAGATGACAGAGATTGCTGCTCAAAAGATAGGCAAGGAGTGGGTATTATGAAACGTATAATATCGGGGTATATATTCGATACCCACACTGCAGAGCTTGTATGCGATGTTGTTGAGAATAAAAAAAATAATTCTCTCTACATCAATGCCCAACTCTTCGCAAAACCAAGGGCAAATGAAGCGAGGCGTTTCTTCCTTGCAGGTTTTGGTGGTTCGCTTACTGCTTTTGCAAAAAGCAATCATGACGGATCAATGAGGGAGAGTGAGAAGATTATTGTTATCACAGAGGAAGAGGCGTATAATTTTGCAAAGAAATATGCAACACAGGAGGCTATATTCAAGTACTTCTAAAAATTAAGGGTTGATAGAAATATCAGCCCTTTTAATTTATTGATTCAATATTTCAATGATTGCTTGATAATATTCGCTCTTAACATCGATATAAAAATTTAATTGTTTACCCCACGATATAAGGTCGCTCATGTTTGACGTGAGTGCCTTTATTGCGCCTAGGCTATCACTCGGTACATTCTCCAAACTAGGTTGCTCAGGTCGTCCAATGGTGAATGGTTTAATATCAATGCTATGTGGAGGTTTTGTCGTCTGACAACTTGTTAAAGTTATCAACAATATCATTAGCAATATCAATAATCTCTTCATCAGTTTCTGCCTCCTTTATCTCAGTTTTTTGTTCATCGTTTGCCTTATCTTTTTTCTTCTCTTCCTGAACAATCTTAGTTGATAACTCATCATGTTTTTGAATGATATCTTTTTCCTTTTTGACCTTGAGAATCTGAGTCTTTGCTTCCTCAACGTCTTTTTCTAAGTTATCCTTTTGCTTCTTTTGTATCCCAAGAAGGGCGAGTAGAAGCGTGAACACTCCAACTATGATAGATATAATTGTTGTCATCACGACTCCTTATATTTCTTAACAGCTGAGTTAGCACCAATAGAAGCTATAAGAGAGATATACAATGGTGCAAAGCCTTTTAAGAAGGTCGTGTAGCCACTCATGTTGAAACTCGGTACGAACGCACCTACAACGCCTGTCAAGAATGCTAAGATAAGCATCCATAGCGTGAGGCTCTTAGCTATGCCTGTAGACTCCTTGCTTTTTGTTGCCGTCTTACAATTAAATTCTTCCATAATTTTCTCCTATTGTATCACTAGATATACCATACCAATAATCGTGGATATCATGCCAACGCCCATCGCTATTTCCTTCCATACCGCACCTTTCGATAACAATCGTGTCTCAATTTTAATGACCTTTTCTCTTACTTCTGTAACAGATCGTGTGAGTTCTTTCCAATCGCCATTCATGATTCGCTTGTCGTGTGCGCTCACCATAGCACGTATGCTCTCCGATTCGATAAGGTGTTTATCTAAAGCCCTGTCGGTTTTATCCACTGTCTTTTCAATCTGTGTAAGTCGTTGTTCCATAATTTCCATGCGATATTCCTTTATATGAGTAACAGAATGCAAGCCAAAGCAATTCCAAGAATGTCAGCTACCAAATCGTAAACATTATCCCGACTGAAACCCCTCTTCTTGATGTCGTATGCTTCTTTGCCTAAAGCTAACACTACAGCAAGTGGCAGATAAATAGTTGTGAGGAAGTAGCAGTAGAGGAAGTGGATGGCTTTGTCAGATGTTAGGAGTTTAAGGAGTTTGTTCGTATTCACGTATCAACCTCCTTGCCTCTTTTCTATCCGCTACAAGGTTACGATATTCAACTTCTGCATCAAGCCCTAACTCTGCACACTTAGCATATACCCAATCTGTGCTGTCGAGCAGTTGATGTAGTTGAATAAGCAAATCCTTCTCATTAAGTTGTTTGAATGTGGCGTTAGGATTTGTCGTCCTGTAGCAATCACATTCGTAAGAAGTGTCGCCATCTTCGGTTGCGGGTATCTCAACGAAATTTCCCCTGAGTTCGATGATGTTTCCCATTTCCAAGCGTTCTGTTTTATTTAATACATTTTGTTTCATGCTATCTCCTTTAATTTTAATTTTTCTATCATACGTTGCCTAATTTGGTTTTCATAATCAGTACCATTTATAACTTCTTTAAGGTGCAAATCTTTGATTACATGTTCTATCTCTTGATGAAAGAATAGACAATCTGAATGTTGTGCCATACCTTTATATGATAGCACACTTCTTGCTAAATGGGGGGTTGGATCTTTCTTTACTTGAGTAATCCTCCGTCTAATATTAAGATATGTTTTACCTCTTAATACTTGTTTATTCCGATATGTTTTCATACCCAACATATCTATAAACCTATTTCTGCTCCACTTGTAAATCTTTATTTTACCTTTACCACTTTCTTTAATTTCTAAACCAATAGTAGGTAGATATTCCCTAATAAAATCAGCTACTTTCTGGGCTTTTCTTTTTGTTTTAGTAAGAACTAATATATCGTCCACATAACGAATATAGAATTTTAGTTTGAACTTCTCTTTCATAATATGGTCGAGTTCGTCAAAATAAAATAAAGCCAACCACAAGTTCAAATAACTACCGAGAGTCACTCCTACACCATTAGGTGATTCTTTATAAAGCATCTTTTCTATAAGAGATATTATTTTCTTATCCCTTATTTTTAACTTCAATTTATCGATTAGAATTGATATAGGAATGCTTGGGTAGTATTTTCGTACGTCCATTTTTAGGACATATTTTGTACCACGTTGCTGAGACCAATGTTTAATGAGTTTGTTACCATAACTCAATCCACGGTTTGGGATATTTGCTACGTTATGTTGTATAAACGTTGCTTCAAAATGGGGCTTCATGAGAGTCACTAAAGCCCAATGCACCATTTGGTCACGAAATGCAGGACAGGAAATATCACGCATCTTCTTAGCGTTCTTATCCCACTTTGTCATATTTCTACATAACTGGGGTTCATATGTTTCATTGCATAATTCTTCAATAAGTTTAGCTTGTGTTTCAGAGTTATTCATCTTTTGTACAGATGCTCTTTTACGTTTGCCTTTGCTTGCGTTATGCCAACAATAAGCCATGAGTTCAGGGTCAAGTAGTTTATCATAAGTGATATCTTTCCATGTTTTCATATTTTATCCTTTACAATCAACGATGTTCGCATTATTTCAGCTACCAACCATTTTTTAGTTATTGTATTTTCCAAAAGGAGGACTAAAGATATGTTAAGAAACGTAAGGATAAGGCGAGAGCCGTTGTTAATGTTCGTGTTAGTAGGAGAGTTGTTACCATTAGAATACACTAGTGAGACGTTAGTACCATTGTTCCAATTACCACCTAAGTGAAGCACTCGCTTATACCTTTAACCCTTTTTATAATTTTATTGCTACATGGGGGCTTGCACAGCCCCCAAACCCCTGTGAACTAAGAACGGATAAGGCGAGAGCCGTAGCTAATGTTCGAGATAGAAGGAGAGTAGATACCATTAGAACACACCAGTGAGACGCCAGTACCATTGAGCCAATAACCACCAAAGCGAAGCACTCGCGTTCCAGTTCTTGCTGAATCAAAGTAATACAAATATGCACTATAGAATGTCACACTACCTGCTACAGCACCCCAGAGAATCGGTACATCAATCATACCTCCTTCTACCTCGATGCCTTCTCTTATCTGCTGATATCCATTAGCCGCATAATCTCCTATTCCCAAGTCAACCCAGCCGTCTGCACCTCTAGGGTCTGTGATGTTATACTTTGTGGGGTCTGCACATCCGTAGTACCGCCCATCGTAACGCATGAATCCTGCGTTGAATTGCCAGACGTTACCCCACAAATCCCAGATTCCTCTGTATGCGACGTGGCTCATATTTGCACTACTATATTGCTCTATGTACCCACTCCCATCACCAATTGTATCGAAGATGGTCTGAGGTACTGACTGACCCCATGAAACTATTGTATTACCAATTGCAATGTTGAAAACAGCACCGTCAATAGTTATTGTCTGAGTGCCATCGCCATTGTCTGTTACATCGGTAATGAGTCTGTTTTGAGCTATGCTGTTATTTGTGTATGATGTACCAATTTGTACGGTCATGCCAACATGAAAATTAGTTAAAGTATCTGGGATGGTTATCGTGTTGCCATCAGTTGATATTGCAACAGCTTCATAGCTAGCTCCTGAACCGTATGGCATCCCAGAGTTTATACCCTGTCCGTACATACCCTTGTGATTGAGAGAGCCACCTTCTATAGTCGATAACATAAATATAGAGTGCATGGTGTTGCTATCGTACATGCTCCACTCGCTATCACCCTGCGCGTACATGCCCGTAATAAAATTAGTGTAACTTATATT
>Ga0207997_1000336_pt1 | contig 23769 bp, 35 predicted proteins | sample AntAceMetag02UKN_FD_184777 | JGI IMG/M metagenome (GOLD analysis project Ga0207997, IMG submission 184777) | Saline lake microbial communities from Ace Lake, Antarctica - Antarctic Ace Lake Metagenome 02UKN (SPAdes) (version 2) | ecosystem: Environmental > Aquatic > Non-marine Saline and... | reverse complement strand
TTAAATTATCTCCCCACGGATAATTTCTTACCTATATGTGAGAGGGAGGGGGGCTCAATGTACCTAAAAATACCTATAAGTTATACGTTGTTAATTTCTATCCCCCCTCTTTATAATCACCAAGACGAAGAGGACGAAGAGGACGAAGAATGACAAAATTCAGAATTGAAACCATAATAGGAAGTACTAAGAAAATTATTTAGGAGTTTGTGTGTAATCATTTGCAAAATTAAGGTACAGAAGTGAGGATTGATGAACCATGAAGAAAATATATAAATTCAAATCAAGAGAACCTTTTTATTCAAAAGAAAGAGCAGGTATTAAACCAAATACAGTTAGAGAAATTAATCTAAATGAAGATAAGTTTTTAGAATTAATTCAACATACGATGAATGGATTTAATCCTGGAGATATAGAAATAGAGATATTAGAAACTATTGAAGGATTTATTGGTGGAACTGGTCGTTTTGTAAGGGATATTGAAGATATTAGTATTTATAATAATTTAATGATAATAAGTTGGAAACATTCGGAATATCCAGATGAATAAACATAGCTTTTGGATTGAAAAATGAAATTAAAACATAAAACAACTGGAAAGATTCTATATGAATCAAAACACGAAACAATAAAAGAGATAGTTGAAGGAGCTATAAAAGAGGGAGCAAACCTTCGGGAAGCAGACCTTCAGGGAACAGATCTTTTTGGAGCAAATCTTCAGGGAGCAAACCTTCAGGGAGCAGACCTTCAGGGAGCAGATCTTTGGGGAGCAAACCTTCAGGGAGCAGATCTTCGGAGAGCAAACCTTCAGGGAGCAGATCTTCGGAGAGCAGACCTTCGGAGAGCAAACCTTCAGGGAGCAGACCTTCGTGGAGCAAACCTTTGGAAAGCAGACCTTAACGCTCTCTTTTACAAAACAAAAGTAACTAAAGAACAGAAAGAATATATTTTCAATTCCGATTTATTTGAGGTAGATAAGAATGAAAATTGACCATAAAACAACTGGAAAGATTCTATATGAATCAGAACACAAAACAATAAAAGAGACAGTTGAAAAAGCTGTAAGAAATAAAGCAGACCTTCAGGGAGCATACCTTCGGGAAGCATACCTTCGGGAAGCAGACCTTCGGAGAGCAAACCTTCGGAGAGCAAACCTTCAGGAAGCAGACCTTCGGGAAGCAGACCTTCGGAGAGCAAACCTTCGGAGAGCATACATTCAGGAAGCAGACCTTCGGGAAGCAAACATTCAGGGAGCAGATCTTTGGGGAGCAAATCTTCGGAGAGCAAACATTCAGGGAGCAGACCTTCGGAGAGCAAACCTTCAGGGAGCAGACCTTCGGGAAGCAAACCTTCAGGGAGCAGATCTTCGGAGAGCAGACCTTCAGAGAGCAGACCTTAACGCTATCTTTTACAAAACAAAAGTAACGAAAAAACAAAAAGAAAAGATTATCAATTCGGATTTATTTGATGTAGTAGAAAATGATTATGATTGAAAAAGAAGAATTAACTAATAAGAATGGAGAACCTGCTAGTCTTTACGACGTATGTGAATGGTTCATCCAAACATATCCAGATGATGTTTTTATCGGTTCAAAACATCCAGTACATAAGATTAGAGATTTATGTAAAGAAGTTATTAAGATGAAAAATCTTGGAGTAAAAGAAAGGATTAATTATGATATAAAAAAGTTATTTTCTAAAAAAAGGAGCACAATAGTACAAACAAGTAAACAATTACCAAAGACTACCAATATCTAACGAATTGGTAATAATATTCATAGTCCTATATAGGATGGAGGAAATAACATGGCAACATTAAAAGAAGAAGCACAGGCATACGAGCCACCGCAAACAAAGAACATAGCCGAGTTAGAAAAGGTATCTATAGATATGGATATTAAAACAGATCATGGAAAGGACAGAGATGGAAAAGAATTTAGTTATAAATTCATAGAAGTTGAAGGACAACAGTACAGAGTACCAAATAGTGTTATCGGTGGAATAAAAGCTTTACTTAAAAAGTTTCCAACGATAAGAGAGATTTCTGTAATGAAAGACGGTGAGGGTATGAATACAAGGTATCAAGTTATACCGATGCATTTACCGGGGGAGAACATATTAGATAATAATTAAGGGATTATTCCCTTATTTTTATTATTTTTAATGAATAGTAAAAGGTGATAATGATAATAAATAAATATTCAATTGGTCAGAAGGTAGGTATAAAAAAAGAAGTGTATACTGTAACAGCAATTGATAAAGATAATTATACCAATTTAGAATACTTAATAATTGAAAATGATAAAGAAAGATTAATTATTCATGACGATAGAAATTTAAAAAAGGTTTGTGATAATCAAAATGAGAAGCAGACTTCTCTGATATGAAACGAAAAGTTTATATATAAGTTATAACTATATTAATTATAAGGTGAAAATATGCAATATGTGAAAAAGATAAGAGACGTTGGGGGAAGTCAAGGATTAATTTTACCATTAGATCTATGTAAGTATTTAGGTTTAAGTGTTGGAGATAATGTAATTATCCAGGACGATAAAAGTAAGAAAGGTAAGTTTATTTCTATGTGGAAAAAAGATGTGTAAGATTGGGAAAAAAATAGAGGTGATTATAAGTATAGCATTTTTATTAATAATTTTATTTGTTATAATTTTATTAATATTTGAAGTGATTCCCGAATTAATAAAACTAGATTATACAATTCAAGATATCCATAATTGGTGTTGTAATAATCTAAATGATACTATGTCACCAACTGGAGATAATTGTACAAATGTTATAAATAATATTTATGGGGGAAAATGTTCATGAGAATACTTGCAATCAATCAAAGTTTGAATGTGGTGGTGTTTAGAAAATGACCTGGAGCACAATAATACAATCAGCCATAGAAAAGAAAGAAGGAATAAAAGAAGCAAATGATTGGTGGATAGAGAATGAAAATTAATTGTGCTAAATGTGGATATAATGAAATACAAAGTGAAATACATCTTCATCACTTAGTCCCTAAGTCTATTGGTGGAATAGATTCAGATGGAAGAAAATACTTGTGTAAAAAATGTCATGATATCTTACATAATATGTTAATAAAACAACTTTGGAAATATATACCTATCGAAAAACAAATGAATACTAAGAATCAGATAAAGGCCTTTAGTCTTTGGTGGATATTTAAATGAATTCAAATATAAGAAAAGAGTTCATTATAGAGGCATCTAAAGAACCAATAAAAGAATGGGGAGAAGAGAGGAAGTTTGATTTAGATATATTAAAATCATTAGGTATTGGTTTTTGTAATATAGATTGTATGGAAAGGTTGCGGGATAAATATTCACTTAAACAAATAAGTGATGCAGGACTATTAAATAAGAAAAATCAACCAAAGTATTCTAGCAGGATTATAATACCTTATAGTGAAGATTATTTTGCTGCTAGATCTATATTTGGTGGGAATAAATATAAAAACTTATTTCCTATTGGATTAACTAAAAAAGTTTATTTTATTGAAGGTAATAAATCTAAAGACTTATATTTAGTAGAAGGAGAAACTGATGCAATACGAATAAAACATATTTTTCAAGATGCTAATATTGTTAGTATTGGTGGAGCAAAAGGTAAAAAATTATTAGATACTGTTGTTAAGAAATTCATACAATATGAATGTAACCGATTAATTGTATGTTATGATAATGATAATGCAGGCGTCTCTGCAACTTCTTCTTTAATAGATTATTTCTCTGATCATTCTAAAAGAAAATATTTAGAAAATAATCTTTATATTTTGAATTTTGATAAAACAAAAAAAGATATAGATGAATATTTTGTAGAAGGAGGTAAGATTGAAAATTTAGTTTATGAAAGAAAACAACTAAATCCTAAAACAACTATGCCACATTCTATCTATGATAATGGTATAGTCTTACCTATTGATAATTATTATAAGAACGCAGAAACATTTTATACTTATCAACCTTATTTCTATGATAAAGTTGGTTTGTTCTGGTTTTGGGATACTGTTTGCTGTAGATACGCTAAAGTTGATGATGTTGATGTATTAAGGCTTTATGATAAGGTGTTGGGTTTTAAAGGTCAGGTTGTAGATAATAAAATAAAATCACAAACTTTGGAAGCAATGAAATGGGTAGGTAGAGAAAAACAACCATTAGATAGTAAAATCAAATGGATTCAATTCAAGGAAATTGCTTTTGATTTAAATGGTCATACTCATCAAGTAACACCTAAATATTTCTTTACTAACCCTATACCTTGGGAATTAGGAACAAGCACTAAAACAACTACAATGGATAAATATTTTGAAGATTGGGTAGGAAAGGAAAATATTCATACTTTGTATGAGATAATAGCATATTGTTGTTATAGGTCTTATCCAATACAATCTTTATTCTGTTTGATAGGTAACGGTAGGAATGGTAAATCTTGTTTCTTGAAACTGTTATCTAACTTTATTGGTATTAAAAATATTGCATCTACTGAGTTAGATTTGCTTACAGGTTATGGATCTTCTCGGTTTGAATCAGCTAAATTATACAAGAAATTAGTTTGTATGATGGGAGAGACTAATTTTGGATTACTTAACAAATCTAGCCTTATTAAGAAACTTACTGGTGGCGATCTGATTGGTTATGAAATGAAAAATAAAACTCCTTTTGATGATTATAACTATGCTAAGATGATTATTGCCTCAAATTCTCTTCCAATAAGCCAAGATACATCAGATGGGTTCTATAGAAGGTGGTTAATTGTTGACTTTCCTAACGAATTTGAGGAAGGAATTGATATTTTAGGTACAATACCTGAACAAGAGTACAATAATTTAGCGTTAAAAATAACAAAAATGTTACCGGATTTGTTAAATCGTGGTAAATTTTACAAACAAGGTAGTATTGAAGATCGAAAGAAAAAATATATAGATGCAAGTAATCCTATTAAAAATTTCTTGGAAGAAACATGTGAATTGGATCTTCTATATTTTGTTAGTTATAATGAATTATATACATCGTATGTTATATATTTGAATAAAATGAAGCGTAGAAGGGTTCTACGTAAAGAATTTAAAGCAGCCTTAGAAGATGAAGGGTACTGGGTTGAGAGAACAAGTAAGAAAATTTCATCAAATAATGATGGAGAACCTATCTGGAAAAGTGATTTATGGTTAACTGGATTAAGATTAAAATGAAAAAAAAGATGGTATTTATGTGTTTCATGCAGTTTTTTCTTACTTCTTTCTCCGTGTATATAAAAGAAGTTATAAAAAACTGCATGAAACACATAAACCACATTAAACCATTAATAATAAACCACAACAATTTAACTACCGAATAAGTACACATCGGTAGATATTGGTAATTGAAATGAACGAGGATCGATAAACATGAATGAACTAAGAGAAACAGCCGGATGTAAACCAACCAATCCAGGTATCTGTAGATGTACCGGAGCAATATTAACCTGTATATGTGGTGTATGTCAGAAGTGTGGAAGGTTGAGAAAGGATCAGAGGATTGACAGAAAATGATAGGAAAATGTGAAGTATGCAAACAACAAATCAGAATACATAGTTTAAAGATGTGTATGGACTGTTATGGATTATGGACAAAATACCGGAAGAAAGGTATTCCTTACAAACTATTCTTGGAATATAAATCCATAAAACAACAAATGAAAAAGATTAGTTCAGAAAAAATAAAAATGAATGGGGAAGAATATAATGGAATGGATTAGAAAATTACTTAAACAAAAGAAAGATTATAAGATTAAGAAAATGGACGAAATCAGTTTGTGTGAAGTTGTTAATTGTTTTAATAATAAACGGAATGGGGATTTATTTTTTTGCCCTCCTTGTAGGAGTAGGTGGAGGGCCTGGCTAAAGAAAAAGAAATTACATGATGAAAAACTAGAATATTCCAAAGAAACTTTATTATTGCATAAGTTTCTTAGAAAGGGCGTTGGATTATGAAAAAATTTATATAGATTTAATATTATAAAGAGATTAAATTGGTAAAATATCCATTATATCTAATTTTATTATTAATTCTTTTAGTCAATTTAGTAAGTGGAGTTTGCACTGTAACTTTCGATAAATCTTCTTATAGGCCGGGGGAAACTGTTACGGCAACCATGATCTGTGATAAACCCCAAGAACGTAGTAAGATTTATGATTTAAATTGGTACAATGGTACTATCTTATTAGAAACTGATACGGGGATAACTCCCGCTTTGACTTCTTTACCTTTTTTTGAAACTTATATTATCCCAACTAATGCTGTTGATTGGGTACAAGCAAATGCAACGCTACTTGGGACAAACTTAGAAGGAGGGGACTATTTTAATGTTTCTGGCAACGCAACCAATTTATTAAAAATTAATGACGGGAGGTTTTCTCCTTTAGTAAGAATAGGCGATTATTTAGCGATGGATTTAAAAGTAACTAATGCAGAAACAGGCAAGGGAATAAATGGCGCGTTTTGTAGTATCTTTGTAACAGATGATTCTGGGGCACCATTACAAAACTGTAGAACGGGCTATTCTTTTGATTCTAGGGTTTCTTGTGGAGATGTTCTTAGTGCTGATCAATTTATGGAAGGTAATCAATATCTTGCTAAAGTTAGGTGTATCTGTGGAACTGGCGATTCTGTTTGTTTTGATGAAGATAGAAACATAGAAGAAAAATATAGGGGAAGTACAAGTTTTATTTTTACGATAAACCCTTGGCTTACTGTGAACACAATAACCGACAAATCTAATTATAATTTACAAGACGAAATAATTTTAGTATGTGCCAATATTACAAATAATGATTCAAGAAGGGTTAGTATAGAAATAGATTATAATTATAGGTGTGGAACGCCAGATAATGCAACTGATAGGGTGGTTTTAGATTCATATACGGAACTTAGAGGGATAAGTGCAAACACAACCCAAAATCAATGCGCGCTTTTAAATATAGTGAATCCTCTTCCGGTACAAAACAAATTAAATACCTGCTATGCCGCGACAGACGTTAAAGTATTGTCAAGATCGGGGGATACAATAAAATTCACTTATGCCACAACAAGCCCAGAATTTAATATAACTTCAAATTCGCACGTAGATGTTTCGGAGGTTAATAATATGTTACCAATAATTTTAACACAATTTTTTATAATTGTATTTTTTATACTGATAGGTTGGCCGCATAAAGTAGGTTTTGTAAAAATAACTACTTGGGGGCTTGGATTAATAGAGTTTCTAATGTTGACATGGTTTATTTATTTGAACCAAATCGGTTCGGATTTAGTAAGCTTGCTTTATATTAATGCCATAGTTTCTGTTATATTGGGGGGGGCATTTGGAACTTTTACGCTTATAGTAATATTATTTAAATTATCTAATCCAGCTAATAAAAAACCATTCGAAGAAGATGGTTATACAAAGTTCGTACATGGTAAAAGTTTTGACGAAGGATAAAAATGAATGAATCTTTAATTAGAACTTCCGACGAACTAAAAGAAATAATCGATTTCATTCGGGCTAAGTGCTTGATGGAAGGGAAAAAAGTTCTTTCCGTTTCAGAAATAACTAAAGAAATCGCAAAGAAAATAAATAAAGAGGAACTATATGAAAATGTTTTTTCCTAAGAACAAAAAAGCGCAAGGGTTAAATTATATAGCGGTAGTTATAGTTTTAGTTCTGTTCGGTTTCTTTAGTATATTAGCTTATACAATTTGGGCTCAAATTTTGACCGCTTTAGCTGCTGGCGGTTTTTATGTTGGTACGGTTAAAGTGACAGCCGACGCATTTACGAGGGGTTTTGCAGCGGCCGATTATATGATAATTTTATTATTTGTATTCTTAACTTTAGGGATAGGTTTAACCTCTTTCAAACTTCCAACAAGAACTATTGGTTTCTTGATTACTTTAGTGGTTGGAGTTTTTTGGTGTTTCGTAAGTTATTTTTTCAATTATATCTTTATCCAATTAGTTAGCCCGGACGTTTTATCTGTAGCGGTAGGATTATTTTCTAGAACTATGATCCTTTGTACTAATCTCCATTGGGTTGCATTAATTCAAATAATAGTCGGTAGTATTACATTATTCGGAAAAGAAGAAAAGGGACAATTTTTAACATGAAAAATAAAATAATTTTGCTGTTTATAATAATGATTTCTATAATTATCTTTAAGAATAATAGGAGAGGGACACGTTGTCAACCCATAAACTAATTATTAATTTACTACTGATTTGGTTGATTTTAATTAGTTCTACTTATGCTGCAAATTTAAATGATGGTGTAGTATCATATTGGAATTTAAACGTAGATGAAGCTCCAAAAGATTATTTCGGCTATAATGATTTCACAACATATACAAATGTAGATTTTGAAACGAGTGGTTGCGCTAATGGTAATTGTATGTATATAGATGGAACATCAACTTTAAATTTTGTTACAGGACTTACAGGATTTAATATTAATGCCTGGTCTATAAGTATTTGGTTTAATATAAGTAGTGTTGCAGCTAGACAAACTGTTTATGCTGCTGAAGTGGATAAAAAAATATCTGTTGCTATAAGTTCTGCAAGTTGCGCAGGTAAATTAGGTTATGCTCTTGGAAATGTTGCATCATGGTATATAGACGCAGGTGTTGGTGATTGTGGTTCTAATGATATTCCTTTAGGTGGTTGGAATCATTTTGTTTTTATTTTTAATGGATCAAGTTATATAGGTTATTTAAATGGTGTTGAAGATTTTGAATATGTAACCGCAAGTTTAATAGTAGCCCCAATTGGATTAAGATTAGGCGATTGGGATGCCGCAGGCAATTTTCCAAGTACTTTTAGAGTAGATGAATTTAGTTTTTATAATGATACTTTAACATCTGAACAAGTGATAGAACTTTATAATTTAGGAGAAGCTATGACCTTTCCATATATTGGTTTAACTTTTGAAGATCCAACCCCTCCAGACGGATCAAGAAATAATACACAAGTAACGATAAATGTTTCTTGTGAAGACGGAAATGTAACTTTATGGTGGAATGGGACAAATTATAATGAAACCAAACCAATAGATCAAGAAGCAAGCCCAGCCGTTTGGACTACGATGGTAGTAGTAGAAGAAACTTATCAATATTGGGCTTCTTGCGATGTAGGCGTATCAAATAGTTCTGTGCGAACTTGGATTTATGACGTATCAAGTCCATTAATTAATTTAAATTCAAATAGTAGTTTTTCACAAGATAATAGTTCTATATTATATAATAAGACCCTCGGCTTTTCATATAGTTTAACTGATAATGACGACCTGGATAGTACTGAAGCTTTGATAAGATATTCTAATATTTCTGGATCAATATATTTTAATTATACAAATACTACTTTATCGGGTCTTTCTTTTACTTATTCTAATTCATCTATAAATATGACTACTTGGCCAGTTGGGTTGTATTATGTTACAATTGCAGCCTCAGACTCACATAATCCCCTTACAATAGGGTATGATGTTCCATTAAACTCCCGTTTATATGATATTGATAATAGGGAAGATAAATTAGTTTTTGGAACAAGAGAAGGAAACACGATTGAAATGTATTGCGATGATTTAATTGATATTATTCCAATAAGAAAAAAAGATAAATACGAAATAGAAACAAGATTTTCCCGGGATATATTTGGAAATAGAAGAAATGAAAAGATTTGTTATTTAGAAAGCGATCAACAGATAAAATATAAACAAGACAGCCCATATAAAGGGCACTTTATTATTGGCAATCCGTTAAAAAGAGAAGGTAATTTTATAGATTGGGAACAAGAGGGGCACGTCAAAGTAGAAGAGAAAAGAAAACTTTTGGGATTTGGTGAAAAATATTATAAAATTACTATAACGAATGAAGCGGACAATATAATATTTCATTCTATAGGCGGTCTTAATTTTAATAATGTAACATATACTTTTTCTTTGTCTAACCTAACAACTAACTTGGCTATGATTTCACCTTCAAACCCATTCACAACCGAAGATTTAATAGGATCTTGTCAAGCTTTAGAAACTTTTAGCAGGAATTTTAGTATAAATTATCAATGGTTTAATAATGATTCAATTTATTCTAGTGGAACTTACCCTTCAAGAAATAATTCGGGGATTAATATAACTGTTAATACAATTAATAGTGATAATACAACCCTGGGGGAAAAATGGATACTGTCTTGTCAAGCAAACAATAGAAATTATACAACAAGCTGGTTAAATAGTTCTATAACTACTATAATAAACGTAAGTATTGACGATTGTTCGACCTTTACCAATAATATAAACTATATAGATTATAGAGAATCCGCAACAGATACTTTAATTAATTTAGATAGTGTTGGTTATGATCTAAATTTTGCATATGCCCAAGGATCAATTAATATAAATGACACAAAAACAAATATTAATAATCAATCTTTTTGTACGAATATAAACGCGACAACTAATGATATAGAATTTACTATAACTGGAAGTTTATTTTTAGAAAACGCCCTTTATGCTTCTAAGAACTTCGAAGTTAATACGCCCTGGATAGCTTCAACAGGAACACCATTTAATACGAGCATATATATGATTTTATTAAATGAGAGTTCATCAATTGAAATAACTTGGCTAACCACAAGTTACGAACCTATTTCCGGTACGTTAGAAGTATATGAATGCCAGGGTGACGGATCAAGGACCCTTTTAGAAAGTACTACTATAATTAATGGGCTATCAGTAATTAATATAGAATTAATAAATAAATTATATTCTTATGAAATAATAGTCAATGGAATAACTTATACCAATTCAGAAGGTTTTACAAAATGCCACGTCGAACCCTCAATAGAAAGACAGTTTCTAGTAGATCTTGAAGAGGTTGACATAACTCCTATAGTTGGCCTTTATTCTATTCAATGTAACCTAACCAAAATACTAAATAATACGGTGAATATGAGTTGGGGATATAATCCAGAAAATACGGATACTTTAACGGGTTGCATGCAAGCTTATAGGCATACTGTTACGGGGACAACTTTAGTATATGAAGAATGCGATACAGACGGAAATATTTTAGCAGTAGTTCCCGCTTCTGGATTTGATTATTCAGTAAGTGGAAGAATTTACCAAAGCGGTTATAGTATAGTTTGTGGTGAAGTCATTGAATTCAAAAATGATAATTCACCCCCTAACTTATTAGGTTTAACGGGCTTAATGAGTATATTCTTCCTTTTTGTGGGTATGGTCTTATTGTTTTCACAAGATATAAAAGAACAGTTTCTGGCGCTTATTATTGCTTTAATAATAGCTTTTATAACTGGCTGGCTAGCGTTTGGTTGGCAAACAATAATATCAATCATTACATTTTTAATAATAATATATTTGATAGGAAGGCATAGCAAAAAACCATGAAATTAAGAAAAATAATTGAAAGCTTTGTAATCTTATACGTTTTGATTATTTTAGTAGTTGGAATATTCAACGGAATAGGCGACGGTTATAACCTAATAGAACAAAACCTTCAAGACGATAAAAATATATTCCAAAAACTAGCAGAATTAAATCTTATAGCTGGAATTAATGATTTAACTATAGGAATCCAGAGATTGGGGGAATTAAGTAATCCATTAGATTTAGTTGGCGCGTTGGCTCTTTCGGGAATGGGCGCGTTGCAAATTGTCGGGGGGGTAGTTACTTTCCCTTTAGAAATATTCGGAATAATTACAGGGTTTTATGATAATATCATACCCCCAATTATAACACAGTTTTTCGGAATTATGATAGTATTAATTATTGCATTCATCATACTAAAAGCAAAACTAGGAAACGATTTAGAGGACTAAAATGCCAATAACACAAATAAACAACATAACATTGAAGAACATAACCGATATAATAAATATCACAAGCGGAGACCCATCAGAGTTATTTATTAATGCTAATCATATAATGTTTGGTGGGTGGTACTGGTTTATAATGCTCTGGGTGCTAGGTTTTGTTTTATATAAGTTAGCCCAAAGAAAACAAGATCAACCTTTAGTTAATTCTATGTATGTTTTTACAATTATAACAATTCTCAGTTTTATCTTAAGGGCTATGACTATATTACACGATGGAGTAGTATGGGGTATGCTTACAGATTGGCAAATGTGGATTTTTCCATTATTTACGGTATTTTTGGCCACAATTAACCATTATAGTTCTTAATTTCGTTTACTGGTTAACGTAAGTTTATATAATTAAGAGTTCTAATATAATTTATTAGCCAATAATACTAGGCTCTAAAAGTATTGGAGAAAAGAAAATGGGAGATATGATTAATGACTTAAAACAACAGGGCGTAGCGGTCTTAGTAATGGTTGGCGTAGCAATTGTCTCAGTACTTGGCATGATTGTATTAGCAACGTTCCAAACAAGTATCACAATAACAGACTCATCAGTCTCAACAACTGTAAACACAACTATAGCAGCTTTCATTGCAGGCTTTGCAATTGTTGGAACTTTTGCAACCGTAACAATGTTAATCATTGTAACAAAAGCAATAATTGGAGTAGTTAAATCTCTCCAGAGCTGAGGATTGAAAAATGGGGGATATGATAAACGACTTAAAACAACAAGGTGTTGCAGTATTGGTAATGATTAGCATAGCTATCGTATCAGTATTAGGCATGATTATTTTAAGTCAATTTCAAACAGCAGTCGACCCAGTTCCTGGGGCATTGAATGCTAATGACATCTCGGTTAATGGGTTGTTAGTAAACACAACTATAGCGGCTTTTATTGCTGGATTTGCAATTGTTGGAACTTTTGCAACTGTAACAATGTTAATCATTGTAACAAAAGCAATAATTGGAGTTGTAAAAGGTTTACAAAGCTAAAACCCATTTATTTTTTTTATTTTTTTTAGCAAGATTTATATAGTTGTTATTATTTATTTCTAAAATGGGTAACCCCCGAGAATTTATAAAAAAAAATATGTTTCCTGAAATTAAAGAATGGACTTCTTCAAAAGATAATTTAAGATATAGAAAAGATTGGTGGAAAATGCCAGTAATTTATTTTATAATGTTTCATTATTTAGGCACTAGATTATTTCTATTACTTACATGTTTAGTCGGTGGCATTTTCTCGGCGATAGCATTGGTATATTGTATTATAAATCAGCACTATTTATTTGCCTTGATTAGTGCAGTATTTGTATATTTTTTAGGTAATGGAACTTATGCAAAATATAAAGAATATAAACAAAAAGCAACCTGGACTTTCTACGATTTATTTCTGAGGTCAAAATGGACTTAAGACTAATCTTTATTATTGTAGGGATTGGATCTGGATTAATTACAGCAGTAATATTTTATATTTGGCAAAATAAGAATAAAGGCTGGATTTAATGAAAATAGATATAAATATACTAATTGGCTTAGGCGCTGTCCTAGGTTTTGTTTGCGCAATTATTTTTAATATTTGGATATTTATACTTCTATACAAAAGGAGATACGAACAAAATATAATTAAAGGTCTTGTTGATTTAATCAATAAGATAGATTCAATTCAAAATAAACTGGAAGGTGGTAATATGGACGAAGATATAAAAAAGTTAGGAAAGTATTTGGCAAATAAATTAAATATTGTTTCTGAAAGATTAGAAAAGATTGAAGAACTATTAAATGATATAGTTGAAACAGAAACAGAAGAGTTGACCGACGAAGAAGATGGAACTTTTGAAGATTTAGGAAATGAAACAGAGACAGAAGAGATGGAAGATATAGAAGAGAAAGACGAGACAGAAGAGACAGAAGGGAAAGAAGAGAAGAAAGAAGAAAAGAAAGAAGAGAAGAAAGAGTTAGATGATGATGACGATTGGGATTTGGACGACGAAGATTATGAAGGAGATAGGAAAACAGCAGCTAAAGAAGAAGTGAGAGAAAAACCAAAACTATCAGAAAAGAAAGCTAAAAAATCTAAATGGTTTAAATCGAAGAAAGTAAACAAAGAAGAATAAGGGGGTAAAATGACGTTCAAAGAAAAAGTGCAGAAAGTTCTTTTAGAACTAGAAGAAGGTAAGGATTACAAAGATATAAAAGAAAATATTGTAAAGAGTATTAAAGTAGATTTAAACAGGGTACAAAAAGACGCTGATGATAAAATGGAAATCTACTTTAAGAATATTACAAATAACATAAAGGTGGTTATTAAAGAAGTAATAGAAGAAAATCCAGAGTTGATAAAGAATGAAGAAACTTCTTAAAATATTATCTTCTCCTTTTTCTTTGATTAAAGACGGATTCAAATGGCTAATTTATGATACATGGGATGATCTAAAGTTCTTAAAGAAAGCCTGGGTTAAAGGGGGTAAGGGAGAACAAGTTCTCAACCCGGAAAAAGTAGAGGCTTTTAAGAAAGAAATAAAAACCCTCACTATTAGAAGTATTATAAAAGATAATTGGTATTGGTTTTTAGTAGCTGGGTTTTGTATTTGTGTAGGTTATTTATGGGGCTTAAAGATATGTTCGGATCAATGCAATATGTTCATATATGAGAACTATATAAAAGACTCACTCCAGTATAACTTATCTCTGTTAATACCGCCTTAATATTTCATATCTGGATTTATAGATTATTAAACCTATTAATAAAGTGAAAAGTAATATGATTAGATATACTGGCACTTTGAAATACCAATTAAGATGATTCCAGAAACTTAATGGTATCCTAACAATCGCAAATAAAATCTTTAATACGATTTCAAAATGGCTGTCAAAATCTAAGGCTTTACCCAATACTTCATTAAGTCCTTCTAACAATTATTTCAACCCCTGCTTTCTTTTTTCTTTATCTATATAACTAGCTAACCAATAGAACCCGATAAGCATTAGTATTATGAATGTTACAAATCCAAATAAAACCCAAGTTGCTTGTTCCATCTTATAACCCCCCAAAGATTTCTTCATCTATAGTTTTGTTTACGTCTGCGTCAGTTGCAGCCGCATATCTTTCAGTACTACTTAATTGGGAATGTCTAAGCTTGGCCTTAACTAAAGGCATTGGTAAATTTTTCTCTATGCTTAAGTAATGACCCAGGGAATGTCTTAATAAATGAGGGTGTACGTTAGGTATACCTAAGTCCTCGCATTGTCTCTTTAGATTATAATAAAGACTCCTTGCATGATCTTTATTTCTTCTCCCATGCCTAAAAGGATGATGGCCTTGGAAGTCTTCTAAGTATGAGGTAAGCTTTAGTTGAGATGTAGGGCTAAACTTTACTAAGAATTCTTTATTCCCTTTTCCTATACCTTTGATAGTTCTCTTATTCAAATCTATTTTCTTTCTTTTGATATCAATTAGTTCGGTTCTCCTTAGCCCTGTCTCAAATAGAATGCGTACAACCATAGCATAGTATGGGGGGAGTTTCTTTATCAACATATCTATAGTAGGCTTATCTAAATAGGTGTAATCCTTCTTCTTTTGGAACAGTCTTTTCTTAGGTCTAACTATTCTAAAGGGCAAATCAAAGCACTCTATAAAGCCCTTAATGAATCCCATATATAGGGGGTTTCTTTTCTCACTATAGCAGCGTTCTATAAGGTATTCTTTTATCCCTTCTTCATCTAGTAAGTTGTTTGAGAACTTATCGAAAGCCCATAGGTAAGACTTGATTGTAGAAGGGCTATAATTATACTTAAGGAATTTCTCATATTCTTCCCGCTTTATTTCTATTGCCATCGTTCTTTTTTCTATCTATCTATTATTAATACGAGAAAGAATATAAACCTTTTGATTTAATACTAATTAAGGTAAACACTAAGGGGTTAGGACGCTACCACGTCCATATCCACCCCCTGTAAATGATTAAGATGCAAAAAAAAGGATAACTTACTAAGGCAAAAGTTTATATATTAGTTAATTTTTAAAAAATAATATGTCAAATCCTATGGAAGTGGTTAGAGACTTCTCAGATTATTATAACAATTCCATATCAATTTCTTTAGAAAAAATCCATCAATTAAAGTATCTTGCTTATAATAATCCTAAGCTAATCCTCGATATCAACATTGAGCTAGATGAAGTATATATAAAAATAAGGGGCAAATTAAAAAGACTCCATTTTGACAATTATGTTTCAAGGATGGATAATATAAATAGAACATTATCAAGTTTGGATCCTTTAAAAAAAGAAGAGGGTTACGATAGGATTGCAGACCATCCTATTATCACATTATCGAAAACTAAGCATTATAAAGTTTATAGAGCATGGTTAAAGAATAAGGAGATATTACTATGGGAAATTATGGAAACTCTTGGAATGACAGGAAAGGTAAAGGACAAATCCAAAATAATAGGATGACAGAGCAATCATTGTATGAAGTGGAGATGGACGCAAATCAAGGCGGCCTAACTTATAAAGATATAATTATGGGACAATATAAAAGAATTACTTTCTTTTTTAATAGGGAATTAAGGGGGGGGTTCTATACTACTATTCCGACAAAGGGGGATGAAAATAGACTCATTTATGTAGAAGATACTAGGGAGGTTCTTAGTAACTCTATAAGAGTATTGGCAATAATATTAAAGCCTAAATGTTCTAAAGAAACCCTGGCTTATTATGATAAAGTAAACGCCAGGTTGAAACTAATAAAAACTAGATTCTTAGAAAAGACAACTTTAAAAGAAACTACAGTATTAGGGGAGAACTTTTACGAAGAGCAGAGTCAGAAGATTCTATTACATGATTATAAGAACCAAAAAGTAGAATTATATATCCGTCTATTTGATAAACTTTCTTTACAATTAGCAAAATTAAAATACCTTCAGATGGTGGGGGGGACTTTTTAGATGTCAAGGAGTTGGGAAATAGTAAGAAAGATTCCTTTTGAAAATCCTTGGGTAACTTATATAAAAGCCAAAGTACTAGAGAAGAATAATTGTATAAATGGTATTGCTGTCGGAACTCCAGGAAGTGGAAAATCATGGGGGGTCTTATCATTGTGCGCTCAAATAGAGCCTAACTTTAAACTGGAGGGAAACTGGTTCTTTAAGGCCTCTCACTTTATGAGGGCAATAACAGACTACTATCGTCAAGATGAATATAAGCCCGGGAAAATATGGGTTTTAGATGAAGCAGGAGTGGATCTAAATAACTTAAACTATTATGATGAGATAAACAAAGGACTAAATCTATTCTTTCAAACTGCAAGACATAGGAACTATATCTTTATTGCAACTGTTCCATTTATTTCTTTTATATCCTCAGGGGTTCGTAAACTTATGAACTTAACGCTTAGGGCTGAAGGATGGAACAAAGATAATCAAACCATAATGTTACCGAGGGTTTTACAATATAATGATGAATATGATAAGTTCTATAAAAAAAGGTTATTAGTTGAAACTGGAGAGGGAACGGTACCTTGTAATAAAATCTTAGTTAGAAAACCCCCAAAGAGATTAGTAGATGAATATGAAAAACTAAAAGTAAAGTTTACTGGGGACTTATTTGAGACTACTGCACTAAAAATAGAACAGTATGAGCAAAAGCAATTTAATAAATTCTTTGGAAGTAGCCCGACACAACTTCAAGAAGAAATTTTAAGCTATCTAAAAAAGAAAATAACAGTCAAAAGGATAGCTCAAAAACTAGACAAAAACTCGAATGATATATATAATGTAATGAGTACATTAAGAAGAAAAGGATTTCAAATTCAACCCATAAGAGACGGAAGAAAAGTTTTACATTATGAAGTAACTGATATAAGAGATAAGTTTGTTAAAACTGTAGAAAACTTAAAGAAAGATAAAAAATAATCAAAATATTTATATAGATTGAACCTAAGTAACTATAATAAGATGTCTGGATTTAAAAAAAGACCTTCGGAGGCTGCTTTGGCAAGCGTGCCCCCGTCTGTAAGACAAAGAATAGAATCTCAATTATCCAAAAAAGGATTAGGAAGGGTCTCCCCGGGCTCTTCTGGTTCTTCATCTCGCGCTGATCCAACAGGGGGAACTGTTATCGTCGTTGATCCTCTAGCAAATAAAACCGCCATAGTTCAAGCAACTCCCCATAATATTAAGGTAATTGAACAAGGGAGACAAATAACTATCCAAAAAAGAGCAAAACAATCACTTACTTCTAAACAAGATTTTCAAAAAAGAATACTTGATAAACAAGGTTTTCAAACTTCCATCGGTACAAGTGGGGAACTAATCGCAACAAAAGGAGATCGGAGAACAATTATAACTCAAAAGGGGGCGTTTGCGTCTGTACCTATGAATGCAAGGGTTTCTGTTAAACAATTAGATCTAAATAAAAAAGAACAACAAAGAAAATCAGATCAAAGAAAGATATTAGCAAAACAGGGCTTTATAGTTTCCAAAGTAAATAATAGTTTAGTTGCTACAAAGTCAAAGATTCCGGGAAGCGCAGTTCAAAAAGTAGATCAAGAAAAGAAACCTTCTAAAACCTTATTACAACGGATCGATCAAATTAGGCGAGCCCCAGTTGAGGGATATACTAAATTAATCCAAGGAGATAGAGAGGTCAGATCAACACTTAAAGGTTATGCAAAAGCAAGAGGGGGATGGGATAAATTAAGCCAGCGAGAGAAAGGGGCTGCTGTTGGTAGCGCATACTTAGGGGCTGTTGGTAGAATTGGAAGAGGAGTTACATCAGTAGTTCTTACTCCTGATGATATGGCCAGAAGTTTGTTTACTTTAATTACTAATCCAACTAAAGCCCTTCCAGCAATATATGACGAATTTAAACGAGATTCTGTTGGTTTATTTATAGAATTTTGGGCAGCTAAGAATGTTTTTAAAGTGGGCGGGAAAACAATAGCAAAAACCACAGCAGGTAAATCATTCGCGGCAGCTGCTAATAAGGCAGGCAACAATCTTAAAAAGGTTGCTCTAAAAGTTCCAGGAACTAAATCTTTGGTTAGTGCAGCTACTAAATTAAAGGCTGCTGCGAAATCTGCGGTTGTTAAAAATAGAGCAGTAAATAAATTAGTCCAACTTACCAATAAAGCAAAACAAAGAATACAAGTAACTAAAGGGCAAATCAAGAAAGGAGTATCAAAACTTAAACTTAAACCCGACACAGCTAAACAAACCATAGCTAAACAAAAACTTAGACAAATAGAGGGGGGAAGAAGAGCTATTAAGTTTCAAGAAAAAACTGTAAGGTTTTTGAGAAAAACTAAATCTCCTAAAGCACAGGTAGACTTAGCAAAATCAAGGATAAGAGATTTCAAAAAAAGATTAAGGGTATTAGATAAAGAGGTTAATAAATTAGTTAATCAAGGAACTAAAGCAAGATTACAGATAGGATTAAAATTAAAATCAAAGGCTAAAGCTAAAGTTACGCCTAAACCAAAGCCTAAAAAGAAAGTAGGACTTCAAAGAAAAGATATAAAAGAAGCAATAGCAAGAGAGAAGCTTATTAAGATTGAAGGAAATAAGCGCGTAATAAAAATTCAAAGAAATACTATTAATGCTTTGAAAAAAGCAAAAGCTTCAAAGGGTCAAATAAGAAAAGCAGTTATTATACTAAAAAAAATGATTAAAAGAACTAAACAACTTGAAGGCGAAGTTCTTAAATTAGTTAGTCCATTTAATGCTGCGAAGATTCTTAGGGCATTAAGACAAAAATCAAAAGTAAAACCTAAACCTAAGTTAAAACTTAAGAAGAAAATAACAATAAAGAAATTCACCAAAGGGGAAGGCCGAAGGATTAGGAAGGCAAAAGGAAGAGTAATAAAACAAAGGGGTTCTGATGAATTAGGAAAGACTCCCGAAGGAAGAAGAACCTTACTAACTTTAATTAGGAAAAAGAAAATAAAGTTTGAGAAACTATCTACTAGAACAAAGAAAGCATTAAGAAAAGCATTTAGAAAAGAGTTCAAGGAAAAACCCGAGAGAATAATGATCTTAAGAAAAACCGTCTTAAGGAGAGCTAAAATTGCGACTCCTAAGGAAAAGGGGGTGGGTATAGCAAGACAAAGTATTAAAGAAGCTGTAGCAAGACAGAAACTTATCAAATTAAGAAGGATACAAGTGAAAATTAGATTAGACAATCAAAGATTTAACGCTTTAGTAAAATCTAACCAAGCCCAGGTCTTTAGAGACGCATTATATAGAAAAATAATATCAAGAGTAAAAGAAGGGCAAAGAATAGTATCTGAAGTTAAGAAATTAATAAACGCCGATACAATTAAAAAACTATCAAACGAAATAAGAAAAGATAAAAGAGGTAGTGTGATATTAAAATTTAAAAATATTAAACCGAAAAAATCTCCAGCTAGTAAAAAGAAAATAGAATCAGATATAATGAAGGCTCAAAGAATAGCACAAGAAATAAAGAAAGATCTAAATAAAGATAATTCAATATCGCAATTAATTAAGGATTTTGAAAAAGCAAAACAAACTCAAAAAATTATAAAACAAGATATAGTAAAAGTAAAGAAAAGTCCTTTTAGCCCTAAAGAAAGAATCAGAGAAATAAAAAGATTAAATAATGTAGATAATGTTTTAAAACAAGTAGAAAAAAGTATTCAAGGCAAAGGACAAAAAACAATTCAAGTTCTAAAGAATAAGCAAATTGCTAAAATAAAACAAGCAGTAAAGCAAGGGAAAAAAGGGGTAGGAAGTAAAGTTAAGGCAATACAAAAGACATTAGTAAAGAATGTAGGTATAGCTAAAAAACTAAACCTTATAAAAGCTATCGGTATATTCAATAGACAAATCTTAGGCCTTGCTGCAATATTAAGAGAAGAACAAAGGCAAACACAAAAGAGACAGCTAGGTCAAAAGCAAGAACTTGCTATAAAAACTAAAACTAAGACTAAACAAAAACAAAAGGTTGAAGCTAAACAAGACCAAAAGCAAGATACGGTAACTCAAGAAGTTACTATTCCGAAAGAAGATGTTGCACAAGATAGTGCAACAAGACAAAATCAAATAGTTACCCAATTGATCGGACTAGCAGTTACTACCAAATTTGTTAGAATAAACGGTAAGAATTATCAAGTTAAAACCCCTCCAACTAAGAAGGGTTTCTTTACACTTAAAAGAAGAGTTCTAAGTTTAATAAAAAGAAAGAGGTTTATATTTATTCCGGACCTATTTAGTATTATCTTTGGAATACGGGCAAAGCCTGGGCAAAAAGTTAAACTATTAAGAAAAGGAAGGATATTTACTGGAACAGAATTAAGGCCTATTGTTATAGGTAGGAGTAAACGAAGATGACCGACAATATACCCTCACTAAGAAAGAAGATAAATGGAAGAATATATAATAGGATGGGAACATACAAAACAAAAGCAGAAGTACAAAAAAGAATAAAGTTTCTGAGAAATGCAGGGTTCTCTGTAAGACTAACTAAATACTCCTCCAATAAAAGACATAGATATGCAGTTTATGCCATCTAATTAAGGGATATATATGGACGAAGAATTAAATCTTGATAATCTAAACGACAATTTTGATGACATGGGCTTAAGTGGATTCGATGATAATAATTTTGGTGGTTTTGAAGATGGTCAAACACCAATGAATAAATACTCAGACCTTTTAAAAGACCTAACTAATTTTGATCCGGCAATACAAGAACGGATTAAGAATTGGTTGGGTTTAGAATGGGATAGCCAAATAAAAGACTATAAGCAAACAGACTCGGCAATCATAAACGAAAAGGGCGCAAGGTGGGCAATTGGAATATTAAAAACCTATATGGCTAAAACAAATATAATTACTAACATTTCTCAATCAGAATTTAAAAATCTCCAGAAAGATATAATAAAAATAGCGTGGTTGATATTTCCAACCCGAGACGATTTTGGGGTTAAATCTAATTCGGATTGGTATAGATTATGTACTGAATTAGATAATTCAGCATTCTTAGTTTTGGCTGGCGCGGGAGACGGTAAATATACTAAGTTCTTAGGTGAAAGTGTTTCAAGACATGAAACTGTTAATGTGGGTGACGCCCCAGATCAGAGAAATACAAGAACAAACAGAAAACCTGGATTTGTAGAAGGGGCAAGAAATTTAATATTAGGTAAAAAGTAAAAGGTGATCTTATGGATTGGAGTATGATAATAATAATTGTTGTGGTTGTTATAGTAGTTGTAGTTATAGGTGGAGGATTAGCTTTATTATTCTTCATGGGTGGAAAACCCAAGAAACTTTCTTGGAATGCCAAAGTTTACCAATTAGGCGACGGCGTAATAAAAGTAGGGGACAAAAAGAAAGGATATAGATTAAGCGAACTAAAGCCCTATACATATGATATAATTATTAAGATAGATAAAAAAGACGGGGCTACTCATTACTGGCTTCAAAAGCTTAAGAAACCCGTCCCCGTTGTTACTGCTGATTGTGTTGAAGTATGGGGACATAAACAAAAAGAAGTAAAAGTTTTATTACAAGAAGATAGTACAACCTTATTAAAGATGGGTTATGATCGTAGTATTGCTGAAATGATATTTAGGCCGATGGATCACGATAGAATAAATATGATTAAGACCGAACTATCTGAAAGAAATGCAAGGATAGAAAACACTAGAGATATTCTAACCCAAATAACTCCTTTTATAGTTGCAGGCATTGCTATGCTTGGCTTAGTTGTAATAGCATATTTTAATGCCCAAGCTGGGGTAAAGATATCCGAATATCAAGCACATATTAGCGACAGTAGTATAATAGCACAAAAGGAGATCGCTGGCTTATATGTACAAGGAATCAATTGCGAACTACAAAAAGAGATAGACGAAAAGGAATTAAAAAAGGAAGAACCCCCCCACAAGATACCTCCTTAATTAACTACAATATAGGGGTTACATATCTTTAAATAGATCCCTGTATTTTTCTATAATATGGTACTAGCTTTTATTAATCACGCTTGCGAGCCCTTCTTGCAATACCAATATACTACTAAACGAAACCACCATTATCAATGTACTAAGTGCGGAAGACTTCTTAAAAAATTTACAAGAATGCGTGGTAGGAATGGAGTTTGGTTTCAATATATGTTATCGGGAGAGATAAAAAAATGACACAAAAAAAAGGAGAATGTATATATTGCAAATTTGAACTTAGTGGACATGAAGATAATAGCCCTTGTGGCCATTGTTTCAAAACAAAAACTAGGGCATGGTGGACACCACAATATGACTAAATTTATATTCTTACATACGTTAAATTATCCCCCTAAGGATAATTTCTTACCTATATGTGAGAGAGAGGGGGGCTCAATGTACCTAAAAATACCTATAAGTTATACGTTGTTAATTTCTATCCCCCCTCTTTATAATCACCAAGACGAAGAGGACGAAGAGGACGAAGAATGAGAATAATTAATTTTATATCAACTTTTAAACATTACGATAATGAGGAGAGCGGATTAAAACCATATACCATAAGAAAGTTAACCGATAGGCTTAAAGAATTATCAAAAGATGTTAATCATGTAAAAATACAAAGAGCATATACAAAAAGGCATTTCATTAGAAAGATAACTCATGTTTTAGATTGGGACGGTAATCGTATTTTTGCCTGGAATCCAAATAATATATAGTTGAAGAAGATTAAAACCCATGCGAAAGGGGTCAAGAATGAAAGTAAACAAAAGTAACGAAAAAACAAAAAGAAAAGATTATCAATTCGGATTTATTTGATGTAGTAGAAAATGATTATGATTGAAAAAGAAGAATTAACTAATAAGAATGGAGAACCTGCTAGTCTTTACG
>Ga0207997_1000335_pt1 | contig 23791 bp, 41 predicted proteins | sample AntAceMetag02UKN_FD_184777 | JGI IMG/M metagenome (GOLD analysis project Ga0207997, IMG submission 184777) | Saline lake microbial communities from Ace Lake, Antarctica - Antarctic Ace Lake Metagenome 02UKN (SPAdes) (version 2) | ecosystem: Environmental > Aquatic > Non-marine Saline and... | reverse complement strand
ATAGTGAGACCACGATCTCTGTCGAACAAGAAGAATGATTGTCTTGCTGTTTCGTAATCTGCTTTAATGCGTAAAGCAAATGCGTTATAACCGATAAGTGAACCATTACACACCCAGTTTCCAAGGTTCTTCAACTGATGAAAATGACCAAATACATCAAGGTCTGCGTGCCTTGCTTTGTTCCACTGTGCTATTGCCTTATTGGCAGGAATTGTTATTCCTCCAATACCACCAGCATATCTGATTGCGTGTCCGTGATGAAATCTTATGACTTTACCATAGATGTCAAGATAGCAGTGATAACCTTTAGAGACAATAACTTTTACTCTCTTGCTCTTCTCGTAGCGTTTTGCGATAGAGCGATACATAAAGTATTCAAGAGAGTTTCCTGACTCAGTAGAATAATGAACTTTCTTTGTGATACGAGAATGATTACCAGAAACACAAGGAATGATTATCTTGGCGTCTGAATTCTTGAGCAGAAAATCAATACCAGATACAATCTTTTCATATACAGCCCATATAGCGTCTATAGGTCGCAATGAACAGTTCTCAAGGAACTCCTCGTGAATGTTGCCAGAAATGAAATCACCAAGCAAAGCCAAGACGATGTTCTTAATCTTAACATCTCTTCTGGTCATATTGAACAATTTTAATCCGTGAGTAAAGAAATTTACAATTCTTTGATGAGCAATCCTTAGATTATATTTGTTCAACCCAGAAACAGTATCAGACCTGACCGTTTCTTCATAATGCCAATCACTTGCAATAAAGAAAGCTGTTGCTTCAGAAGTATCTTTGCCTTCAGGAACGATAGAAACAAGTTGCGGTTTTTCGCCTAAACGATAAACAGCACTTCTTTCTTTTTTTAGAATTTCAATTTCATTTAACAAATACTGATACTTCTTGCTGATGTTTTTGGTTTTCTGTTTCGCAACTTTCTTAACTTCATCAATCTCAACCTGTTTATCAATGGGTATCTCTACTGGCACTATTTCACCTTTACGTAATCCAAGACGATACATTTTTCTTTCTACACTACAAATGCTTCTATTCAGCTTTTTGGCAAGCTCTGCGTAAGTCATTGAAGTAAAGTTTTCTTGTAAAACCTTAACTTCCTTTTTTGACCATTTTTTCTTGTCCATTATAACCTCCTATTTGGTTGTTGGACTTCTGTTATCCTCCTTAATGTAAAGAACGAATTATTTAAACTTTGATTAATTTCTTTTTTATTAAATAAATTAGCATTTTAGCTAAAACATCTGCTGGTTTTTTGCCTTCTTCGGTAGCCCAATTTATTGCTAAATATTCAGGATTTTTCTTAAGCTCTTCCTTGCATTTTTTACAATCACATTCATAACTTCTTGTTTGAGCTAACCATTTTCCCTTAGATGGGCAATATAATTCAATACATAAAAATATATCTCCTAAAATATTTAATAATTCTGCTACTGTGTAAGCTGAATAATGTTGTAAATCTTTATCTTCTAAAAGTTCTGTTTTTCCATTTATTCCACCACCCAAAAAACCATAACTATTATCTTTGTACCGAACAAACCAATACCACAAACTATCTTGTTTAGCTCCTAACTTCTTTAATTCTTTAGTAAGCTCTAAGCTACAAACTTGTTTTTCTAATTCCATATATATATTAAACTTAATTAACTTTTAGTGGTTCTATATTAGGAAAAATCCCCATTTTACTTTCAATCCAGCAATCAAGATTTTGTCTAATCGCAATTGGGTCTATATGTTCCCAATCTAAATCATAGACAAAACTTGGATTTATTTCTCCTGTTTTTTTCCAAATTGCCATTGCTTTTCTTGCATTATAATCAGAAGCACTATCCATAATCGCTAAATAAAAACATTCATTTATGTCTGCAAATGTTAAACCTTTGATTCTTACTTGGTTTCTTTTTTGTTGTGTTTTTGGTTTCTTCATATTCAATATTAAACTTAATTAGCTTTTGAGAGAAGAAGCCCGCTACACCCTTATTCTCAATTATTACCTTTCCCAATTTTGGGAATGGCTTGTTGTTTGTTTTTGAGCTGCGGGCTTCAATTTACTTCTTAGTAATTGAGATTTCATAGTTTCCATTCCAGAAATAGTCGTTTAGAAAATCAATGATTTCTTCAGGTGTTCTGTTTTCAAAAAGAATGTGATAATCCTGATGCAAAGTATTATTTACTCTAGCAATATTACCATCTCTCTTCCCATTTCGGCTATGCGGGCAGATGTGATGGTCTGTGTCATATTTCTTCTCCAATTCCTTCAGGTCTTTAGCAAATTTCTTTTGCCAATACTTATCACCTTTCATAGCTACCTCCTAACTAAAATTGAAGCGGAGTACAATTTGTCTGGTGTTAACATCAACCAATATCATTTCAATTTTACGAACCCAGATTTCAGAAGTATAGCCAAAACTACCTTTGAACTCATAGCCTTGTTTTTTCAGATACTCTTTTGTGTACATCTTTACCTCCTTTCTTATAGAGATTATTCCATAAGAAGTATTTGTTGAATACGCTTACAAGTAGAATAGCGAGTATCACTATTCCAAAGATTAGCATTTGCCAGAACATATTGCCTCCTACTCAATTACTTATTTCCTCCTTACTTGTTTTTAAAGAACTTATTTAAAATTATCTCCAACAATCACAATGTTTAGAGGTTGTAGAATGTCCTTTTAATGGATTTTTCTTACAGACCATCATATCTTCTCCTATTCCTACCTTTCTTCTCTCTCTATTCATTCGTTCAACAAAGTTTTTAATCCCTTTTACCTCTTTTTGATATTTTATTCTTTTTTGTCTATCTGAATATTTATTTTTAATAAATTTTAATATACTCATAATACTATTTATTTAATTTATCTAAAAAGTTCTTAACAACTTCTTGTGCTTGCCAACCAGTTAAAGTAGAAAGATTTTCTGCGTTTGAGGGCAAACTGCTAATTAACATATCTGATACATCGTCCATCTGTTTGTCTAAAAGTTCTTTGTTAATCCTTAAACACATTTTGTGCAAATAAGTAAAATTAACAGGATTGTCTATTAAATCCATTTCGTATTGCCACAATCTTTCAAACTCTTTTTTTATATTCATACTATTTATTTAACTCTACCTCAGGTAAAAAAGCGACAATGAATTTACCTCTAATAGAATCCTCAGCAAGAAAAAAGAAGTTTATTTTTATTGATTCTTTGCTCTTTACTAATTTAACATCTCCATCAGCAACAAAAGCATTTTTTACAAAATTACAAAGTTCTTCATTTTGTTGTTCTAATGACTTCTTAGATTCTTGTTCTTTTCCTTTTTTCATTGGCAATAATTGTCCTTCTGGTAATTTAGTATTAGTGGCTATAATTTTATAGTCTTTCATATAATTATTTATTTAATTCTTCTAAAAAATTCTCTAATATATCAAGAGCTATCTGGTCTTCTTCTCCTGGATTTATCATTAGTTCGTCTAATTTATCTCCTATCATTTCAAGTATATCTTCTTTCTGTTTATTTTGGAAGAAATCTACAACATCTATTACTCCACTAACAGAAAATGTAGCTTTCCCGCAATCATCAATACTATCTCCATCAAGAAAGTTAGCTTCAAAAATTCCTATATCTTTTTTATTCATATAATTATTTATTTAAATTTTATATTAAACTCCTCCCATTAGTCCTATTTGTCATTGATGTCTTATTTCTAACCATAGCCCCACATTCACATCTAGCTACTTTATATCTACTTGCTCCAGTTCTATAGATGTTTCCCCACCTTAGATCATTAGAACCACAATTAGGACAAACGATATCATCAGTATCCATATAAAGCCCACAATTAGGATGTCCATGTATATATGGACGTAATTTTAAATAAAGTTCTTCTAAGATTTTAACATCATTCTGACAATATCTATCCATCTTTTTAAGAGATTCCTTATTTCCCTTCATGCACTCCTTCCATAGATCAAATCCAGTTCCAGTTTTAACATTCAATCCAAGAAACTTACATAAATAATCTAGTTTATTAGAAGATACTTTAAATTCTCTTCTGGCAATTTGTAATGTATCTATTGTTTTATATGGTGATGGATGATTGAGCCCATATTTTAAAAATCTTGTATTAGCCTTTTTTCTATCAAAATTCATCAAATTGTGAGCCATTATAATATCTGCCTCATCAATTAACTTCCATAAATGTTTGACAATCCTCTTGTCATTACGATTTCTGGCCTCTTTGCCAGTCACAACATCATGGATAACTTCAGAATCAAACAACCATTTTGCTGACCACGAAAGAATAAACCAATCTTTCTCTATTTGATTAATATTAATTCTCTGCTCTCCGCAATTCCACACATGCACTAACATTGGCGCTGTCTCAATATCAAAGATTAATATCTTTGGCAATTTAACTGGAGCAATTGGCAAAGGAGGTAAAAGTCTCTTCATTCTAAACAACTCTCTCCTCTTATATCCAGGGAAAGTAAACAATAAATCCTCATAATAAGTATTCCTTAAAAGCTCCAACCTTTCTTTTGTCATTGGAAGTTTTTCTGGCTTTGTAGTTAAACTCTTTTTAATTCTCCTTAACTCCCTTCTTTTGTGTCCAGGAAAAGTAGTTAGAAGGTCGTCATCTGCCGTATTTTTAAGGAGTTCTAATTCTTTTTTATTCATATACATTTTATTTAAATTTAATGATCTTTTTTATATTCCTTATAACATTTATCGCATGCAGTCAAAAACCAATTAGACTTTGTCTTCCTCAGTTTTCCTGTAGCTCCACAAGTTTCGCATATTTTAATAGACTTTTCTGTAGCCTCATCAATAATGTCTTCTGCTTTCTTTTCATAAGACACAGAATACATCCTTAACTCACCAAACTTTTCTTTAACCTGAATAAACCTAAAGTCATCACCGACTAAAGGTTTAATTTTTGCGCAAGTAGAATAAATCAAATCAAACCAACCATCTCCTACTTCAAGTCCAAAGCACATTAAACTCTTAGTTAATGGCAATTTCCTATCAGCGAACATGTTTGGAAACTCTTTATAAATTTTTTCTTGTAATTCTTTTTTCATATATATTATTTAAACCATTTATAATATTTTATTCTATTACTATCAAAATTTTTCTCATCTAAAAATATCTCTGGTATATCTATTTTATTTCTTTTCAATTGTAATAACATTAGCATCCTACCAACCCTGCCATTTCCATCCCCAAATGGATGAATTTCCTCAAATGATATATGCCACTTTTTAATATCATCTAATGTTTTTGGATCTACTTCAAATAATTTTTCAAGCTCACATTCAATTCTTGTATGATCAAGTGACTCAATGCCACCAACGAATACAGGATAATTCCTTAATTCTCCAGCCTTACAATAATCATTCAAATGCCCTAAAAGATTATGGAAAAAATACATAACATTTTTCAATTCTTTCCCACTTTTTAATGATGACCTAAATATCTTTGTAGCAATCTCTGTCTCTTCTGAATCGAAAACATCCTCAATTAAATTAGATATTTTAAAATAGGTTTCAATTTTATTTTTCATATAGTTAATTGATTTTATTTATTTACCATCTACGACCCTAAAATATGTTATTCCACCACGATCAAAGTATATATCTTCTCCTCTACTGTCTTTTACCTTAATAATGCTGTTATCTTTATATCCTTTTAAAATGGCTGGCAAATAATGACTAGCTACCTCTAGCGTGCCATAATTTGTTAAGTGTAAAACGATTTTCATATAATTATATATTAAATTAATTAATTTTAAAATTTATTCATTATATTTTTTACTTTCCACTCCCACTTAGGGTCTTCTGCGTATCGAAATAAATCATCCAATTCTCTGCTATCTTGAAATTCCTTATAATAATGAGATGTATTAAGAAGATTAATAAAATCTAATATACTATCTCTTGTTGTTTCATAATTTCTATAAGTATCTTCAGTCCTTTTTATATTATATAAATTATTCTTACCAACAAGTTTTCCCTTTTCTCCTAATTGAGTTTCTAACTTAGCTATAGCAACTGCAAGTTTCCATTCATTAAAACGCTCTTCTTTGCAAACTTCTTTAATTTCATTAGCTATTTTTGCTTGATTATGACCATATATCTCTCTAAACATAGCTATGTGATAAGTTTTATTTTTCAATATTCTTTCTGTTTTATATTCCTGTATTGATTTTTGTATTTCTATGTCATTTCTTAGTTCAACTAATTGGCACATTCCATAAATTAAGAAATACCAGAACATAAGACATGCAATGAATACCAAAACAACAGGCCAATTAAATCTTATAGGAGGAGCATCATCTTCATTTCCTTTTAATTTTCTACTTTTAAACATAATTTTTTTTGTTACGGTTTAATTAATGTATCCGCAGCAGAATCTGGAGCAGCCTTAAATCCTTGCCTTTTTAAACTCTCGGCATAAGCTCTAGCTTGCTTGTCAGGGGCTTTAGCAAATGTTTCGTTATATTTACCACACCCATGACAGAATAACACTACACTTGATGGCATATAAGGATCGCCATATTCAAATAGAGGTACTATTCTCCAATTTATTCTACTACATCTAGGACATTTTTTTTCTTTTATAAATTCTTTTGCCCTACGCATTATCATTTTTCTATTATAATCAACTACTCTTTCTGTGCTAGTAACTTTAGGAGTAATAATAGATTTTTTGTTTTCATTAATTTTGTTCTTTTTCATAACAAATAAGTTCTTTTTTAATATTTTCAAATATCTTAGGATTTTGAATAAGATATTCCTTTGTTTTATCTCGACCAACTGCTAATTTATCCTTTTTAAAAGAATAAGAAGCTCCAGCTCTATCAACTATACCATTCTTTACAGATGCGTCTAATACATCTCCAGCCACATCAACTCCTTTCTTATATATTAATTCTATTTCACATTTTCTAAAAGGTGAGGCAACTTTATTCTTAACTGCACAAATACCCATAAAGTTTCCAATAACATTATCATTCTTATCTACTATATTTTTTCCTTTCTTAACTTCTAGCCTTACAGAGGCATAAAAATTTAAAGCCTTGCCTCCAGAGGTAGTAGTCTTCTTTCCCCAAAATACACCAACCTTATCTCTTGTCTGATTGATAAAAATGACTGCTGTCTTAGAATAGGATACAGATCTAGTAATCATTCTAAGAGCTTTACTCATCATTCGTGCCTGTAATGCTATACTAACATCTCCTATTTCTCCTTCTAGCTCTTTCTTAGGAACTAAAGCTGCCACAGAATCTAACACTATTATATCAATCTTATTAGTTCTTGCCATTATATCTATCATATCTAACGCCTCTTCTCCTGTAGTTGGCTGAGCAAGGACTAATTTATCAACATCTACTCCAATCTTTTCTGCATAATCTGTACTGAAACTATATTCTACGTCGATATATACTGCCTTTCCCCCTCTTTTTTGCACTTGAGCTATAATATATGTAGCTAATGTAGATTTTCCAGATGATTGCTCACCAAAAATCTCAATTATTCTACCTCTTGGCAATCCACCACATCCAAAAACATGATCCAAGGAATAACAGTTAGTAGATATAGCCTCAATATCAATTCTTCCTATCTTGTCAATCTGTGCTATGGCATTAGCACCATACTTCTTGTTAAGAGATGCCATTGCTTCGTTTATTTTTGTATCTTTTTTATTTTCTTTTTGCATATTTATATTTTTATTAAGTATATGTATTATACCAGATTTTAAAGGCTTTGTCAATGTGTAGCCTGTGGATAACTATTTAGAGATTTAAGCTAATCAGCTGAGCCGCTATAGAAGCCTTTTTCCGCCAATTGCTCTCTGCGGCGAGACGTTCTTTTAAATTTTCTCTTGTGTCAGAAATAGGGACTTCTCTATTATTTTCAATTTTATCATTCTGCTCGCTCTCAATATATATAATAGCCTCGTCAATTTTTTCTGAAGGAATTCCCATTTCCTCTAATTGTATTTTTAAATTATCGCTGTTGATCGCCATATTTTTATTTATTTATTTTTAAATATAATTCTGAAGATATTGAACTGCATCATAAAAATTCACATCATTCATTCTTATAATAAAATCAATTGAATTATTAAAATGAGCACCGCATCCAAAACAATGAGCAGAATTATCTGGAAAGATATAGAATGAAGGAGTTTTCTCGTTATGAAATGGGCAGCAGACTACTTTTCGTCCTCTGCCTGCGTTAATGATTTTACCAGAAGAAACAAGCGTTTCTATTGGGACTTCTCTACAACTTTGTATAATATCATCATTTATTCTGTCTTGTTGAACCATATCGCCTTTAAGTGTAGCATATTCTATGTACATTTTTTTGTATATTCTCTTAACATTTTGTAATTCTTTATCAAATAAAAACATTTTAGATGTCTTTTTGTCGTTTTCTAGTTCAGTAAGTGTTTCAAAAGCATCTTGTATTTGCTTCTCTAAATATATCATACGGCTATCTCTTACTAAATCTGCATCTGTTACTCCTATTTCTTTTTTAAATTCAATTATACTTACCCTTGTTTTACCACTACCCTTAAGCCACCCACCATACATATCTTTTATTCTTATTACATTTTCCTCTTCATCTATCTTTTCTATCTTTTTGTCAAATTCTTTTACAACGTCAACAAGACCGAGTCTATCGGCTATTCTAGCTATATCAATAATATCATCTTTTTTCATTTTCATATAATTTTAGTTAACCAAATAATATTTTTTGTACTCTCTCATCTTCTTCTGTTTCACCTTTCTTGCTTATCTTGTCATGTAATTTATCTAATTCCTCATTATTATTCCCCATGTCACTAACTAGCTTTAGGTCTTGAAATTCTTTGTAAGGAATAAACATTCCATTATACATGCCCAATGCAATCTTTTTCATATTGCCATTACGACGATTTTTAACCAATGAAAGCATTGTTACATCTTCAAATATATCTATATCCTCTGAGACATCATAATCCTCTTCTGCTTTGCTCTTTTGTTGTGCTTTTGGTTTCCTCCATAGAGTAAGTAAAAAATTACTTTCCTGTCCGATAAAACTCGAATCTCTTGGAGAATTAATATCTGGAACCGTATTTATATCAGTCTTCTTTGTGTGAGCAACTAATAGAATTGGAATCTTTAAACGAGTTGCCATAAGTTTTATCTCTCGAACTATCTCTCCAACCAAATATGATGTGTTTGACTTACCTCCAGACAAAGGCACCAAAAAATGTAAATGATCTATATAAACCATCTTAGCATTATACTTTTCCTTTGCTTTTATAATATGCTTTTCTAACCACGCTAAAGATAATCCTCTTGTTTCTGTTGGATAATAAATTGGGAGTTTACTAATATTTCCAGTAGTTTTAAATTTAGAATCCATCAACATAAACTTGTTTGTTATCTCTTGCCATCCCATTTCCAATGTAAACCAAACGCTTGGAATTCCTCTCAATGCTTGTATGTAGCTCATCGTCTGGCATAGGCTCGTTTTTCCCTGACCAGTCGTCGCTGACAATATCATAAGCTCCCCTGGGTGAATTCCTCCGTCCAATAGCTTATCTAGCTTATCAATCCCAGTTGGGATGCCCTCAACCTTTGGCATGCTTTGTATCTTTTCTGCTAACTCCTTGTATTCGTACAGACGATCGTCAACCTTCTCTCCTTTTACAGCAGCTACTACTTCTTTTGAAACTCCTTCTGGTGGAGGTAATTTATCAATATCTAATTTTGACGGGCTATCCATCAAACTAGCAAGTTCTTCTACTTCGTCTTTTTCTTTTGAGTTTTCGCTCATATTCATAATTTAATTTAATAATTTTGTTTTGTTATTATAAAAATCATCTTGTGGAACTAACCCATCTACAAATTTTTTTCTAAACTCTTCTGAATGAAAATCCCTTTCAAAAAATCCATTTCCCTTCCCGAGCAATTGAAACCACTTGTCTTTATTCTTGAACAAAAGCTCTTTGTATTTGCTATTGATATTTACAAATATCTCTCTCCCTAATTCATCTGGAGGAGTGCCAGCTGATATATAAAATGGCGTTAACATTCTTTCTCCCCTGTCAAACCAATAATTCTTACGTTCATCCCAATAAACTAATGCTTCTTTAAATTCTTTATTTGTTAATAAATGTTCTTCCCCGTCTTTGTAAATTACTTCTTTCATATTTTTTCATTTAATAATTAATCTTTTATACTATCTAATACTTTCTTTAGACCTGCTTTTCTTTTCCCTGTCCTTTGATATTGAGCAAGAAGCTTATCAAAGTGTTTACGAACCTTTGAAGCTGATAATATAACGCTTTGCCAAAAGTCGTCTTGTTGAGAGAAAAGAATGGCGCCCAATATGTCGTTATAACTTCTCTTGTCTATGGTGTGCATTTTTCTTATATCATCTGACCAATGATTTATATTAGTTTTTTGTAGCTTTGGCATTCTTTCTCTTATTTTGCTTTCCAATAATCTTGCTAAGTCAATATCTTCCTTGGTGGCTTTATTTTCAATTTTTGAAATTTTTTTTCTAGTATAATTATCTATAGTATAATTATCTATATTAGTACTATTATTAGTTCTGGATTCTGAATAGCTATCTATTCTGGATTCTGAACAGCTTCCCCCTAAGCTATTCTGATTTCGTGATAGCTTCTTATCATAGCTATTCTGATTCCGTGATAGCTTCTTATTTTCATTTTGTTCAACAAATAACTCATCAACTTTATCATTTAATTTTATAAATAATTTTTGATGTAGAAATCTTTTAGTTGTAATATATCCAGCTTGTTCTAATTTTTTAATTCTTGCGCTTATTGAACTAATACTTTTTATTCTTAATAAAGGCATGTCACATTTCAATGTATTAAAATTGATCCAAGTCCAAATTTCTCCATCTTCTCTTATTCTTTGATGTTCTATTTTTTTATTTGAACTATTACAATAAATATATACATAATCTAAAATAGCACAATCAGCCAAATCTAAATTTGTCTTTGATAGAACTAGTTGATTTATATTTATGTTATATTTCATCTTTTATTGTTATTTAATTTTTTTTATTATGGGACATACAAAAACGATAATAATATTCGTTTTAAGGCTCTCTAATTTTATGGAGTGGTAAACATACCTCTTTTAATTTTAAATCGCTTAAACGACGAATTCGAAAAACAGGCATCTCTGAAAGGGTATTGTTTAAGCCATTATTTTTTGGGGAAAATTGATGTTTTTAAGTCAAGTTAAACTGTTTTTGTGATAAATTTAAAGATGATATAAATGGCTATAAATTTCATCCCAATGATTTCCTTTCCAATCATTTCTATCTACTATTTCTTTGAATTGTTTGTCAATAATTTCATGACTAAATTTTTGTCCAACCAAAGCGGAGCAAAAACATATCCATGAACTCCAATAAGGATTTTTTTTAGTTATCGACAAACATCGTTTTTTTAATGATATCATATAATTAATTTAATAAAAAAGCTATTTACTCTATGTCTTGTTTACGGTTGTTGCAGACCGACGAGACGAATCCCGAGACATAGAGCAAATAGCTCTTTCTTAAATTATTTACTTTTTTGATAACATTGAAGATCACAACATTATTAAACATTTGAATATTCATATAGAAAAGGTTACGATATAATTAATATTGTATATATATTATATCAAATAAACATTTTTTTGTCAACACCACTCCTGTGGATAACTATTTCTTGAACTTTGAATAGTCTACTCTTGGTCCCTTATATATATTTGAAACCTGTGCTTTCAATCCCCTTAGGTTTGTTATAAACGTTCTTGGTTCGATAGCTAATAGTCCTTGCCAATACTTCTTCTCTGCTTCCTTCAACTGTTCGGTTTCCTCGAAGTTGAAATAACCTACTGGCATATTCTTGTCGCCCTCGACTTGAAAATCTATACCAGTCATGAGGAATTTTAACGTAACTAATGTAGTTGCTAAATAGAGATCTCTTGTTGAAAAAATTTTTTCATCATTTGTCACCATAAATTTAATTTAATTTAATTATTTTAATTATTTGTATTATACCACAAGTCCCTTTTTTCGTCAAGCGCTTTTTGTGGAATATTTTTTCTATAAAAGTTATACACTTGACATATATTTAGACTTGTGTTATAATATAGAACATAAAATCAAAAAGAAATAATTTGTCGTTATGTTGATTAAATAAGTTATCCACAGTTCGTCGCTTGACAACTGTTTAAGAATTTGTTATAATGTACATAATTAATTAAAATGTAAATAAAAATTTTATGAAAAAGTTTAAAGTTACTGTTAGTGGAATATCTCCACTACTCCAAGCAAGACATCCATCGCCAAACGAATTAGCAAAGATGGTTTTAAGAATGAAAAAAAATGGAACAGTAGGAAAGAAAATGACAAACTTAGATGCAGACGAACAATTTAAAATACATTCTTATAAAACAAAATCTAATAAATTTTTCCAACCATCCGAAATGATAGAGGCTGCTATGGTTAAGGCTGCTACAAGTTTTAGAATGGAGGGTAAAAAAACATACAAAGATGCTTTTAAGGCTGGATTATTTGTTGATCCAGCACAGATAGTTCATAAATATCAAAAATTTACTAAAGATGAAAGATGGGCAAAGAACCCAAGCACCAGAGGAGCTATATGGGTGGTTCGTCCTTGTATTGATAAATGGGAACTATCTTTCTTTATTAATCTTTTGTTAGACGAAAGAATTCCAGAAGAAGTAATTAGGGAAGTCTTGAGCTATGCTGGATCATTTGTTGGCATAGGGGCATGGCGTCCTAAACATGGAAGATTTGAAATAAAATCTTTTGAAGAGGTCAGTCAAACAAAAAAGAAAAAGGTTGTAAAGAAAAATAAAAAAAATTAACTAGTGCGCTGTTATGTTTTCTAGAGTACTGTTCAGCGAAGCATAGCTTCTATAGTCCTGCGCAATAATGCCTCGCGCTGCTATGTGGCGTGATGTGATCTAGAGTGAAGTGAAGTATAGGAATTTAATCAACCTAATTATAGAATATATGGATGATAAGTTTAAGAAAAAAATAAAGAAAATGATTAAAGACTCTAATAGTTTACAAGAGTTTTTAGAAAAGGTCAAACAAATGAATAAAGAGATTGCATCTAAATATTGGACGGAGTATAAAAAATAAAAATATAATATGAAATATTTAAGTTTATTCACTGGTATAGGTGGATTTGAATTAGGAATACAATATGCTTTCGCTGAAAAATATTATCCAAATGAATGGGAAGAAAAAAATTCTCCACAATGCATTGGTTATTCAGAAATAGATAAATATGCTATCCAAATTTATTCAAAATGGTTTAAACAAAAAAATTATGGAAACATTTCAAAAATCAATGCTAAAGAACTCCCAGACTTTGATCTCTTGGTTGGAGGATTTCCTTGCCAAAGTTTCAGTATTGCTGGCAAAAGGAAAGGATTTGACGACACAAGAGGAACTCTCTTTTTTGACATCGCAAGGATTCTTGCCGACAAAAAACCAAAATATTTATTACTTGAAAATGTTAAAGGTTTATTATCTCATGATGGGGGCAGAACTTTCCAGACAATCATTGGGGTTCTCACCGACTTGGGGTATTTCATTGAATGGCAGGTTCTTAATAGCAAAAATTTCGGAGTCCCACAGAATAGGGAAAGAGTGTTCATTATCGGACATCTTAGAGGACAACCCAGACCAAAAGTATTTCCTATCGGAGAAACAACAAAAAAGATTATTAAGACCAAAAAACTTTCAGAACCGATTAGCAATTGTCTCAGAACAAACTATTCAAATGGACATAGTAACGAAACATACATTAAACAATTAAATAAACCAAAGCATTCTAATAATAGGATATATTCAGATGAAGGATTAAGCCCAACATTAAATACAGCACAGGGAGGAAATAGACAACCATTTATAGCTGCTGAGAGAGGAAGATATAATGAGGATGGTTCCATAAGCCAAAGACTTGAATCAAGAAAAGATAATATTTCGAATACGCTTACTGGAGTTGAAAAAGATAATAGAGTTGTTTGTAAAAATCCATTTATTCAATCAAATCCACATGGATTTAATAAGGGAGGAAAAAGAAAAATTCCAAATGTTAGAGAGAGTGCCATACAAAACGAGTTTGTTAATGGAATTAGAAAATTAACTCCAATAGAATGTGAAAGATTACAAGGTTTTTTAGATGATTGGACAAAATATGGGATAAATGAGAAAGGAGAACAAGTAGATATATCAGACACTCAAAGATATAAGACATTAGGAAACGCAGTAACTGTAAATGTTGTCAGAGAAATAATTAAAAAATTAATTATTAACTAAAGAAAAATAATATGAACTATTTTTTTACAGCAGACGAACACTTCGGACATGCCAACATAATTAAATATTGTAATCGTCCATTCAAAAATACCGACGAAATGGACTCTGTTATTATTGAAAGACATAACGAAGTTGTAAAAGAAGACGATATAGTTGTTCACGCTGGTGATTTTACAATGAATAAATATGAACTATTTATACAATATTTTACTAGATTAAAAAGAAAATGATTAAAGACTCTAATAGTTTACAAGAGTTTTTAGAAAAGGTCAAACAAATGAATAAAGAGATTGCGTCTAAATATTGGGCGGAATATAAAAAATAAATTTATGAAATATGAGAATATTGGCAAAAAAATCATACATTATAGAATTGCTAATTTTGAAGATAAACCAGTAATAACCATGGAAAAAGAATGTGTTAGAGTTACAATAGGAGAATTACTAAGACAATATAGAAAATTATTATTTTGCCCTTTTTGGAAAAAGATGATTTATACATATAAAAGAAATATAGCAATAAGAAGAATAGAAGATGTATTTAATAACTTTAATGTTGAAATAACAAAAGACGCAATAGATATAATAGAAATGAAATATTAATAATTTATTAATTAAATAAATAGTTATATGGAAACAAATAGATTCGACAGAACAAAACCAAAAATGTCAATAATTATACCATCTTGGTTTACCAAAACTCAACATGGAAGATATATGAAAAATGAAACATTTTGGTTAGCCCAAGAATGTTTAAAAAAATTAATAGAGAGAACGCCAAGAGAAGACTACGAATTAATTATTATTGATAATGGAAGCACGCTTGATTTAGATTATGATAATGTTACACAGGGATGGTGGTCAACAAATGAATATTGGGAAATGGCAGACATACTAATCCGTAATAAGAAAAATTTAGGTTTTGCTCCAGCATGTAATCAAGGATTTGCAGTAGCACGAGGAGACTATATATGTTGCCTTAATAATGATATTGTAGTATGGCCTGGTTGGCTAGATGCTATGTTGAGTATTTATGAGAAAGAGCTTGATCCAAAAGTTGGCGTAGTTATGCCAGCATTAATGAAAGAAACTAAAAATGCTCATGTAGCCCTGAAGCTTGAAACAATAGATACAAAAACGAATAGAGGTAAATATGGAGCAGGAGCTGAGTTCGGTTCATTGTGGATAGCTAAGAGAGAATTACTAAAAGAGGTTGCTAAGAAAAGAGATGGCTATCAAGTATATGATGAGAACTTTAAACTTGGATTCGGAGAAGATAGATGGTTGTGGCAAGAAATAAGACTGTTGGGTTTTGATACATATCGAACCCACGATACGCGTGTATTCCATCAAGGAAACATGAGTTATGGAAAGGTCCCAGATAGAAAGAAATTTAGTTCAGCGAATCGTGAATATTTAGCAAAGCTAAAAAAGGAACATAATATTAAATAAAATTATATGGAAAAAGAAATTAACAATCAAATAATTGACTGGGAACGCAAAGGAAACCTTATTCGTTTTTATTTAGGCGAAAATGGAAAACAGTGCGGAGATGATTGGAATGATGTGCCATATGAGCATAATGCTGGAAGAGTATATGACGAATTTATTAAAGGACACGAAGACATAGTGGTTCCATTCGAACATATAGTTTTAGAACCATGTGACTATCTAACTAATTCAAGATTTTGCAAACAAGACATGGTTGATAAGGTTATACCTTGTATAGTTGTAGTTGACGAAGATGAATTAGCTCTTGGTGAGGGCGAACATATATGCTTTGTTAGCGCTATGACAGATCCGAGGTTCACTAAATATTATTTTGGAAAAGTTATGAATAATAAATTTAGGAAATATTATAAATAATAAATAAAAAACCATGAAAACAAAAACAGTATACGATAATTTAAAATTAACCTTTGACGAAGGCTACCATATATATAGCGTGAATAATAAGAGGATAAAAAATAGCGTTACTGGAGTGACTGGATTAATTGACAAAAGTCCTATGTTAATGGGATGGGCAATAAAAGTTATGGGCATATGTTTAATCGAGCTTTTAGGCAAAAATAAGAAAATTACAGAGAAAGACATAATAAACGCTAAGTTTGAATACAAAAGGATTGGTAAACACTCGACAGATATAGGAACACAAGTTCATAGTTGGATAGAAAGATATATTAAAAGATCGGACACACAATCTCTTGATGTCGACGACATTAATATCAACGACATTGATGCCGATGAAGAAGCAAAAAGCGCCATCAAAGCATTCTTGGTATGGGAGAAACGAGTTAAGCCAAAATTTTTAGGAGCTGAAGAATTGTTATATTCAAAGAAATATAATTATGCTGGCATGTTTGATGCTCTAATTAAAGTAAAGAATAAAATAGCTCTAGTAGATTTTAAAACAAGTACAGCTATATGGAAAGAGTATAGATATCAGATAGCTGCTTATTGGTATGCATGGGAAGAGATGACTGGGCAACGCATTGATAATGGATTAGTGCTTAGGCTAGACAAATCGACTGGACTACCAGAAACGTTAATAATTAGTAGAGAAGAAAGCAAAAAAGACTATAGAGCTTTTCTTGGACTACTCTCTGCCAAGAGGAGACAAAATGAGTTAATAAATTAATATAAGCTTTATGGCGATAATAGGAATTAATAAATTAAGTAAAAATTTATGAAAGACAAACAAATAATTAGAGGATTATTATGCGTAGTAGACGATAAAACAGAAATTTGGGCCGACAAAAATGGATATATTCTAAGGTTTAATATAATACGAAATGAGGGGAATAGGGTATCGTACGATCATTGGTATTATTCTTCACTAGAAATGGCTGTTCAGGATATATTTGAGTTAAAATTTAAAGAATTTGCTACATCATATAAAAATCCCACACTAAAAACTGTTGGTGAATCCATTAGAAAGGCTCATGATTATATAATAGATACACTAAATCCATTATTATATGGTTATGGCGACAAAAGCAAGAAATAGATACCATGGTTTAAAATCAAGCCATTGGAGTTTTAAGGTACCTCAGAGAAGAGTTTACCCAATAGTTGAGTAATTATGCCTTACGAAATTTAAAGTCCTTAAAAGCCCCCAAATCGAATAATTTAACTTAATAATGAAAAATTATGGAAACAAAGAAATTAACAAAGAGCAGATCAACACAAATAGACCCTAAGGCTTTATTAAAGTCTACGCAAGAAATTCTTAACCACATGAAGACTGATATAAGTAATGTATCTGGTTTTATGAAGAGGCAAGAAAAGATTAATCAATTAATGAATGAGCTCCTTGGCAAAATAGACAAAAAAATGCAGATGACAAATAAAGAAGAAGAACCTCAATTTACAAACAACATTGACAAGGACTATCTCTTGAAATGTACAGTTCAACATTTTGGAATGGATGAAGGAAATAGGCAATTATTTTTTAAAGGAATACAAGAATTAATGAAAAAATATGGTGTATTCGAAGTTACTGGAGTATTGCTAAAGAAATTTTAATCAATTAAATATGAGTATCATGGAAGTACAAAATTTAATTTCACTTAATGAACTAGCCAAAAAACTCAAAGTAAATAAATCTCACCTTAATTATTATGCATGGTTAAAAATAATTAAACCAGTAATGACAGCAGGGAAAACTATGTTATTCGATAAAAAATACGTAATAGAAAGATTAAAAATTGTTAAGGATTATAAAAAACAAGGCAAGTCATTAAAAGAAATACAAAAAATGTTAAAATAAATAATGTGTATGCAAAATGAATCTACATTCACTAAATTTGATAATTTAGAAATATTAAAAGATCCAGTAAAACCATATATGTATTCTTTTAAGTATCCTTTTGACTATGAACTTCTTGAATTTTGCAGAAAGATAAAGAATAGTGTTGGATATAAGAACTTTAATTTCAATAATGGTTGTTGGAGATTTAATAATATTAGATATCTCAAAATCATTACAGATAGATATCCAGAAACAAAGATTAACCCAAATATGAATATAGACATAGAAGCATTCATTAAAGAAGCAAAAAAAACAAGAATCAAAGAAGAAAAAGCAAAAGAACTTAAAAATGCCAAAACGTCAGACATTGAAATAAAAGGAATCAAAGGAGAGCTTTATCCATATCAAAAGGTTGGAGTTGAATTCTTTGTTAATAATAATGGTAAAGCGATTTTGGCAGATGTTATGGGGACAGGCAAAAGTCTGCAGGCACTAGCATATGTAGTTCATAAAAAAATCAAAAAGACTTTAGTAATCTGTCCAGCTAGTGCTAAGTTTGTATGGGAAGATGAGGTCAAAAAATGGACTGACTTAAAATCATATATAATAGATAGTAAGTCTGAATTGAGCTTAGATATTATAGATAAACATGATATATTTATAATAAACTACGATATCATAAAAAAATTCTTCTCTATCTTAAGCAAGGTTAAGTGTGATTGTTTAATCTGTGATGAGTTTCATTATATTAAGAATATTAAAGCCCAACGTACTAAGTTTGTTAAAGCGTTAGCCAAGAGAGCTCAATCATTATTGCTTTTGAGCGGAACACCTTTTTTGAATAGACCAGTGGAATTATTTAATGGGTTGAATTTAATGGATCCATACAATTGGAATGATTGGTATATTTATACAAAAAAATACTGTGATGGGAAAAGAACTAGGTGGGGATGGGATGCTCGTGGTGCCTCTAACATTAAAGAGTTGCATGAAAGAATTAATAGATATTTCTTAAGAAGAACAAAAGACGAAGTATTAAAAGAATTGCCTCCAAAAAGATTTATTATTCGTTCTGTTAATCTAGAAGAACCATATACTGGTCAATATCAGTTAGCTAAAAATTCTTTCGTAGAATACTTAAAAGACATCAAACAGAAAGACGTTGACAAAAAAAGTGCACAAGCATCTAAATTGGTAAAATTGGGCGAGTTAAAACAGATTGCTAGTAATGGAAAGGTATGGGCAGCTAAAGAGATTATTCAAAGTATTTTGGACGCTGGAGAAAAGGTGGTGTTATTTTCTTCTTATAACGGTCCATTAGAAGAATTAAAAAAGCATTTTGGAACTACAGCAGTTGTACTAACTGGCAAGACAAAAAATGAAGATAGAAGGGGAATGGTTCAAGAGTTCCAAAATAATAAAAATATAAAAATATTTTTAGGAGGAATTAAAAGTGCTGGAATTGGAATAACATTAACGGCAGCTACTAATGTAATTTTTCTAGACTTTTCGTGGACTCCAGCAGATCATTTACAGGCAGTTGATAGAATACATCGTATTGGACAAAAGGCTGATAGTATAACAATTTATCAATTGGTGTCTAAGGGTACAATCGATGAACATGTTAGTAAAATCTTATATGAAAAACAAAAAATATTTCATCAGTTAATAGAAAAAGAAAATGCTTCAGATAGTAACATTATCAATAGCGTGTTAAGAGAACTCGAGAAAGATTTTTAAAAGTTATCCCCAGTTACCCACTTGACATATGTTTAAAAATTTGTTATAATATAGAAGTTAATTAAATTTAAATAAATAACTATATGAAAATTTATAAAGTTACTTTCATGACAACAGACAAGGCATACAAAAATGTTGGTTTTAGTAGAACTCATATTGGTCATAATTTATGGGACATTATTGTTGATTCTGTGAAAAAATGTAAAGAAAAAAAAGAAAATAACAAGAAAGAATGGGTGATAGATGATATTAGAAGAATTAAATAAATAGCATATGAGAATAAAAAGATTTATACAAAGATTTAAAAATCAATACAGAATTCATCATCGTTGGGCATCTAATTGGATGATAATTAGAATGGCTTGGATACAAAGCAAAAAAAGAGAAAAGAAAATTGTTGATTTAAAAAATCTAAAGGTTCAAAATCTAAAAGACATAAAAGATAAATTGTAAATAAATAAATATATGAAAAAGTCGGAAACTAAAATGGATATAATTAGAAGAATGTACGGAACAGAAAAAGATAATTGTATTCGCGAAGAAAGGTTTAAAAAATACTTAGGCAAAACAAAATATAAATCATTGGTTAAATTATTAAAATTATGAAGGAAAACAAAAAAGAAATTAAGCTTAAGGCAGTTAAGAAGAAAAATACACGAACAGAAGTAGAATCTTTCAAAAATTGGATAAGAAAAAAGGTTGATCAAATCACAAAAGAAGCATTGATAGACTTTATCTCTATGGAAATATCATTTAGAAACAAAGATAAACACACAAACAAAGGCGGTAATGTCATATTTGAGATAAACTACGAAAAACCATACAGACAAGGAACAATATTTGTATATCCACAAGCATTTGAATTATATAAACATAAATACAAAAAAGTATTAATAGATGGGTTAATTCACGAAGTAGCTCATATACATACTATTCCATTTTCTAAAATAGCAAAAGAAAGATGCGCTTCTTATAACGAAATACATGACGCAGAAGAAGAACTAACAGAAACAATGGCAGAATATATGAGAAGGTACATAAAACACAGCAATAAGTTAATTTATAAAATATAATTAAATACAAAAGTGTCGACAAAATTAATTAATCAATTAAATGTAAACTTATGAACAGTATTTTTGACGAAAAAAACAAAGTTAAGGCCAATTGGATGAAATTCCTTAAAATTGGTGACAAGGTTCAAGGAACATTAATAGCTAGAAGAGTCGTATTAAATCAATTAAGCGGGAAAGATCAAATCATTTATGAATTGAAAGTTCCAGAAAGCACTAATGTTGTTATAGAAGGAGAAGACAATATTGTTGAAAGCGAAGAATATTGGAATGTTGGAGGAAAGCCTGGTATTGATATGCAAACTAAACGCATTAAACTAGGTCAATTGGTTGGATTTGAATTTGCAGAAGAGAAAGAAAACAAAACACCAGGAATGAACAATCTTAAGGTCATTCAAGTGTATGCTGACCCAAAGAAAGTTGATGAGAAATGGATTGCTGAGCAAGAAGAAAGCAAAACATTAGAAGACTTTCCAGAAGACATTGACGATAGTAAGATTTTTGATGGCGACAAAAAAGAAGAAGAAATAGTAGTAGAAGAGAAACCAGAATTAAGCAAGACTGAAATGCTTAAACAAATTAATGCATTAGCTACTAAGAAGTTAGATGCAAAGGGACCAGCAGATGTCAAGAATAAAGTCATGGAAGAAACTAATCTAGCTTTCATTGATGGAAACTTGCCAGAGATATTAGAACAACTCGAAAAATTGTAGATAGTACTTGTTGGGGCGTTTGTAAACAAATTGCTAGCGCCCCAACATACAGAAATAATAATTTTAAAAAAAATAATATGATAGGAGTTATACCAGATATACATTTTAAGAAAAAAAGGACAACTCGTACTAAAAATAAAATTATTAAAAAAAATAATTATTATGAAGTTTGTCTTTATGATCATAAATGTCAAGAAGTTGCTAGAACTAAAATAGATAAAAAAAATTTGGAAAAAATAAAACAATATAAGTGGTGTTTAAGAAAATATTATAGATATGCAATTACTACTAAAGGGAAACAATTTATTAGTTTACATCAATTAATTCTTGGAAAAAAGAAAGGACATGAAATAGATCACATTAACCATGATGGACTTGACAACCGTGAAAAAAATTTAAGATTTGCAACTAAAACTGAAAATGGAAGAAATAGAAAAAATGCGAAAGGAATATGGTGGAGGAAAGGACAAAATAAATGGATTGCAGAAATTTTTATAAATGGTAAAAAGAAATATTTAGGACAATTTAACGAAGAGACAACTGCGTTAAAAGTTAGGAGAAAGGCAGAATTAAAATATTTTGGCGAATTTGCCCCTAAAACAAAAATATATGACAAATAACAAAAAAATTCTTATTATTGGAGACCTTCACTTAAAAGAACAATTATCATATTCCAATTATGTTAAAGATGGTCGTATTATAGAAAAACAAGAAATTGTTGATTTTATCGTAAATTCGTCTATGGATTGTGACACTATTGTTTTTATGGGAGATCAACTTAATGCCAAGAATAATACCTCAGAAACACTTCGATATTTCGTTAATTTTTTAGAAAGATTCAAAGATAAAAAACTTTATATATTAGCAGGAAATCATGAATCGTTTGGAGATGGAAGGAGTGCATTAGATTTTTTAAAAGAAATTAAGAATAAAGAACATTGGACCATCATAACAAATAGTATTTTTGTAAAAGAAAAAATGACTTTTTGCCCATATTTTACGTTAGCAGAGTTGGGTGTTAAAGATGACGTAGAAGGCACAGAGAGCGTGATGAAGCAATTAAATGGTGGAGACATACTCTTTTGTCATCATGCCATATCAGATACTCTCACGACCTCTGGTATAAAAACTAATGTATTTCGCGAGGTTGTATTGGACAAAACAGAGCTTGAGAAGAAATATAAATTAGTAGTTGGTGGACACATTCACCAACCACAAGCAAATGGAAAAATTATAGTAGCTGGGAGTGTATTTAAAGATGAGGTTAATGAAACGCAGAAGTATATATGGAAGATAGATCAAAACACGTTACAGGTTCAGCAAATTAAATTGCCAGGAAGAGATATTGTTAAGATAGAAAATCCAACAATAGATGCTTTAAAAGAATTTGATAAGAGTAGTATAATTAAAGCTGTTTTCACAGATACAGAAATGAAGGATAAAATTAACGAGATTAAGGAAGAATTAAAGAAATTTGATGCATATCTATTAGTTGAGCAGTATCCAAACAAAAGAAAGAAGATTCACTTTGAGGACGGAATGCTCGAGTTCCCAGTAGAAAAGCTACTGAGGGTATATGCAAAAGAGAAAAAAGTAGACTTAGATAAATTACAACTAGGATGGGGTTTAATTAAGTAAATTATAAACATATGAAAAAAAATGAATTTATTAGAATATTGTCAAAATTAGTGGCAATTAAAAAAGATGAAGACAATTTACAAAAAGCATTTGAAAGATTTGAACCAAATACTGATTGTATTTGTTTTGGCAGATATGAAACTCTTGTTGTAGAAACGTTAAAAATAGCAATGGAAGATAAAGATGGTTGGATTGATTACTGGCTTTGGGAACTTTACTGTGGAACAGAGGCAAAGGAAGACTCAGTAACGGCTAACGGAAAGAACATTCCAATCAAAACAATGGATAATTTATATGATTTAATAAAAAATTCACCCCGAAGAAAGAGTGTTAGATTTCTCAACAAAGAAATTGAAGTTGAAAAGTACCATAAAGATTTAAAAGAATTCATTTCTATATTAAAAAATTTAATTAAGTAAGTTATAATTATATGAAGAAAGAAATAAATAAACTCGCACTCAAAGTTCTTAAAGGTTTAGGTATTTATAGAGAATA